>TARA_R110000782_G_scaffold127769_1_pt1 | contig 29781 bp, 23 predicted proteins | sample TARA_R110000782 | Tara Oceans TARA_R110000782 (sample SAMEA4397859) | marine metagenome | biome: Polar Biome; feature: [SRF] surface water layer (ENVO:00010504); material: water (ENVO:00002006), including particulate matter (ENVO:01000060) such as... | depth 5 m | reverse complement strand
GATCTCGATGCGGTTGCGGCGTTTGTAGCGGCGCTTGTCGTATTTGACGGTCTTGTTCCGTATTTTCCGGCCCGGAATGCAGGGTTTTATGCCCTTTCCCGCAAGGCGTCGCGGAACCAGTCAGCATCATAACCACGATCGGCCAGCAGCCATTGAGCTTTGGGGAGGGTATCGAGCAGAACGGCCGCACCGGTATAATCGCTGACCTGGCCTGCGGTCATGAAGAGGCTGATCGGACGACCATTCGCATCGGTGACGGCATGAAGTCTCGTATTCATGCCACCCTTCGTGCGCCCGACCATGCGTCCTGGCTCCCCATTTTTACCCGCAGGCTGGATGCCGTGCGGTGGGCTTTGAGATAAGTTGCATCGATCATGATCGTCTTGCGTTCGGGAGCCTGCGGCGTAGCCAGACCCTCCGTTATGCGAACAAACACACCTCTGTTTCCCCACCGCTTCCAGCGGTTGTAAAGCGTCTTGGACGGGACATAGCCCTCCGACGCATCGCACCTCCGCAACCCATTGCGATTGACAAAGATTATTCCGCTCAAAACCCGCCGGTCATCAACCCGCGCACGGCCCTGGCTCTTTGGAAATAGAGCGCAAGCCGAGCCATCTGCTCGTCCGTCAGCCAAAACAAATCACGCATCTTTCGGGCTCCTTCGAGGCCGCCTGAATCATAATCGCTACCTCAAATCAATGGGTCCTGACCCTAAGAGGCATGAGCTCTCCTCCTACTCTTCGGGCGGACCAAACCTGCCAAAAGCTCTTGGGCAAGCCCAGCGCATGAGTTGCCACATGACAGAGGATCAAGTTCGTGGATTCTTCGTAGGAGACACATGCCGAAGAGAGAAGAAAAATGGAACTTTCCGACCTGACGACAATGCATATACACAGCGATAATATTCCATGGATCGATTTTCTCGGCGGCGTCCCCATAAGGATTCTTCACGCTCGCCCGAAGGAGGATTTTGTCGTCAGCCAGATTCGGGCGCGTCCGGGTTCGGAAAGCGGGTTGCATCGCCATCTCGGCCCTGTATTCGGATGGACTGTTTCCGGTCACTGGGGACATGATCGAAACTACGAGTACCGGCCCGGCACATATATTTTTGAACCGCCTGGCGTTATTCACAAATTTCTTGCCGGTTCCGAACCTGTGGACGCGGTCTTCATCAGCCATGGTACTCTTGAGCAGATCGACCCCATTACACTCGAGGTGTCTCAGACGGTGTCCCCGACAGCTTATCTGGAAAACTATATGGCGGCTTGCGAGAAAGCGGGGCACGGCCGGCCTGATATCTTGTTTTGAATTGGGCGTTTTGTCTTGAAGCGGCGTGAGCAGCGAGGCCACCTCTTTCGCACGGAACAACGCGGAATGAACGCCAGTTCCCGGGCTCATTTGCATCGATTTTGATCAAACAATGGTGTCAATCAAGCATATCGGAAGCAGGAGCGTGTCAGCAACTGACCTAGACCCCGCAAAGAGATGACTTCGGTTGGCTTGATAATACAATTATCTGGCCTGTACCTACTATTATGTATGAGAATTTTGGAGGAGTGTCGGTAAATGAAATTTTCTGCCCTTACACTCCTGCGCAGCGCGTTCGATGGCCAGGCCTGCTATCCCCATCAGTGGAGGAAGGCAGAGCCGAAGTCGTCCTATGAGATCGTGATCATCGGCGGCGGCGGGCATGGATTGGCGACAGCCTATTATCTCTCGAAAGAATATGGCATTTCAAATGTCGCGGTTGTCGAAAAGGGCTGGATTGGCGGCGGCAATACCGGACGCAATACCACTATTATCAGATCGAACTATCTGTTTGATGAAAGTGCTGCGCTTTACGACCATGCCCTTAAACTCTGGGAAGGGTTGAGCCAGGAACTGAATTACAACGTCATGTTCAGCCCGCGCGGTGTCATGATGCTCGCTCACACCGTACATGATATTCAGACCATCAAGCGGCACGTGCACGCCAACCAGTTGAACGGGATCGACAATCAATGGCTGACACGGCAGCAGGTCGCCGAGTTTTGCCCCGGATTGAACATGTCGCGCAGTGCGCGTTATCCGATTGTCGGTGCTGCTCTTCAAAACACGGGCGGCACAGCGCGGCATGATGCTGTCGCCTGGGGCTATGCTCGCGCCGCCAGCGCGCGTGGCGTGGATATCATCGAAAATTGCGAAGTAACCGGAATAAGGCGTGGTCCTGATGGAGCGGTTACGGGAGTCGAAACCTCTCGCGGATTTATAGGCGCGAAGAAGATCGGCGTTGTCACGGCGGGCCGCAGTTCATTGGTTATGTCGATGGCCGATGTGCGTCTCCCGATCGAGAGCTATCCATTGCAGGCGCTGGTTTCTGAGCCGACCAAGCCAGTGCTCGACTGCGTCGTAATGTCGAACACGGTTCACGGCTATATCAGCCAGTCCGACAAGGGTGAACTGGTTATCGGCGCAGGTTCGGACGCCTATGTCGGGTATGGACAAACCGGAAGCGCCCATGTGGCAGCTCAGGCGGTGGAAGCGGTTTGCGAGCTGTTCCCCCAATTTGCGCGCATGCGCATGCTACGCAACTGGGGAGGCATTGTCGATCTAACTCCCGATAGGTCTCCTATCATCGGCAAAACGCCGGTGCCGGGCCTTTATGCGAATTGCGGATGGGGCACCGGCGGATTCAAGGCCACGCCAGGTTCAGGCCATGTATTCGCTCATACCTTGGCCAAAGAAGAGCCACATCCCATCGCTGCGCCTTTTTCGCTGGACCGTTTTGTCAGCGGAAAGCTGATTAACGAGGCGGCGGCGGCGGCGGTTGCTCACTGAGGAAACGTCATGCTTTTAATTGATTGTCCATTTTGCGGTAAGCGACCTGAAATCGAGTTTCGTTACGCGGGTCAGGCGCATATCAGCCGGCCTGTCGATCCAAACGCGTTTACTGACGATGCATGGGCTGCCTATCTTTATGAGCGCAGCAACCCTGCGGGGAAACATGCTGAGCGCTGGCACCATGTTCATGGATGTCGCCGCTTCTTCAACACCGTGCGAAATACAGTGACCAACAAGTTTTCGATAAGCTACCCATCCGGTACATCACGGCCAGACGCTGGGAAGGAGTCATGACGGACGCTTTCCGCTTTGCCGGCAAGGGACGGATTGATCGCAGCAATCCAATCCGCTTTACCTTCGACGGTCGGCACATGACGGCTTATGCAGGAGACACTCTGGCGAGCGCGCTATTGGCCAATGGCGTCCATCTGTTAGGCCGGTCGTTCAAATATCATCGCCCGAGAGGCATATTGGGCTCTGGCGTTGAAGAGCCCAACGCATTGGTCACCGTTGACCGTGGTCAGGGACGAATTCAGCCTAATATTCAGGCCACTATGCTCGAAGTTTACGAGGGCTTGGTCGCACGCAGCCAGAACCGCTGGCCGTCGCTGAAGTTCGACCTTGGCGCGGTAAATAATCTCGCGTCGAATCTTATCCCGGCCGGGTTTTACTACAAGACATTCATGTGGCCGCGGGCGGCCTGGAAGTCGCTTTACGAGCCCGTCATCCGGCGTTCGGCGGGCCTGGGGCCCCCGCCAAGAGACAGGGATCCGGACAATTATGCCCTGCAATATGATCATTGCGAAATATTGGTTGTCGGCGCCGGTCCTGCAGGGCTGGCGGCGGCCCTGGCAGCGAGCTCCGGTTCGGACAGAGTGATCCTTTGCGATGAGGGAAGCGAACTTGGCGGCTCGCTGCTATCTGATCCTGAAGCGGTTATTGATGGTCTCGACGCTTGGACCTGGCTGAAAAAGGCGGTTGCGGAACTTTCTTCCCGGCCCAATGTCACGATCCTTACCCGCACCACCGCTTTCCGCTATGGTTCGCATAACATGGTCGCTTTGGCGGAGCGGGTCAGCGATCACCTTCCGGATGTTGCGCCGGGTGCGTTGCGGCAAAGATGGCGCCAGGTTCGCGCGGGGCAAGTTATCCTTGCCGCTGGTGCGCATGAGCGGCCTGTGGTTTTCAAGGGTAATGACCGTCCGGGCGTGATGCTCGCCTCTGCGGCGCGCGCCTATCTCAATCGCTATGGCGTGCGCCTGGGTCGCGCCGGAGTGACCGTCGTTCGTGACGACAGCGGCTATGCGGCCGCATTCGATATGGCGCGTGAGGGAATTTCGATGAAAGTCGTCGATGTGCGCCCCGTCGTGGATCCCCTCTTGCTGGCGAGCGCCCAAAAGCTCGGGGTCGAAGTTCTTGCGGGTGTGCGCCCGATTCAGGCAACCGGGAATCTGCGGGTAAAGGCACTTGAAATCGCTCAGGCTGACGGCCGGAAGCGGACATTCGGGGCCGATCTGGTGCTGATGGCTGGAGGCTGGGCGCCGACGGTGCATCTTTTCTCCCAGTCGCGCGGAAAGCTATGCTGGAACGATGCGCTCGAAGGCTATGTTCCTGGTGAAGCAGCGCAACCCGTGCAGAGCGTTGGTGCATGTAATGGCGACATGCAATTGTCCTCCGCCTTGAGGGATGGGTTTGCCGCGGGTGAAAGCGCGGCGGGAGTGAGCTCGGCAGGCAGTGCACCAGTAAGTAAAGCCATCCAAGCAACGAACGACATGCGGGGAGTGCCGATGTGCGTTGCGGCTGAAAGCTCCATGGCGTTCATCGATTTCCAGAACGACGTCACCTCGAAAGATCTGAGACTGGCGATCCGCGAAGGCTTCCTCTCGGTCGAACATTTCAAGCGATACACGACAACGGGTATGGCAACGGATCAGGGACGTACATCCAATTTGAATGCCATGGCGGTTGTTGGCAAAGAAATGCATCTGCCAATGGGGCAGGTTGGTATTACGACCTTTCGCCCTCCTTACACGCCGGTCAGCTTCGGCACATTGGCCGGCAATAATCGCGGCGCAACATTCCTGCCAGAGCGGCAGACACCAACCCATGAGTGGGCCGTGGCTCAGGGCGCGGTGTTTGAAGATGTAGGATTGTGGAAGCGTGCGCGCTATTTCCCGCGTGCAGGTGAGACAATGGACGAAGCCGTACGGCGCGAATGCCGCGTTACCCGTGCGGCGGCGGGAATCCTTGATGCATCTACACTCGGTAAGATTGAGGTGGTTGGGCCGGATGCAGCCGAATTTCTCAACCGCATGTACATCAATGCTTGGACGAAGTTGAAAGTCGGCGGCTGCCGCTATGGCGTGCTGCTGAAAGAGGATGGTTTCATCTTCGATGACGGTGTGGTCGGACGCATAGCCGAAGATCGGTTCCATGTGACCACGACCACGGGCGGAGCGCCGTCCGTTTTCAACCTGATGGAGGATTATCTACAGACGGAATGGCCGGATCTCGATGTCTGGTTGACCTCGACGACAGAGCAATGGGCCGTCATCGCGATTCAGGGGCCTCGCGCGCGGGACATATTGTCGCCATTGGTCGATGATATTGATCTTTCGTCAGAAGCATTTCCACACATGACCTTGCGAGAGGGGAAAATTGCAGGGGTTCCGACACGTCTGTTTCGTGTGAGCTTCACGGGCGAGTTGGGTTTTGAGGTCAATGTGCCTTCAGGCGATGGCTTGAAAGTGTGGAAGGCGATCTGGGAGCAAGGGCAGAAACATGGCGCGGTCGTGTACGGAACCGAAACGCTTCACGTGCTTCGCGGCGAAAAGGGATTCATTATCGTCGGCCAGGAAACCGATGGCACCGTGACGCCGGACGATGTGGGGCTGAACTGGGCCATCGGAAAAGCCAAGCCGGACTTTGTCGGCAAGCGTTCTCTTGCGCTTTCGGGTCTGAGTGCGCCGAACCGAAAGCAATTGGTCGGCCTGCTGCCGGTAGGACACCGGAATGTTCCCGACGAGGGCGCGCAGCTGGTGGGCGATGCCAAGCCAGGGCCGCACAGCGCTCAGGGTCATGTGACCTCTGCCTATTGGAGCGAAGCGCTCGACAGTCCCATCGCACTTGGTTTGCTGTGCAATGGCAGGGCGCGTCATGGCGAGTTGATCCATATCACCAACCTCGAGGGACACCCCACCTTGTGGCGAGTTTCAGAACCGGTCTTTCTCGATCCAAAGGGGGAACACCTCAATGTCTGATATCGATATCATAGGAGGTAATTCCGTCGGCTCCAGAGTGGTAATCCGTCCACTACCGCCGAGCCATCAATGGTCATTGCGAATGCGCGCGGCAGCCATCGAGCAAGCGTCTGAAGCCTGGCAAGCTCCTCTGGATCTGGAACCGCTATGTAGTTCCTCTCTCAATGGACGTCATGCCTTCAGGCTCGGGCCGGATGAGTGGCTGCTGCTGGCAGAATCAGCGCAAGCTGCCGATGCGCTGAAAGACCTTGCCCAAAGCGTAGCGCTATCCCTTGTTGATATCTCCGATCGCGAGGCCGCTTGGGAGATTTCAGGGGACGATGCCGCGCGTGTTCTGGCCACGGGATGCCCGATCGACCTCTCCGAAGCCAGATTTCCACCGGGCCGGGCGACGCGCACGGTCTATGGTCATGCGGAAATAGTTCTGTGGCGGCCAGGAGCTGAACGCACCTGGCAAGTCAGAGTGCTTCGGTCCTTCATCCCGTATTTGACCCGTCACATGCGCCACGCGACCAGCAATCTTTAATGTCACGAGAACCGATATAATGACTATTATACGTCAGCGCATGGATGCACCTTCTGAAGCGGACTACCGCCTTACCGTTTCGTGCCCGAATAAGCCCGGCATCATTGCCGCAATTACCACGGAGCTTTTCCGGCACGGTGCTGACGTAAGGGAGGCCCATCATTATTGCGATACCGAAACGGTGCGGCTGTTCGTTCGCCTGACCTTCAGCCTCCCACGTGAAGCCCAGCTGGATACGGTCAAGATCGGCTTTGCACCTGTGGCCGCTATATATCAGATGGACTGGGCGCTGGTTCCGACAGAAGAGCGGAAAAAGGTTCTGATAATGGTATCCAAATTCGACCATTGTCTGATTGATCTGCTTTATCGCTGGCGGATCGGGGAATTGCCGATGGAGCCTGTGGGCATAGTTTCGAACCATCCTCGCGAAATTTTCGCTGGCATCGACTTCGGCGATATTCCGTTCCATTACCTGCCTGTATCCAAGGCCGACAAACCTCAGCAGGAAGCCCAGATCAAAGCTCTGGTGACGGATACCGGAGCTGAGCTGGTGGTGCTCGCCCGCTACATGCAGATTCTGTCAGATGAACTGGCAGCGTTTCTTGCGGGCCGGTGTATCAACATTCACCACAGTTTCCTGCCGGGTTTCAAGGGTGCCAAGCCCTATCATCAGGCCCATTCGCGCGGCGTCAAACTGATCGGTGCGACTGCCCATTATGTTACGGCAGATCTCGACGAGGGGCCGATTATTGAACAGGATGTAGAGCGTATCAGCCATCAGGATACTCCTGAGGATCTGGTTCGCAAGGGACGCGATATCGAGCGACGCGCCCTGGCAAGAGCTGTCTTTTTTCATCTGAGCGGTCGTTCCTTTGCCAATGGTTCCAAGACCGTGGTATTTCGGGACTAAGCAGGCAGCGCCGTTCGCAAATGGTAAGTATAATGGGGTTATGGTCAGCGCATTCTGAACGGTCGATAAGATGACAGTCAGCACGTTCGAGTTGTTCAAATTAAGCATTGGCCCATCGAGCAGCCATACCATGGGGCCGATGATCGCGGCCGGCCGCTTTGTAGAAGAGCTGAAGATTGGTGGCCGTCTTGGCTCGGTCATTACTATCAAAGTCAAATTATATGCCTCGCTGGCCCTGACCGGCCGCGGGCATGCGACAGACCGTGCGGTGTTGCTGGGCCTTGCGGGATATCGTCCGCAAACGATTGATCCGGATGCCGCTGAACTGACTTTTCAGGCCATAGTTGACGACCGGGAGCTATATCTGGATTGGTCTCACCGGATCGCGTTTGATGCCCGGGAGGACATCATATGGGCGGGGCGCGAGAGACTTGCCCTGCATCCGAACGCGCTCAGTTTGACCGCCACTAACGCGATGGGAGAGGTTCTCCTGTCTGAAACCTATTATTCCGTTGGAGGAGGTTTCGTCATCAGCGATCAGGAAAAGGATTTGCGCTCGATTGGCGACAATCGGCGCGAAGTTCCTTATCCCTTTGTGTCGGCCAGCGACCTTCTGCAACAAGCCGATGCTGCCGGATTGACCATCGCGGAACTGATGCGCAGCAACGAAAACGCTCTGCTGCCCGATGAGGAGGTCGAAGCGAGGCTGGATGAAATCCTCGCCGCAATGGACTCGTGCATCAAGCGCGGCCTCACTCAACGTGGAGAGCTGCCAGGCGGCCTTAAGGTGAAGCGCCGGGCCGGGGAAATGCTTGTCCAGCTGAATAGTCGCGCCGCAGCTGGCGAGTCCGACCCGCTGGCACCGATGGATTGGGTCAATTTGTGGGCGATGTCGGTAAACGAGGAAAACGCCGCTGGCGGGCGTGTCGTTACCTCTCCTACCAATGGCGCTGCAGGCATTATTCCTGCTGTCCTCTGGTATTATGACCGATATCATGATTCCACACCGGAAGGTCGCCGAACTTTCATTCTGACGGCGGCGGCGATTGGGTCATTATACAAGCGCAATGCCTCGATTTCGGGAGCGGAGGTGGGCTGCCAAGGGGAAGTTGGAGTCGCTTGCTCAATGGCCGCTGGCGCGCTTGCTGCCGTTTTGGGCGGGACGAACGCTCAGATAGAAAACGCAGCGGAGATCGCGATGGAACATAATCTGGGTTTGACCTGTGATCCCATCGGCGGACTGGTCCAGATTCCGTGCATAGAACGCAACGCAATGGGAGCAATCAAGGCAATCGACGCTGCTCGCTTGTCGCGAATGGGGGACGGAGTACATCATGTTTCGCTCGACAAGGTGATAGAGACGATGAAGCGCACTGGTGCAGATATGAGCGACATATACAAGGAGACGTCCCTGGGCGGGCTTGCGGTAAGTTTTCCTGACTGCTGAGGAGTGTGCCAGGCAGGAGACTGCAAGAGCATCGCGTGCCTTCAGTTTGGAAACATGAGAAATCGGACCATACCTCAAACCGAACATTGCGTAGGGCGTTGACACAGGTGGTGCCTCTTTTGCGGGTAGCGATCCTGCCGTTACCCAATTTCACGATGCTGCCTTCGCAGGCTTTGTGGATACTTTACGACTGGCCGCCGACGAGGGCGACAGATCAAGGCAAGTGCTTTGTAAATGGTCGATCCTGAGCGAGAATGGAAGGCCGATCAAAGCCAGCAATGGTGTCGTCATCCAGCCCCATGACGGCTTGATCGATTTCGGTTCATTCGATTATGTCATTGTTGTGGGCGGTACATTGCATGGCGCAGAAAACGAAACTGAAGCGCAGCGGGCATATTTAAAGGACACCGCGAAAGCAGGCATCCCGCTCGTCGGGCTGTGCAACGGCGTTTTCACTCTGGCGCGAGCGGGACTTATGGGTGGGTGCCAGGAATCAGGAGCACCATTACACCGTGGGAACGGCAGCTCTGTTGGCGAGAGGCACCTGCGAGAACAGCGAGCGGCAGGAATTTCACTATCGAAACTGAAAATGACCATTCCGCACCTGGCAAACTATCCCGGGATGACAGACCTCCCGGCAGATACTACTCTTGCATAGAGACAAGTGGTCTGGCTCAAATGCCGCGGCGTTGGATCGTCAATAAAACGTCACTGCTCCGATAAATTGCAGAGGCCAAAAAATAATCCGGGGGCCAGTATGGGGGCCATATCCAAAAAGGCTTGCGAATCCAGCGCTTCAGAAACCAACTGACGCAACGCGCTGTCGGCATGCTCCTGTCTGGGGCGCATTCGCATGCTGGCAAAGCAGGAGGCGTTTCGGATGCCTCGCTCAAAAGTCGTTAATCTGGGTCGCGGCCAGTCGCTGATTTTCCTCGAGCACGCGCAGGATATTGCCAGACCATATCCTGGCGATGTCCTCCTTGCTATACCCGGCATCGAGAAGCGCGGCAGTGACGCGCGGAAGCGCGGACACATCCTCCATGCCGACCACGCCGCCGCCGCCGTCCCAATCCAGCCCGATGCCCACATGATCGACGCCCGCAACCTTAAGCGCATGCAAGACATGCTTCATGAAGTCGTCGAAAGTCGGCTTGTCCGTGTCTGGATAGAGCTTGTCGATCTCACGCATTTTTGCCGTCATCTCTTGATGCTGCGTCTCGGTTAGGCCGCCTTCGGGCATGGAAGCTAAGAGCGCGCCAAACGCCTTCCTCCGTTCGGGATTGGGCTTGCTGGCGCGCAGATAGGCTCCAAAGGCATTCATATGAATGACCCCGCCTTTGGCAGCGAGCGCGCGCAAATGATCGTCGTCGATATTGCGCGGATGATCGTATACCGCCTTGCAGCCGGAGTGGGACAAGATGATCGGCGTCTTGGAAAGGCGCAGCAGGTCGTCGAGCGTCTTGTCCGAGCTGTGCGACGCGTCCGGCACGATGCCGAGCCGGTTCATCTCCGCAAGAAGCTGCACGCCGAGCGGGCTGAGGCCTCCCCAATGTTCACCTTGCGGATCGGTAGCGCTGTCCGCGAACTGGTTGTTGGCGAAGTGCGCGAAGCCGATCAGGCGCACGCCCATGTCGTAATAAAGCTGAACGAGGCTGGTGTCGTTGCCAAGCGGATAGGCGTTTTCCATCGACATATAGACAATGCGCTTGCCTGATCCGGCAATCCTGGCGGCATCCTCGGCAGTTGTCGCCAGCACGAAATTGTCCGGGTCAGCCGCCACCATCTCGCGGATCACGAGTGCGCGCTGGATACCGAAATCGCGGGCCTTGCGGATGCCATCCGGATCAAGCGGGCCCTGCGGCGTATAGATCGCCCAGAAGCCCCCATCGAGACCGCCTTTCTTCATCCGCGGCAGATCGACCTGGGTGTAATCCCTATGGACATCATGCTCATCCTCGATCGACCAGCCATCGATGGCGACCCGGGCCGGCGTGTCGAGATGGGTGTCGAGGGTGACGAGGCTTTCGTGGAATTTCAGGACGGCGGGGGGAATGGCTCCCCCCGCCTCCTTGGCCGATGCGCCAGCCGACATAATCGCCAACACCATTCCCGACAGCAAAAGCATCGGCCTATTTTGCATGAATCAATACTCCGCGGAAATGGTGAACTGGAATGTGCGCGGCGAAAGCGGCCTGAAGAAACCATCGCCGGTGATCGAAGAATACATGAACGACAATACATCCTTGTCGAAGACGTTGTCGACATTGAACCGCGCCTTCACCGCTTTGAGCGGGCCGACTTCGATCCCGTCGCCAATATCCACATAGGCATTGAACACCGTGTAGCTGGGCAGTGTGGAGCCCGGCGTGTTATCAAATGTCGCCCAGCGCTTGCTCGTATATTTGCCCGAGAAGTTGGCGACGAGCCAGCTCGCCGGTTCGATCGTCACGCCGCCATTGACGATCCATTTGGCGGTGTCGGGCAAATACTTCCCTTCGGTCAGATAGGTGGTGGTGGCCGTGACGATATCGTCCTTGAACTTCGCGTTGTTATATGTGGCGTTTAGGTTGAAATAGGCGAGGCCGTTCAGGAACGCCGGCTTGTAGGAGCCGGTGAATTCGAGACCATAGGCCCTTGCGTCGCCGACACTGGTGTAGAAGCTCTCGATCGCCCCTGCGCTACCCGGCAATATGGTGCTGATCGACTCGATGCGGTCCTTGAATTTGGTGTAATAGGCCGCGAGCGCCGCATAGAACTGCGGCTGGTTGGTGCGGACGCCGAGTTCGAAATTCTGCGACCGCTCCGGCGCGGGCTGCGGCACGACGCCAGGACCACTCGCAAGCGTGACCGAATAGATGTCGTCCATGCCACGCGGCAAGGCCATGTTCTCCGCATAGGATGCGAAAAGCTGTGTGCGTCCGTCGAACTTGTAGAGCAAGCCAACGAGCGGCAGGAAATTGTCGTTATAATGCGCCGTGTTGAACTGTGGCCCATAGCCGGGCACGCCGACCCCGCCGACGACACGGTAATAATCGGCGAAGTCGCGATAGCCGTTGAGCTGATAGTCGATTGTCAGCGATTTGACGCCAAGGGTCAGATCGAGCTTCCCGTCCATCAGCGACAGGGTATCCTTGATGAACACCTGCGTGGTGTCGCGCTTGGAGCGATAGTCGCGGCGGAAATAGACCACCTCATCCGTGGGCGCGCCCAGCGGCGAACCACCCTCGGTATTGAGACGGAGCTGGGTGCGGTGATATTTGTCGATCTCCGCCCAGATACCGGCTTCGAGCGTATTGACCCCGAATTCCCAATGTAAGGATGCCAATATACCATAGCGGTCGCCGCCAACGCCGGACTTGCCATATTGGATACCTGCGGGCGCTGTGACGGGGAGTCCTGCCTCCATCTGAGGCGTATAACGGCCAAGGCTGTTGGAATAGGTATCCGGCGAAACGCCAAAGCCGCCCTTGTCCTCCCAATAGGCGGTCACTTCCGTCCAGGCATTGTCGGCAATGCCCAGATGGACGGTGCCCCCGTAGAGCTTGTCATTGCGTACGTTGATGGCAAGCGGATAGGTATAGGCATAAGCGGAGTTGGAATAGGGCACGCCGGCAACAGTTGGCTCATAGCCGGGCGTGGTCGGCGGCGGCACGTCGATATAGCCGCGATAACGCCCTGTCTTGCCACCAGCATCAGGCGTGGATGAGTAATATTGCGATCTTGCGAGACCGGGCGAGTCGATATCGTTGAAATCGTTTGAGACGAACTTGAACCGTGCCCAGCTGTCACCACCGAGATCGGCGACGATTTGCGCTTCCCAATGTTCGCGGTCCACGCTGCCGGCACCGCGCCACAGATCGCTGTTAAGCTTGGTGCGGCTGACATAGGCCCTGAAGGGTCCGACCTGCCCTGTAGAAAAACGAATGAAGGTGCGCTTGAGATCATCATCGCCGAAGCTCTGCGAAACGAACAGGCCAAGCTCGTCCTGCGGCGCGACCGAAAAATATTGAACGGCCGGACCGAGGGATGCGTAGCTGGGAATCGACACATCGCCAGCGCCAATGGATGCCTCGACCCGGGCCAGATTTTCATTGTCGACGTAGCGAAACACCGGGCTGCCGCCGAATGCATCGCTGCGTCCTGTGGGTATGCCGTCGACAGTAAAGCCGATCTGGTTGAGGTTGAAGACGCGTGCCTGCACGCTGTTGCCAAACTCATAGAGACCGAGCGCACCATCGGTCTGTACGTTGAAGCCGGGAAGCTGCTCCAGCATCTTGAGGCCGGAAATGCCGGAAGGCGCGGAGAGCAGCGCTTCGCGCGTAACCGCGACGGTGTTGGTGATCTTGTCTTCGCCGATAGATTCGGATGCCTCGGATACGCGACGGCCGGTGACAACGATCATATCTGCCAATTCGCCACTCTCTGCGGCTGGCGTTTCTTCCTGAGCCTGGGTGGCTGGAGCAAGAGACATCAGGACTGCGAAGGCAAACATGCTGCCTCCCGCTCGGAACATATGGTGTGAATAATCCTTCATCATGAAATTCCCCTTTTTCATTTGCGTGGCACCAGCCAGGCATTTGTTGCTCACGCCTCTCAAAAAAGGGCGCACGACACCGTTCGGCGAAGCACGCCGTTCATTCCCTCCGTTTCGCTTGTTGAAATCGGCGCTCTGCGGCGCCTTCGACCCGATGGGCGCCTGGCTTATGCTGTCACGGCCTCCGGCAGGGCAGCCGCGTAGCGCTTCACATCTTCAATCTTGCCAGTCGACACGCGAGACCAGTGGTTCCATTTCCCATAGGTTCCGCGGATCATGATTTTCTTGCTGGCAAAAGCCTTCTGCACCTTGTCTGCGTCTGGCACTTTGACGAACAGGAAATTCGTCTGGGACGGCAGCACTTCAAGCCCCGCCTTTCCGATGGCTTCCAGCATGATGCCCCGCGCCTCGACGATGCGGTTTTTGGAAAAGCCGGTAAACGCGGTATCGTTATAGGATGCGATGGCGGCGGCGAGGCCCGCACTGTTGCCACCGAAGCTCATCAGATAGGTGTTGAGCAAGGCCGCCTTGTGGGGCGAGCACAGCGCATATCCCACCCGCAATCCGGCCATGCCGAAAATTTTCGAGAAAGTGCGGGTGACGATGACATTCTGCCCTTCCTTCACCAGTGCGGCGACGCTGCTATATTCCGGGTTATCGGTGAGCTCCATATAGGCCTCGTCGATCAGGACCGTGGTCTTGGGGCCGACCTTGCGCACGAAATCGCGCAGCTTATCCCCATCAAGCACCATGCCGGTGGGATTGTTGGGGTTGCAGATATGCACCAGCGCGACATCGGGCGTAACCGAAGCGGCCATTGCGTCGAGATCGATAGACATGTCGGCCATCAAAGCCACACGCTTCACTTTGCCGCCCTTGTCGGCGCCATATTTTACCGTGGTGTCCCAAAAGAGTTCCGGGCAGAGGATCGTGCCTTTCGAACCCCAGGCGAGGGCAGCGGCACACAGAACTTCGGTGGAGCCGCTGCCCACCACGACATGATCGGATGAGAGCGAAAACCTCTCTGCGATCATGGCCGTAAGTTTCCTGAGGTCGCCGTCGGCATAATAGCATCCCTTGCCGGCCGTGTCCGCCATGGCCTGAATGGCGCTCGGCGCGGGACCATAGGGATTCTCGTTACGGGAGAGCAGTGCCACATCGGAGGCCGGGCCGAATACCGGCGACGGCTCTTCGGTTTTGGCGAAGGCCCATTCTCCCCCGGATACGAGCGCTGCGCCTATGGTTCCCGTGCCAATCAATGACCGTCTTGAAAGCTGAATCGTCATTCCCTGTCTCCCTTCATCCCAAGCACCATGGCCTTTTCGCTCCACTGCGCCGGGGTCCTTCTCATCGCAGGCCATTGCGGATCATCAAATATCCGATAAGCAACAGATAAATACCGAATATCAGGCGCAATATTCCGGCGGGCAGCTTGTGCGCAGCGGTCACGCCGAGCGGTGCCGCGAATATCGATACCGATGCGATGGCGAGTGCGGCAGGCAGATTCACATAGCCGATAGAACCCCATGGCCGGTCCGGAGCGTCCAGACCGATCGCCATGAAACCGATCATGCCCGGAATGGCGATAATCGGACCGATGCCGGCCGCCGTTCCTATCGACCGGTGAATCGACCGTCCACTCAGCGTCATGAGGATAGTCACGAGAACGCCGCCGCCTATGCCCAGCAGAGACGAGAAAACGCCAAGCCCACTGGCGATACCGCTGCGGGCATAACCACTCGGCATTTCGTCCCATATACGGCGATTGGAGAGGCCCGGCACGAGAAAATGCAGCGACATCAGACTGACTCCGATGCCAAAAAGCAGGGCCAGGGTCTTTCCGCTCACATGGTTGGCGAGCAATATCCCGCATCCTACGCCCAGAACGATCCACGGCCCCCAGCTCCTGAGCACCTCGAACTCGACCGCGCCGCGACGGGCATGCGCCTGAACCGAGCGGAGCGACGTAACGATGATCGTCGCCAGCGATGTGCCGACGGCCACATGGGTTATATGGCCGGAATCTCCCCCCAGCAGCGGGAGCACCAGCATCAGCGCGGGAACGACGACGAAACCTCCGCCTATGCCGAACATGCCGCCGGCAAAGCCTGCACCGAAACCAGCGCTCAGCACCGCTACCAACGGCATGGTCCATAAAGTCAGTTCAGCATTCATTAGCGCGAACCCCTGTGGTCGGATAAAGCAGGCAGACAGTATATGGACGACATCTAGAACTCCGCTGAAAGGGTGATCTGGACCGTGCGCGGCGCAAGAGGACGGAACAACCCCTCGTCGGTCACGGCGGAATAGATGAACGACAGCACGTCCCTGTCGAAGATATTGTCGACATTGACCCGTGCCCTCACATTGCGGAACGGCGGAACCTTCATGCCGTCACCAACGTCGACATAACCGCTGAACATGACGAAGCCCGGCACCGAAGAGGTATTGATATAGTTGGCGTACCGCCGTGAAGTATATTTGCCTGTCATGTTGGCGACGAGCCAGCTCGCCGGCTCGACGGTCACGCCCAGCAGGGCAAGCCATTTCGCGCTGTCGGGAATGCGATTGCCGGCAATTTCGGTGCCATCGGGCAGATCGCGAGTAAAGCGGGCCATATTATAGGCGAGATTGCCGTTAAAATAGACAGCTCCGCCCAGCCAACCCGGCTTGTAGGACCCGGTCAGCTCGACGCCATGCGCATCGACGCCACCGACATTGCGATAATAGGTCTCCGTCACTCCCGCCGTACCCGGCAGGATTCCGGTCAACGCCTGAAGGCGATTCTCGAACCGGGTATAATAGGCCGTGAGCGAAGCGAAATACTCGGGCTGGACGGTACGGAAACCGAATTCGATGTTACGGGCTTTTTCGGGACGGGGTTCCGGCAAGGGTTCCGGCGACGGCACGGCGAATATATCGTCCATGCCTTTCGGCAGCGCCATGTTCTCGGCATAGGAGGCGAAGAACTCGCTCCTGGCATCGAGCTTGTATAAGGCCCCGCCCATGGGAAGGAAAAAATCGCCATATGAGGCGCGATTATAACGCGCACCGAAGCCCGGTGAACCATCGTCCAGCGCGTAGCTGTGATAGTCGCCGTAACCGCGTTGCTGATAGCCCAGTGATAATGCCTTGACGCCCAAATCGAGAACCAATCGGCCGTTCGCCATCGATATCCGGTCTCTCGCATGCAACTGCACCGTGTCCCGCTGCGAGCGATAGTCGCGACGATAGTAAACGACTTCATTCATCAGTGGGGAACCGGCGGGAGAACCGCCTGCATTGTTGAGCCGGAGCTGCAACCGGCGATAGCGATCCTGTTCCGCCCAGATACCCAGCGAAATGTCGTGTGCCCCGGCGCGGAGATTGGCGGACATGGTGATTCCGCTCCGGTCACCTTCCATCCGCGACAGCCCATATTGCAGGCCGCGTGGGGCGGTGACACCGAGTCCGGCATCGCGCTGCTGCAAATAATAGACCAGCGCGGTGTCATAACTGATAGGAGATACGCCGAAGCCCTGCTTGTCCTCATAATAAAAGGTGGCTTCCGCCTCCGCCTCGGGAGCAAGGGCCGCATGCAGCGTCAGTCCGAAAAGACGGTCTCTACGCGCGTTTACTGCATTGCCGTAGTAATAGGTATAACCCTCGTTGGAATAAGGAATGCCGGGGACAGTCTCGGGAAGATCAGGAATGAAACCAATAAAGCCGCGATTTCGTCCGGTCCTGCCTCCAAGATCGGGCGTCAGGTCATCATAATCTTCTCGCGCCAGCGCCGGAGAATCATAGTCGAAGAAATCATTGGCGACGAATTTGAATCGCGCCCAGCCACTCGCGCCAAGCGCGGCGACTATCTGCCCTTCCCAATGTTCGCGGTCGATCGTTCCTGCGCCGCGCCATAAACCGCTGTCGAGCTTTGTCCGGCTCAGATAGGCTTGGAAAGGTCCGATTTTACCAGTCGATACGCGAAGGAAGCTACGCTTGAGCGCGTCGCCTCCCAAAGTTTGCGAAACGAACAGGCCGGTCATTTGCTGAGGAGCGATAGACCTGTAGACGATGATGGGGCCAAGGGAAGAATAGCTGGGAAGGTCCACCGCTCCCGCTCCCGGAGACGCCTCGACAACAGTCAGATTTTCATTATCGACATATCGGAAGACGGGGCTGCCCCCGAAGGCATCCGTGCGGCCAAGTGGAATGCCATCCACCACGAAGCCGATCTGGTCGAGATTGAAGGCGCGGGTCTGAACGCTGTTCCCGAATTCATAAAGGCCGAGCGGCCCATCAGTCTGGACATTGAAACCCGGTAGCATCTCCAGCATCTTGAGGCCTGAAATGCCTGAGGGCGCTGATAACAAGGCTGTCCGGGTGATGGCGCTTCGTCCTGCAACCGAGGCTTGGCCGACGGCTTCGTGCGCTTGCGAAAGCCGACGTCCGGTTACGACAATTTCGGGCCCTGTCCGGGCCGGATAGCGCCGACTGTCGCTGTGAAAAATAGACGCACGATAATCCCGAGCTCCCGTTGGGACCGCATTTTCGCCTACGGGTTCATTTCTGGGCGCAACGAAAGACAGAGCCGCAATATGATCGTCAATCACCTTTATGACGACCGGAAGGCCCCTGACCATCGTGCGCAGCGCCTTTTCCGCGCTCATTCTGCCCGCGACCCGATTCGAGCGCAGGCTTGCGAAGCTGTCATAGGGATAGATGATCTGTCGGCCAGAAATGCGGGAGAAAGATTGCAACGCCATAGGCAGCTTCTGGGCCGCTATGTCGTATTTCTGATTGGCCGGACCTTTGGCGAGCGCAGGAGCGCATGAGACAGTATAGGCTGCAGCGAACATCAGCGCCCAGACCGTTTCCGCCGACTGCATTGCTATCCCCTTTTTGTTCGATCCCGACTGGAAAAACGAACAGGATGTCGAAAACCGCCATCAGGCTTGAACAAAATTCCCATGGGGTCAGTGATCGGGGCGGAGAAGGGAAGCTCATCAAGCTGCTGGACAAGCGGCCAATTTTGTGATCATTTTTTTACACAGGGAAGACAGGGAGAGGCGCCGACTCATTATTTTGGGAGCGCCATTTGAATCATGCTCAAGCGAAGCTCGACTGGTTTCAGGTCGTCATACTGACGCAGCAGGCCGCATTGCGCGCACGCCTGCGCCGGATAACATCTTCCGAGGCAGAACTTGACGACTTGTGTTCCGAAGTGCTGACACGGGCTTACGCGACCGAAGATTGGGGAAGGATTACCGCGGGCCGGGCCTATCTCTACTCCATCGCGCGGAATTTGGTGATTGACATCGCGCGGCGTGGCAAGGTGGTCGCGTTCGAGACCATGGCGGATCTGGAATCATTGCAACCGGTATATGACGGCGAAACCCAGTTGCTCGCGCGCGACGAATTGCGCAATCTCCAAATCATCATTGATCAGCTTCCACCGCAGGCAAAGCGCGTGTTCATATTGCGCCGTGTCCATGAAAAATCTCCCGGTGAGATAGCGGAAGAAATGGGTTTGTCCGTTTCTACAATAGAAAAACATTTGGCTAAGGCTGTCCTGTTCGTTATGCAAGCGCTGGCCAAGCGTGAGGAAATCGGCTTTGACGGCTATCCGACTCGGCGAAGAAGAGAGGAAAAGGATCGAGGAGAAGGCCGCACGCCTGTTCGTCGAATTCGATAATAATCCTTGCCCGACCGCACGCGCCAATATTTATCGCTGGATCGAAGAGTGTGATGAGCACGCCGTGGCCTTCGCCCGTGTTCAGTCGGCCTGGCGAAAATGTGAGCGCATGAAAGCCCTTAGCGCCGATCAGGAGGGCACGGGTGCCGCATTTGAGGTCGGGTCGCCTGCCCATGAAACGGCGTCTTCTTTCTCCTCGCGGCGCAAGATTTTGGGGGGGCTTGCGGCGGCGGCTTCGATAGCCACCATCGTTCCAATATGGAAAATGTTTCATAGCGGGTGGCAGGAATATGAAACCAAAATCGGCGAGCGGCGCAGCGTGCGTATAGCCGATGGTTCGATGGTGCATCTCAATACCGCTACCAGGCTCGCTGTCAAACTCGATGCCGACCTTCGGCATATCCGCCTGTACGCCGGGGAGGCATCTTTCGACGTGGCACATGATAAGACGCGCCCCTTCGAAGTGGAGGTGAATGGCTCGATCATCCGGGCCGTGGGAACCAGCTTCAACGTGCGCTTGAACGAGATGCTAGTCGACCTGACCGTGATCGAGGGCATTGTTGCGATCACGCAGCGGGGAAGAACAGCCGAAAGGCTGGAAGCCGGCCGAAGTGCCATCATTCATCCGGACACATTGGCGGTGAAGCCGCTGAACGAGGTTGAATTGAGTCAGCGCACGGCGTGGCATCAGGATATGATCGAACTCAACGGGGACTCGGTCGAGCAGGCGGTCGCGGAGTTCAATCGCTATCTCGAAAAGCCTATCATCATCGGCGATACTCATGTCGGCTCAATGCATATAGGTGGTCGCTTCAATACTCATGACGCCGAACGGTTTCTCGTCGCGCTTGAACACAGTCTTCCCATAAGGGCGATCAGGAGCGCCGACGGCTCCGTCGTTCTGGTGCATTCCAGCGAGTAACATGTTCGGCAATGGCGAGCTTGCTTCATTGGGGACAGGATCCATTGATATCCTGATCGGACGCATAAAGGACGGCATGAACACGACGTTGCATGCTGTTACCGATGCGAATGATCCTGCCCCTTGAGCTTGTCCATGATGGCAGGCCAGTTCACCGATGCCGAACCGGCTTCTCTCGGTCATCGCCCTCGCCGCAACCGTCATCTTCTGGCGCTGATCAACGAGTCCTGCCCCCAATTATTCGTAACTTGATCGGAGCAGATGAACGGACGACAAGTTTCAGGCACACGATTATGGCCGATTAACTTCGGGAATGTTGGCGGGAACCGCATTACACCGAGACTTGCGCAATCGCCTATATATATGTGCTACTCATTAAAACGACGGAACCGCATGTCGCCCTCCTTCCGGTGCAGGATCACCGTGTCAGCTTTTTCTTCCAGGCATGCGACTTCGAAATTCACGACGCCAAGATCATTGGGCGAGGCAGGTCTTTCCCTCCCCTCCCACCATTTTCCAGCGTCCTTGCGTTTCTTCGTCAAGCGCACCGGCGGCAAGCGCATATCGGAACCGGCCATCGGGGATCAGCGCGAGTTCGCCAGCAACATCCGGCCCTTCCGCAAGCCGGTAATGACCGATCAGACCCGGGTCGGCCGAAGCGATGCGGGGCAACAGCAATGTACCCGCAGCAACCAGAACAAGAAACCTTCGCATGGGTGATTGTGAACCCAATAGCGGTCTTGCGCCACATATTTCATGGTTCGGGTAGGGGCGCACAATTCGCCAGCAGGCCTTGTCAGGCTGGTTTTTTGAATCCGGCGATTTCGGCTTGAAACAGTTACATTTAAAAAACCGCGCCCGCATTATCCGACTATATTGCGGGGGCTCCATGCTTGTAACGCTGATGACCCGTTTGCGAAACTGTGACTGCTTCGCCGGTGTGATGAACAAAAGGCAAGCGCCAGGACTCGGAAGTGAAGGTCTGAATGTCCGCTATGTCAGCGATGCACGACGGGCTACTTATAGCCGTTTGGATATGCGCACGACGTTCTGATCGCATGGCACGAACATGTCTCTGTTCCTACGGTTTAATTGGCGAAGCAGGGCTTTTCCGGAGCTGACTCGACATTTGGAAGAATGAGAACATAATAGGAACATATGCTTCGTGATTCGTCCTCTCACGCTTCCCAACGAGCGTTTGCTCCAGCAGGTAAGCCTCTCGCCAGCGAGGCTACGCCGCGCATGCGGCTGGACATTGCTGAAACCGATATATGGCTTGAAGGTGGTCTGGCGGCACAGGGACTCCATGAGTTTTATGCGGCTGGAGCAAAGGAGATGGCGGCTTGGAACGGCTTTGTGCTGCTCCTCGCCGCTCTGCGCCAGCGCCAGCACCGGCGCGCAATCATCTGGGCACGAGAAGCAAACGCAGCACGGCAGAGCGGGCAGCCTTATGGCCCCGGCCTCGCTGAACTTGGCATCAGTCCAGACCATGTGACATTGCTGACTCTACCCGATGCCAAAGCCGTTCTGCGCGCGGCGCTTGATGCAACCCGCGACGCGGCGGTATCCGCAGTAGTGATAGAGCTTGGTGGCAAGCAGCCGCTTCTCGATCTGACGGCGACAAGGCGCTTGGCACTCGCGGCTGTGGAAAACGACACAATGGTGCTGCTCTCGCGAGGAAAGGCAAAACCACAACCCAGCGCCGCGCATACGCGCTGGCGGGTCGCCGCTGCTCCATCGCGTGCGCTGGCAAGCAATACACCCGGCACTCCCACCTTTGCACTGGAGCTTTTGCGCCAGCGCGGCGGACGTGACGGGCTTCGCCTCATTATGGAGTGGGATCGTGACACGGCTTCGTTCCGGACCGGAAATAAGGCCGCCGAAACCGCGCCGCTATCTTGCCCTCAATCTGCCGTGGTTCTCGGCGGAGCGGGCGATAGCGCGCGGCCTCGCGCGGCCTGACACCCCTTTTGTGCTGGTGGAAAAGCAGCGCGGAGCGATGCGCGTTGCCGCGCTTTCGCCGGTAGCGGCCGACCTCGGCCTCGTCTGCGGCATGGCGCTGGCCGACGCGCGCGGTATCGCGCCCGATCTCGTCGTCGTGCCGCATGATCCTGAAGCCGATAGTGTCTTGCTGGAAAAGATGGCGCGGCTTTGCATCGCCTATACGCCCAGTGTCATGCCCGATCCGCCGAGCGGCATCCTGCTCGACATTACCGGCTGCGCCCATCTGCATGGCACTGAGGAAGCGATGCGGGGCAAGATTGCCGCGCTGTTCCGCCAGCGCGGTTTCACGCTGTCCATCGACGGTGGCCCTACGCCCGATGCTGCGCGCGCGCTGGCCCGCCATGGCGGCGAGGATGTGCGCGCGCTGCCACTGGAGGGACTCGACACCGACGAAAACACCCGCATTGCCCTGCGCCGGGCGGGGTTTCGCACCATCGGCGATCTGGCCGACCTTCCCTCCGCACCCCTTGCCGCGCGTTTCGGGGCCGAGGTCGTACGTCTGCTCGATCGGCTGCTGGGCCGCGAAGATCCGCATATCGTCCCCCATCTGTCGCCGGAAGCCGTCAAGGCGGAACTGCGCTTTGCCGAACCCATTGGCCGACATGAGGATGTTCTCGATGCGATTGAATGGCTTTCCACCCAGGTGGCCGGACAACTGGCGGAGGCAGAAAAAGGCGGTCGCGCCTTTATCGTCCGCCTGTATCGCAGCGACAGCCATGTCGCGCATCTTGCCATCGAGACCGGTGCGCCCACGCGCGATGTGGCGCTGCTGATGCGTCTTTTCGCCGAGCGCATCGACAGCCTGTCCGACCCGCTCGATCCCGGCTTCGGTTATGACAGCATGACGCTGCACGTGACTCATGCCGAAGCTTTGGAGATAAAGCAGCGTAGCCTTGTTCCGGAACATGGCAATGGCGGCGACATCGGCCCGCTGCTGGATCGGCTGGCGGTGCGCTATGGCCCGGCGGCGATATTGCGCTTTGCCGTCGGCAACAGCCATCTCCCCGAGCGGGCGGGATATCTGGCGCACGCGCGGGACGGAAAAGGCGATAGCGCAATACCAGCGTCTGAAGCCAGCGAGCCGCCGCTGCGCCCGCTCTTACTGCTCGATCCGCCCCAGCCTATCGAGGTGGTCGCCGCTATTCCTGATGGGCCGCCGCGCCGTTTCCGCTGGCGGGGCGAGCAGCATCTGGTGCGGCTATATGAGGGGCCGGAGCGGATCGCGCCGGAATGGTGGCGACGTCAGCAGGGCCATGAGCAGCCCGGCTTCAGCCGCGATTATTACCGTGTCGAAGACGGACATGGGCGGCGCTTCTGGCTGGTCCGTCACGGCCTTTACGACCGTGAGACGAGCGAGCCCCGCTGGTATGTCCAAGGCCTGTTCGCATGAGCGAAGAGGCCTATAAAAGCCTTGTTTGCATGAATAGGGCACCGGCCTATGCGGAACTGGCAGCGGCGACCAATTTCTCGTTTCTGCGAGGTGCTTCCCATCCGTCCGATATGGTCGCTCGGGCGCTTGAGCTTGGTATGACAGCCATCGGCATAGCCGACCGGAATAGCGTCGCCGGGGTCGTCCGCGCTCATATGGCGCTGCGGGAGGCAAAGTCCAGGGCGCATGCCGAAGGGCTGCCTCCGCCGGATTTTCGTCTCGTTGTCGGCGCACGCCTCGTCTTTGCCGATGGTACGCCCGACATCATCGCCTATCCGTCGACACGCCATGGCTGGGGACGGCTCACGCGATTGCTCACTATCGGTAATCTGCGTGCGGAAAAGGGCGACTGTATTCTTCGCTCCAGTGATCTGATCGAGCACAATGATGACCTGTTGCTGATTGCGATGCCAGGTGCGAAGGCGTCTTTGCTGCGCACGCTGAGTAAAGCCGCTCCCGGCCGTGTCTGGCTGGGCGCGATGATGGGACGAACTGGTCGGGATGAGCGCAGGCTGATGCAGGCTCAGCGATTAGCGAAGTTCTGTCAGGTGCCGCTTATCGCCATCAACGATGCGCTCTATGCGGAGCCGGAAGCCAAACCCCTGCATGACGTGCTGACCGCTATCCGTCTCAAGACCACGGTGCAGGCCGCAGGCAGAGAGCTCGCCGCCAATGCCGAGCGGCATCTCAAATCCCCTGCCGAAATGGCGCGCCTTTTCGCGTCTGCACCCGAAGCCATCGCCGAAACGCAGCATTTCCTCTCGCGCATTGTCTTCATGCTCGACGATCTGCGTTATGAATATCCGCACGAGCCGGTGCCTTATGGCTGGGAGCCGCAGGACTGGCTGGAGCATCTGGTTTTGCAAGCTGCGCACAAGCGCTATGGCGAAACGCTGCCCGCCGATGCGCAAAAGCGGATCGACGAGGAATTCAAGCTCATCCGCGAACAGAACTACGCCTATTATTTCCTGACCGTGCACGACATCGTGCGCTTCGCCCGCGCGCAGGAGCCGCCGATATTGTGCCAGGGACGCGGGAGCGCCGCGAACAGCATCGTCTGCTTCCTGCTGGGCGTCACCTCGGTCGATCCGACTACGCATGACCTGCTCTTTTCGCGCTTCGTTTCGGCCGAACGCAAGGAGCCGCCCGATATCGACGTCGATTTCGAGCATGAGCGGCGTGAGGAGGTGATGCAATATATCTACCGCCGCTATGGGCGCGAGCGTGCCGGGATCGCAGCTACCGCCATCCACTATCGCCCGCGCAGCGCCGTGCGGGAGGTCGGCAAGGCGCTGGGTCTTACCGAAGATGTGACGAGCCGCATGGCGAGCACGGTCTGGGGCAGTTATTCGGGCAAATATGAGCGCAAGCGCATGGAAGAGTGCGGGTTCGATCCCGACAATCCGGAAATTGCGCGGCTCAGCCATTTCGTACAGGAAATCCTCCACTTCCCGCGTCATCTTTCACAGCATGTCGGCGGCTTCGTGCTGACGCAGGGGCGGCTCGATGAGATCGTCCCCATCCATAATGCGGCAATGGAAGATCGCACCTTCATCGAGTGGGACAAGGACGATATCGATGCGCTCGGGCTGATGAAGGTCGACGTGCTGGCGCTGGGCATGCTCACCTGCATCCGCAAGAGCTTTGACCTGATGCGGGACCATGGTCTGGGCGATCATAGCCTGGAGATCGACATTCAGTCCGACGACCCGGCCGTCTATGACATGCTGTGCAAGGGCGACAGCATCGGTGTGTTCCAGGTTGAAAGCCGCGCGCAGATGAACATGCTGCCACGCCTGCGCCCGCGCAATCTCTATGATCTCGTCGTGCAGGTGGCGATCGTGCGGCCCGGCCCTATCGAGGGCGATATGGTTCACCCCTATCTGCGGCGGCGCTCGGGCGAGGAAGAGGTGGAATACCCATCGCCCGCGCCTCCGCATGATCCGAACGAACTGCGCGGAGTGTTGAGCAAGACGTTTGGCGTGCCGCTTTTTCAGGAGCAGGCGATGAAACTCGCCATTGTCGCGGCGGATTTCTCACCCGACGAAGCCAATGGCCTGCGCCGCGCGATGGCCACCTTCCGCAATGTCGGCACGATCGACAATTTCCGGGACAAGATGATCGAAGGCATGATGCGGCGCGGCTATGAGCGCAGCTTTGCCGAGCGCTGTTTCAAGCAGATCGAGGGCTTCGGCAGTTACGGTTTTCCGGAAAGCCATGCGCAGAGCTTCGCACGACTGGTCTATGTGTCGGCCTGGATCAAATGCCATCATCCAGCCGTATTCGCTGCCGCGCTGCTGAATTCGCAGCCGATGGGATTTTATGCGCCCGCGCAAATCGTGCGCGATGCACGCGATCATGGCGTCGAGGTGCGGCCTGTCGAGGTAAACGCGAGCGACTGGGACAACGGGCTGGAAAAGCGCGAAGACACTGGTCTGGTCCTGCGTCTGGGCTTTCGCCAGATCAGCGGGTTCCGCGAGGAATGGGCGCAGGCCATCGGCATGGCGCGTGCTCAAGGCGGGTTTGCGGGCATCGAAGATCTTGCGCGCCGCGCACGCCTGCCCCAACGCGCATTGCGCCTGCTCGCCGATGCCGATGCATGGCGGTCGCTCGGTTTCGACCGGCGCGCCGCTCTCTGGGAGGTGCGGCGCATGCCTGATGACGAGCTGCCGCTCTTTGCCGCCGCCCGTGCGGCGGAGCTCGGCAGGGAGCCGGACATCACGCTGCGCCCCATGGGGTTGGGCGAGCATGTTGCCGCCGACTACCAGACGATGCGGCTGTCGCTCAAAGAGCATCCTATGGCGCTGCTTCGGTCGATTTTCACTTCGGAGCAGGTGATACCCTGCGCGCATTTGCGTGGTTTGAAAAGTGGTGCGAAGGTGCGTGTGGCTGGGGTGGTGCTGGTGCGCCAGCGCCCCGGCAAGGGCAATGCGATCTTCATCACGCTGGAGGACGAAGGCGGCATCGCCAATATCGTGCTACGGGCGCGCCAGTTCGAGATCATGCGCCGCGCGGTCATGGCCGCCCGCGTGATGCTGGTCGAAGGCGAATTGCAGGTCAGCAAGGAAGGCGTCATTCATGTGATGGCGAGCCGCGTCATCGACCGCAGTGAGACATTGGCGCATCTCTCAGAAATGTACAGCACGGCCCCCGAACTTTCTCCCGCCGATGAATTCGTTCATCCCCAGCACCCGCGTAAGACCATGAAACACATTGAAGTGCAGCACCGCCACCCGCGCGATGTGCGACTGCTACCCAGATCCCGGGATTTTCATTGAGGAGCGGATGGGGAGAAGCGGGATCTCGCGACATATGAACCGACGACAGCCATAGGGCGCTGACTCCGACGAATAAATGACTTCTGTGGATGGCTCCCGCATTGCAAGGGCAAAATGCAATATATTGGCGTTTGGTCGGGTGCAGACTTCTGTCCGGCCTGTTGATGCAGTCGTGAAGAAGACTGCTGGCCCTGATGGTGTCCGCGAACTGGGTCCCGCACTGCTAATCAGGCTATGATGCCTTCGTCATTCGCTGGGTTGTCCCTGTTCCCGGTCTGACCGGTTCGCCATCACCTCGCTTTGCTCTCACAACTCCTGAAGCTGGCCTTCGCCGCTGCTATTCCGTTTCGCCTCCACACCGTCAACGTCAGCAGGTGATTACCTTCGGTGAACTACGTTTCCACCTGCTTCGAAATCACTCTATATCACGCCGCGACCTTTTCGTTCAACGCTTGCGCTTGCCGCGCGAGGCGCCCTGCCCATGGGCTATGCGGCTTGTGCGCCAGACGTTCTGCCATGAAAGCCTCGGCCGCTGCGCTGATCCCGCCTTTGAGTGCAGCATGCAGCGCCGTCAGCGTGAGGATGTCCTGCTGGGCGTGGCTGCCTCCAAAGCGCTGGGCTATCCCGCGCACGGCAACGATCTTGTCGACACATTCACGATAGCGGTCCATTTCGAATGCCAAAAATGCTTCCGCAAGGGGCAGGCCCACCTTTCTCGTCATATACCCATTGTCGCTGCCATCTGCTGCGGCGCTCCGCATGGCCTTGAGCACGCGCTCGGCATCTGCGATGCGACCTGCCCCCAAAAACGCCATGACCGCATGCAGATCATTAAAGGCATAGAAGGCATCCTCCGCCGCGCGCTCCCAGGGCAACGCCAATGAGGCGAAGCGGTCGCCCACATCGATGCCATCGAGCTTCAGCCGCCAGAGCATTGCTGAGGCATCGATCATTTCCAGCACGATGGAAGAGGCTGGGTCTGGCCGCACCTTCTCATCATAGAGCTTCAACACCTGGGCGACGTCGCCCTTGTCTAGGTGGAGCAACCCCAAGTGCCACCAGTTGTGATAGGCAAATCCCGAATCCGGTGCCCAGTGTTCGGCATTGTCGGCCAACCACGGAATGCCGCGATCCAGATATCCACTCATTTCGTGAACATGCGCCACCGCATGCACGGCCCAGCCGTCGCGCGGATCGATCTCGACCGCCTCGCGTCCCATCTTCTCGGCGCGGCCATAGTCCCCGCACTCCTCCATGCCGAAGGCGATCATACCCAGAAGCGGTCCATAGCCGTCATCGCCGCGTGAGAATGCGCGCAGCGCCTGCAGAGGCCAGTCGCGCAACTCGTGCTGCATGCCGAGATAGAAGCAACTGGTGTGGGCGAACTGTAATGCCAGCAGATCACGCGGGTTTTCCTGCCCGATTCCGGCAAGCTTTGCGGCACTCTCGTGATAGCGGCCCTCGGACCAGGCATGGGCTGCGGCGAGGTGCGCGCGCTCACGATCGTTGAGCTTCGCTACCGCGCCAGCGCGCAGACTCTTGGCGAGTTCTTCGGCATAAGCCTTGTCGGTCTGCTGCGCGAGAAGGCCCGCGCGCGCGGCCCAGGCCGCGCCAAAGTCCGGGTCTTCGTTCAGTGCCGCGTCGAGCGCAGCGACCGGGTCGCCGCGATAGAGACGAATGAGCTCCAGAGCCTCGTCATATTTCGCCAGCGCCGCTTGTGATGCCGTCGAAACGGGATTGCCATAACGATCTTTCAACATTGAAGTTCTCCACGCTATTCAGAAATGGGTGTGTCGGATACCAAAAATGCAGTTGCCTCGGCCGAGCGCAGTGCGGTGGTTGCATCCGGCCTTGACCGACGATTGCTTGTGTATCGGACCGACCGCAGCTCCGTCGTCTCGCAAGAACTAGCCCCGCGCCGCCCCCTGTGCTAGAAAACTCATGGTACACTTTGTGGCCACAGTGGAATTAACGCGTATTTCTAGGGTGTTACTATGCTGACAGGCGCGCTTGTGACCCTGTGCCCTTGTCGGTTGGGCAGCGCAAACCACACCGCAAGTGCAGTAGCTGCGGTATGGGTGCGGCCATGACGGTAAAGGTTCAGACCAAAGGCGAGCAGACGCGCGAGCGGCTGATGGACATCGCGCAGGATGCCGTGATGCGGAAAGGCTTCGCTGCAACATCAATCGATGAGATCATCGCCGAAGCGGGCATCACCAAGTCCGGCTTCTTCTACCACTTCCGCGACAAGAACGATCTGGCCAAGGCACTATTGCAGCGTTACCTTGATGACGAGTGGGCGGTCTTTCACAAGCTGTTCGAGCAGGCGGACATGCTGAGCGAGGATCCGCTCCACAGCTTCCTGATCTTTCTCAAGCTCTTCGCCGATTTGATGACCGATTTGCCGAGCGGCCATCCGGGCTGTCTGGTGGCGTCCTACGTCTATTCGGAGCATCTCTTCAGCCGCGAGGTCCGCAATATGACCACCGAAGGTCACCAGATTTGGCGCAAGCGCTTTGGCGAGCGGCTCCGCAAGATCGCGAAGCGCTATCCCCCGGAGAGCGAAGTCAATCTGGACGATCTCGCCGACATGCTATCCGCGGTCGCCGATGGCGGCATCATATTGTCCAAGAGCCTGCACGACCCCATGGTGCTGCCAAAACAGATCCTGCTTTACCGCAGCTTCATCAAGGCAACGTTCTTGGACTGATTAACTCTCGGTCCTTGATATCTGGTGAATGGCAGGCTTTGGGATGCTTTCAGATCGGTTCGAACGACAGCTAAGTTGGCGGTCTTAGCCTGGCTGAGCGCGGCGAGTGGCAGCAATTTGCATCTTGAAACCAAAAATGATCGTTCTGAATCTGGCAGCGATCGAGATGCAATTTCCGGATGACAAAGCATTCTGGCAAATGCTGCTATCGCGCCCAAGCAAGAGCCCTGGCTCTAAGTCCCGTGGACATTTATCGGCAAGCGATGA
>TARA_R110000782_G_scaffold103991_4_pt1 | contig 29817 bp, 30 predicted proteins | sample TARA_R110000782 | Tara Oceans TARA_R110000782 (sample SAMEA4397859) | marine metagenome | biome: Polar Biome; feature: [SRF] surface water layer (ENVO:00010504); material: water (ENVO:00002006), including particulate matter (ENVO:01000060) such as... | depth 5 m | reverse complement strand
CGGCGGCCTCGCGGGCGGCCTGCCGTCCGCGAGTCTGTGCATCGATCCACGCCTGTCGCAGCTCGGCCCGGTACGCATCGATCCGACTCTCCAGCGTGGGGTCGGCGGAGACATCTTCCGAGCGGTCGAGCGACGACAGGTTCTCCTTCAGCCATGCTTCGGTCTCGCTTAGCTTCATCGCACGCGATCGAGCCCAGAGGTACGCGTCGTCGGCTTCCTCGACCCGCTCGGCCTGAGGGACATATCCGTCCGGTCCCGACTTCGCGCGTTCCAGGAACGCGAGCATCTGTTCCACAAAGGCCTTCTTCGCCGCCAGCTCACTCGGTTCGACCAAGGGCTGCTCCTGATAGCCCATGAAGTGCATGGCGACGGACATGCCCTTGCGGCCGAGCCGCTTGCCGTCCTCGTTCGTAAGCAGGGCGTCCATCTGCTCTCGGTACGCCGCGTTCCGCTGCTCGACCTGCTGGATGAGTGACTGGGTCTGCTTTACGCGGGTCTCGAACTGCACGAGCAGCGAGCGGGCGTACGCCTGCTGCTCCTGGTCGGCGAGCGAGCCGTACACGCGTTCGCGTGCTGCTTGACGGACGTCGTCGGTCGACACCTGGGCGGACGCGACTCCGACGCAACCGAGGGTGAGCGTGGCAATGAGAAATGGCAATCGGTTGAGTCGTCGCATGGTTTCGGTCCTCCGGTGTGTTCTGCGATCAGGGTGTGTCGTCAGTGTTGGTCCTTGGTGTGGACGGGTGAGCCCACAACGGGCGTGGTGGTCAGGGGCCGCCCCCCGGGTCTCGGTCGAGTGCGTCCTCGAACCGCTTCGCTTTGAGCATGCTGGCGAGGTGGTCAACATGCTCGACAAGGGCGTCGACTTCTTTGTCCCACTGCCGAGCTTCGTCGAACAATGCGTCGTACGCCTCCACGTCGACACCGTCGGGCACCCAGACAGCATCGAGGCGTCGGCGGGCATCGGCCACCTTCGCCGTGTAGCCGTCCGCCCCGTTGAGCAGGGCGACCCAAGCCTCGGCAACCGAGTCGTGTTCCAGCACGAGCTCGTCGAACTGCGGGGTTGTCGCGGACACATCGAGCGAGAACCCGAGTCGCTCCTCGACCAACGCTCGCAGCTTGGTCACGGCGGCGGTGGCCTCGTCGAACTCGGCGGCGACCCGCTCTTTCTCGCGTCGGACCGCGTCCCGCCGGAGCTTGCCGAGGTCATCCGGTGCGACGCGGTCCAGCACGGCCGTCGCCAGCCCGCCGGGGGACTCGCGGTCCGCGGGCCTCGCGAGCCCAAGGCGAGCGGCTCCGTCCTGGACGCTCAGAATCGCGGATCGCCAGCGGTCGGGTGAGCTGGCGTAAATCTCCGAGGGGCTTAGTGCGACGATGAAGGTGCAAAGGCCGAGGACGAAGTAGAGCGAGCACGCGAAGCTGGTGCCCGGTCGGAATGAGACCGGCCCGCGGGGCTTGAGCTCGATGTACCGGCGACGCTTGGCCTTCTTGGACGTGCGGGCGCGTGCCGGAGGGGGCGTGGCTTCGGACCGGGCTTGCTCGATCGCGGCTTTCGTCTCGTCGTCCATCAACGCGACGAGGTCATCGGACAGGTCGGCGAACGGCGAGTCCGGGACGTGCGGCCGGCTGTAGTCCTCCTCCTCTTCCTCCTCGACTTCATCGCGGCCCGTCGAAAGCACTCCTGCGATGAAGTCATCCAGCGACTCTTCCCCACGGTTGTTGTAGCGAAGGTCCGAGATGGTCTGGTACGCACACGCGGCGGCCATCGCGATCAGCATCACCCCCGCGATGCGTGTCCAAGGGAACATGGTCAGCACGATGCCGGTCGATGTCAGGATCAACGGCTCGTAGACCTCAAGCACGGTCCACTCGCGGTCGGTCACCGCGATGCGGGACCACAGACGACTCGCACGGCCGGTGAATGCGGGGTTCGCGTAATGGTCTCGAATCGGACCGTGCGGGCTCCAGAGCCCGACGGACCGGACCAGCCACACCACGGCGAGACCGATGGTGAGCACGGCCATCGGGCGGGCGATCGGGACGGCGAGCAGGCCGCCGATCCACGTGTCCTCGGCGTACCCGCGGAGCAGCAGCAGGAACAACGTGATCGCCGCGAACCACACCATCGTCTGTGCGAAGGGCAGGAAGCCGACTACGAACCCGCCCGAGCTCTGTCGGAGCAGGATCGCCACCGGGGTGAAGAATGGTCGACTCAGGGAGATCATCCGCGACCTCCGCCGGAACGTCCGTTGCGTGGGAAGTGCTGCACGGTCTGCGGGAATCGGCAGTACAGGAGATTCGAGTTGGTGGTCTTCCACGGCTCGCCGGCGCGGAAGGCGTACGCCTCGGTCCAGCCACGCTGCGGACCGCCGCGGAGCATCTCGGTGAAACGCTTGGCTCGGATCGCGAAGTCGATAGCCTGGTGGCGACCCGACGAACCCGACTTCGACTGACTGCTGTAGTTCGTCCCGGTGCTGTCGGAGTACCCGCTCGACTCGGACTCTCGCCAGGTCAGTTCCTGTCCGAAGAGCTGCTCGGCGAACTTGTTGGTCTCCAGGTCGCCGTTGGCGTGGAAGATCTTGATGCCGAACGCCCCGAGCAGCTTCTTGGTGCGGTCACGCCCCCCACTGTCGGACCCGAACGCGTCGTAGTAGTTGGGGAGGTTCTGGGTGAGGTAGACCGTCGCGACTCGGGACTCGCGGGCGGTGGTCTGGAAGGTTGTGTCGTAGTGCGTCGAGAAGAGCTGCGATTCGTCCGCCCACAAGAAGAGCGGCCTGGCGGTCTCCGAGCGATTCTGCCGCCGCTCGACCATCCGCTGAAAGATGGTCTTGAACAGGACTTGGGCGAACCGGCCGGCCTCGCGGTACTCCTGTACGGGCATGTCGAAGACGATGACCGCTCCGTTCTCGGTGACGTCGGGGACGATGTTGGTGGTGGTCAGGAAGAGCTTGCGGATCTCCCCCCTGACCATCATGTCGGTGAGGGCTCCGACCATGCTGACGATGCTCGATCGTGGCTCGGGGTCGAGCGGCGCGAACTCCCCGAAGAAGTAGTCGGCGATGACCTTGAGGTCGTGCTGGTCGGTCTGGATGCCCGAGGCTTCAACCCGGTCGAGCGCGGACTGCATCAGACGCCAGCACCGGGACTCTTGCCGCCACTTCGGGTCGTCCCGTTCCTCGGGCCGCCGCGGGGCCGTGCGGATGACCGCGACAACGTCCTCGAAGTCGAGCCTGTCGGTGCCCAGTCGGACCAGGTCGATCGCGTTGCGGAGGAGCTGCCCCCGGGCTTCACGCCAGTACGGGTCACCGCCGAGCACCTTGCCCGGCGTGTGGACCTCCAGGACCTCCTCGAAGAGCGAGACGAGGTTGCTGGCGATCCCCGCCCCTCGGCCCGGCCGCCCCATCTCGTACTCGATGAAGTTGAACCGGTGCGGGTGGTCGGGGCCAATCAGGATGATGGCCCGGCCGGTCTGCTGACCGTACCGCCTCCAGAGCTCCGTCTCGCCGGGCTTGGCGGTCAGCACCAGCCCGCCGAAGCCGGACCGGAGGAAGGCGTGGGCGAGGGTTTGGCCGCTGCCCGAGGTCTTGCCCGATCCGAGCCCACCGAAAATGTGGATGCCCTCGAAGGCGTCCTGGAGCGTCAGCGTGTCGTGCTTCGTCAGCCGAGCGAGGGGATAACCGAGCGGGTATCGTTGCCCGCTGGAGACCTGACCGTTCGGGGTGGGTCTGGGAGCTCCCATCGCGGGAAAGTATATTGTGAAATTCGCCCCGGACTGCCGCGTGCGGCCCCTAAGCCGTTGCTTAGGGGAGACGTCTGCTCTCATTTTGGGCCTCTCAGTCGCCCTGCGGGCCAAAGCTCACGAGTCCTCGTCAGCCATGGCCGAGCGGGTCTTGCGGCGAACCATGATGCGGTCGATGTTCGGGGGCGCTACCTCGGGCTCTTCGAGGTCGTTTCGGTACAGGCTCGGCACCTCGGACAGCACCATCGCCCGCCCCGCGACGACCGCCAGGTACACGCCCTTCAGGTTGCTCCCCTCAATCTCCACGACGTAGGACGAGAACTCGATGCGGAGCGGCGGCCGCCCGTCCGCCAGGAACGTGACCTCTCGCAGCGAGTTGTACGGCAGGGCGAGCCACTGGCCTTTCCTGGGCCGCAGGTCCAGCATGCCCGGACGGTTCCCGTCCGTGACCGACGCGAGCTCGTTGCCGAGGATGGCCCGTCGGGCCGATTCGAGTGCGTTAGCGTCCATGCCTGAACCCCACTTCGTCATGCGGTTGGGTGCGGTGGAAGATGAGCTCGAAGTCCTGCTGTTCGAGGTCGAGCTCATCGATGCGGTCTTCGAGGTCGGTGGCCGAGGTCACCGGACGGTCGAAGGACAACAGGTTGGTCATCCCTTCCTCGTCGTCGGCGAAGACCCGGAAGTCCTTCCTGCTCGCTTCGCCGGTGGCGACGACGTCCCTGGACTCGGACTTGGCGTACTCGCCCGCCTCGACGACGAACGCGGTCGCGTCGGCCCGGCGTCCCTTCAGGTTGGAGGTGGTGGTGACGTAGTCGTGCTCGAAGTGCCCGAATCGGCGGCTCAGGATTCGCATGCCGTCCACGACGATGTCGCCAACGGGATTGAACGCTTTGACGGTGACGACGGTATTGGAGCGGAGCGGGCGGCCGACGGCGGGGCGGGTGTATCGGTTCACGCGGATGCGGTCCCCAACCGCAAGGTGAGCCCGCCGTGCCTCCGAGACCGTGAAGCGGTCCCCGTGCCGGAGGTTCAACCGCTCGGGGGTGAGGAACCGGCTCCAGACCCAGACGCCGCCGTGCGGGTCGACCCCGAGCACGCGGGTGCGGTCGCCCGACCGGAACCCCCGCGATGGCCGGTGGAACTCGATGACCAGACCGCGCCGGTATCTCTGTACCCTGGCTGTAGTAGTCCTCGCGGTGCAGCGACTCCGCGAAGTACCGCTTGATGGCGGCGGCGCAGTATTGTGTCGTCGACCGGAGCATCGATTGACCTCGTGAAGTCCAAGACGACAGCCGCGGCGACGGACATCGGGTGGATGTCAGACCGGCAAGTCTTCCGCGAGTTCGGCTTGGAGCCCGTTGAGGATAATCGAAGCAACCGTTTGCACGCGAGCCAAAAGTGCTGTCAGAGCGACGACGCCGAGTTCATCAGGCCCGGGTGGCGTTGGTGGCGGAACCGGTATTGGGTCAAACCCCACCGCAGATGTCACGATGTGCGTGATACAGCCCGCTGCGAGGGATTCTTGAACGTTCCCAACGCCGGAAGCAGAACTCCGACAAGCTCGCACGAGCTCCTCGGCGAGCAGCGACAGCACTGTCAGAAACCGCTCGGAACAATCAAGTCGGCGCTCAGCCACGACCACGCCGCCGAGGCTGTAGCCGTCTGAGCCGTTGAGCTCGTCGTAAATGACATCGATGCCGTGGCGTGCCGCGGCACGCTCAGTCCAGTCGAGCAGCTCACGGACGCTCCCTCGCGGAGAACCGGGATGAGATTCGGGTCGGTCGGGCCACTGGCCTAGGGTGTCACGAATATCGAAAACCTCGACCATCGGGGGCGAAAAGTAGTGGCGGTCAAGCCAGTGCTCTCCGAAGGCCAGCCGTCGCGTCTTGTCCGCCTCCCCGTCGATGACGTAGATGGGCGGCGTTCGTTCTTCAACCTTGCGGGCGACCTGATTCCAGTGAGCTTCAGTGCGGACGACGGTGCTGCCCGGCTGCTGCACCTCGATGAGCAGCACGTTCTCGAAGCGGTACGCGTGGTGATGGGCTATGGAGGTGAGCACACGCTCCCATCGCTCTTTCCGGCCGGCGACGATGTCCTCGCGGAGCAGGAGGAGTTCCTGCTCCACGAGTTTGATGGCTGTCCCAAACTTCATCGGCATTGCGGTCACCTCTTTGGTTCGGAACTATGCCATACCCCCGGGCTCATCGTAGTGTGACGAGCGTGTATGGCTGCGGCGAGTCGATATTCCGACGTACGAGCAGTGTCATAGAGAACTCAACCTCAGTCTGGTCGAAGAAGATCAACTCTCCTTTGCACGGCTCCCGCCACATCATTGCACGCAGCTCGCCGAGTGCGTCTCGCAAAGTGTTTGCGATGTCGAACGGCATGTCGCTGTACAAGTCGCAGGCGAGCAGTCCCTGAAGAGCTTCCGGCGTGACGAGCAGAGACTCCGCGAGGCTGCTGAGACGCTTGAGGACTGGGAAGACCTTGTCGCGTCCCGCGAAGCCGTCGATCTTCAGGAACTTCTTGGGGGCGGTGATCCAGCCCTTCTCGACGGCCTTTCCGGTTGGCAGCACCTCGTCGGTTGTGCCGGGCTCATAGAGCATCGCGTTGTCGCCGTGCTTGGCCTTCTTCTCGCCTGCCGGCTTCGCCGCCGCTTGGCCGCCGCGGGTGAGATCGAGCACGGCCCTCGCGACGTCCTGTGGACTGACATCGCCGTGGAGTTGCGAGACCTCGTCGGCAAGCCGCCCATCAAGCCGTCGCCGATCGAGTGGCTGCGGTTCGCGTTCATCAAGCACGCCCCGAAGATGGTCGGCGGGGAGACCGTGGGCATCTATACCGCCCCGATCAAGCCGTGGCCCCACCAGGAGATCGTGGCTCGGCGGTTGGTCGAGACGTATCCGTATGGCTATCTGCTCTGCGACGAGGTCGGTCTCGGTAAGACCATCGAGAACGGGCTTGCCTTCCGGGCGTTGTGGTTGTCGGGGCGGGCCCGCCGCATCCTGATCTGTCCGCCGGCGAGTTTGGTACGGCAGTGGCGTGGCGAGATGATGCGGAAGTTCCTCATGCCTTTCGGCATCGCGAGATCGAACGGCAACGGTGCCCGTGTCAGCTATCTTGTGCCACCGGGCCAGGACGACAACACAGAGGACATTGAGGAAAGACGCTCTCTGTTCGATCGTGAGCTCATCATCGTTTCCACCGGACTGTTGCAGCGAGAAGAGCGACTGAGGCAGCTCGCGAACGCGGAAGCGCTCGATAGCATCCAGAGCGTCATCGCCCGTGACGCCAAGGTCGAAACTCCTGTCAGCAGTGAAGAACTCTCCTCAGTCCTTGCCAAGCGACTCTTCACGCACATCGATCCTGCTGCTGCTCAGGCAACTGCGGAGGAGTACCGACGGTTCTACACCCGTGGGGCTACCTGAACGAGCACGCCGAGGGCGAGCAGACGAAGATCCTCGATCTGCTCCGCGTGTGGATGAATGAGGCCGACAACGAGGACCTCCGCAAGGAGGGCGAGACCATGCTCTTCGGGCTTGGTCGGTAATCCGACTTCCCTCGCAATGCCGCTCAAGTCGAGCACATTGTCAGCCCCGAGGAGTTCGATGCACTGAGTCACAGAATCCGGGATGACCACCGGCTCCGAAGATGTCTTTGCTGTTGTTGTTGCGTTCATGGTGTTCCTCCATGTCGACGCCCGCCGGTCCCGCCGGCTGGCGTCGTGTATTCGTTGTTGTTGCTCTCCCGTCGAATCACGAGAGGGCGGAGCATCCACGGCCGGCGGGACCAGCCGCGGGCACCCGAAACTTGTGTCACGCCGCGGCCTGCTCGGTGATGTGCTCATCCGCCGGGAGGAGCACCGCGTCGAGGATGCGGGCCGCGGTCTTCTGGACGCGGTCGAGCACCTTGGACAGCAGCTCGGCGTTGCCGCCGTAGCTCTGGATGTAGTCGCTGCACGCGGTGCCGGGCGTGAGCCCGATGCCGGTGCACACGGCGTGTGCGGTCGCTTCGGCTTCGAGTTCACGCGTGGCCTTGTCGCCACGCTGAGCGTTCTCGCCGTGGTGCAGCATCTCGTGAGCCAACTCGTGCACCAGCACCGAGAAGCACTCGGCATCGCCGAGGCCTGCTTGCAACGTGATGGAGCCACCGCGGCTCACGCCGAGCGGCCCGCCGAGGTCATCGACGGTGTCGAGCGTGATGCCGATGGACGCCACGAAGTCGCGGAGCAGCTCCAGGTGCTCGCCGGGCGTGCCATGCATCGCGGCGGGTTCGGGCAGCTCCTCGCCATCGGTCTGCGACAGGTCGAAGACGCTGGCCGCTTTGAAGCGGAGCACCTTCTCGGGGTCGCCGCCGTTATCGCTGTCGTTCTTGAGCATCATCGGGGCAATGATGGTGATGCCCTTCTCGCCCTTGCGTACCTGACGGCCCAGCTTCTGCCACGCCCGGTACCCAGCGACACCTTCCCCTCCTGAGCGAGTTTGTAGAGCGTGGACTTCGCGACCTTGAGGTAGGCCGCGAGCTCTTCAATCGTCATGACCTGCTCTGGCTCTGCGGGCATCGTGTATCCCAAGCAGTAAGGGGACCGGGCGGGCTTCAATGTACTCGTTACTGCTGGATTCTACTCGACACTGGGGCCTGCTGCTGGAGCGAGCTCCTCAATTTCAATGACGTATCGCTCGGAAGGCCTGCGGCTCGGGACCCTGTCGGCCGTCGCTCGCCCTGCCGAGCGAAGCGAGAGGGCGACGGTCGATAGGGCAGCCGCTGGCCGGGGCCTGCGGACGGGCTCCCCGAGGCTTGAGCCGTGCTGTGAGATTGGGTGGCTGGGCTGATGGAACTGGCGTGTGGGTGGAGGGAAGGTCCGGTGGTGCACGAGTCCTTCCGACCAGATGACCGCCGCTACTTCGCGAGTGCGAGCAGCGACGATGCCTTCTGGTCAACCTCCGAGCGGTCACCCGCGTGGCGAAGCCGGCCCGCGATCCGGGTGAGGGCGTCGACCATCGCGAAGATCGTGAACGCTCCCTGCTCGCGTGCGAGCTCAAGAGCCTCCTTGCCGAGCTGTCGGGTGACCCCGTGCCGGGTGAGCACCTTCATGACCTCGTCGGCATCGTCGCCGAGCCGCTTGGTCATGGCCTTCTTGACGACGGCGGCGAACCCGTCGCGTCGTTCGTCCCGCTTCTCGACGAGACGCTCGATGATCGTGCGAATCTGTCCGAGCGAGTCGTGGACGTTCGCCGTGTGCTTGCGGCTGAACTCGACGACCTCGATCGCGTCCCAGACGATGTGATTCCGGCACACCGCCTGGAACCAGAACGTCTGCACACCGACGGACCGTTTGCCGACCTCGCTGTTCCAGACGAAGAAGCCCGGAGCGAACGCTTCGCCGTTGATCTCCGTCCATCCGGTCGGGTCGATGAGGAAGCAGAACATGTCCTGCTCCCCGCAGTAGAGCCCGCTGGCTCCCTTCGTGTCGGGTGCTCCAGACTCCTGCGGCGGCGTGAAGTCCGTCGCGAACTCCCGGAGCATCGTGAGCAGGTCCACGTTGTGGAGCCGCGTGTAGCTGGCCCCGTGAATCGAGCGGACCTGTTGCCCCTCGGCGTAGACCTGGAGCGGCTTGTCGCTCCGCGGCAGGGTCTCCTCAAAGACCTTCGACGCCGTCTCCGGGCTGAGCCGGTTGACGGTGTCGCGGCTGACGCCGGAGAGCTGGCAGAGCTGGCCGAACGACCAGCTGTTGAGTCGCCGAGTGTCGGCGGGGGTAACGGCGAGTTCGAGCCGCTGGTCGAACGGCACGGCGGCCATGTCCTGCGGGCGGTGCCAGAGCACCTCGCTGTTCTGGCGGCTCTCGTAGCAGTGCTGCCAGAGTTCCTGCATGGTGGCGAACGACTCGTCCTCCGATCGACGGAAGAGCTCGTCGTGAGCCCGCTTGAGAATCTGTCCCATGGTGTGTCCTTTCGCTTGTGGGTGTTGCTGAACCTTGTGTGAAACCGTGCGTGCACCACCGGCTTCCCTGCGACGAGCGACGCTCAACGCAGCGAAACCAGCGGGCGACTTCTCGACCCGACTCAGCGATGTGAAAGGACGATGGACGGCGACCCGGGGCACGCAACACGCACACTCAAGTCTGATGGGCGGCGGGCGCCGTCACGCTATGAGTAGCACGTCTTTCGGAGCTACTCAAACAGGGTTTGGATTGGACTAAACCGCTTGCTCTGACGACCAACGTGGTCGTGCAACGGGTCCCGGACAGGCAGCCATGCCCCGAATTGGGGGCCATGAGCCCAAAGCATCGGATGAATTTACAGTCATCATGGTCGGGAATAGAATAGGCAACGTCCGCGTTGTCTAGAATAGTACATCCATGCGACTGCTTGCTCCCCCATTCCGTACCATGATCGCGGCCCTGCTGCTGGTTGCGGTGCCTTTCTGCTGTTGCGAGGGGCAGGTGGTTCTCCGGGCGCTGGATGGCCTGTCCGGGATTCAGTCGGTCCTTAAGTCCGGTGATCATGAGTCCGCGGAGCAGCACGCACACGACCACTCGCCGAGCCATGGGGGTTGCACGCCAGGGTCCGATGGTCAATCCACTCCGTGTGACGACGACGGCCCGTGCGATTGTGCCCAGCACGAGCAGGCCAAGCAACTGCCTGAGAGTCCGACGATGCCCGATCTCTCGGGTGGGGCACTCGTTCATGTTCTGCCGAGCTTCGATCCGGGGTACTGGCTTCCCGATGCTCCGGTACGGACGTTTTTCAGCGTCGCAGCGATTCCTCGACCATCGACTTCGCTGTTGCGCCTGCACTGCGCGCTGATCATCTAGCAGACCGACCTGGCTACCCCGCGTGTTCACGGCGGGGTGGTGTTGCGCGCTGCATTTGTTCCACAACTCAGCCGCCTGACACGTCGTCAGGCCCGATCCCTGTTCTCAATTCGCCTTCATCGGGCGAAGGAGTATGACATGTCATCGATTCGTTTCACTCAACTGTTTGCGGCCGTGTGCCTCACGGCACTCACATCCACCGCGCTCGCCCAGCATGAAGGGCACGCGGAGCATTCCCAGGCATCAAAGAACTCTCCGGTCAACACAATGTGCCCGGTGGGCAAGGAGCCGGTCGAGGCTTCGGCCGGCACCGTCGAGTACAAGGGCAAGACCATCGGGCTGTGTTGCCCGGGCTGCGGCAAGGAGTTCCTCGGCTGGGACGAGTCCCGCAAGGACGAGTTCGTCGCGCTGGCCGTGGCGCATCGGGAGCCGGGCACGGAGCACGCCCAACCTGCCGGGGGCGCGGACGCGAATATCTGGACCGATCCGTACCCGCTCGACACCTGCCCCATCTCTGGCGAGAAGCTCGGCTCGATGGGTGACCCGGTCGTCAAGAAGTACGACGGACGCGAGGTCCGCTTCTGCTGCCCCGCGTGCATCAAGAAGTTTCAGGCAGACCTCGACGCCTCTTGGAAGAAGGTTGACGAAACGATCGTCAAGGACCAGATGCGTTACTACCCCGCCGAGGAGTGCGTTGTCTCGGGCGAGGCGCTGACCGAGGACGGCGAGGACATCGCCATCAACTTCGTGTACGGCAACCGCCTCGTCCGGCTCTGCTGCAACATGTGCAAGAGCAAGTTCAAGGCCGACCCGAAGAAGTTCATTGAGTCGCTCGACAAGGCAACGATCGACGCGCAGCGCCAGAATTACCCGCTGGACACTTGCCCTGTGAGCGGGCAGAAGCTCGGGGACATGGGCGACCCCGTTGACATGGTCGTTGCCGGCCGACTCGTCCGCCTGTGCTGCCCGATGTGCAAGCCGAAGGTCCAAGCCGATCCGACCAAGTACCTGAGCGCGGTTGACAAGGCGTGGCAGGCCAAGGGCAAGTTCATGCCTCACGAGGCGCAAGGTCATGACGAACACGGTGAGCACGGCGCCGCGGGCGGCCACGGCGATCACGATCACGGCGGCTGAGCCGGTCTACTGAAAGGACAGTTAGATGACATTCGAGAATCTTCACATTCGACGCTTCGCTTGGCTGGGCGTGCTGGTCATCCTGGCTGTCCTTGCCGCGCCGGTCTGGGCCCAGTCTTCCCCTCCGGTCCAAGTCGGTGGGGAAGACGGGCCGGTCAATGCCACCTGTCCGGTGACAACAGACGAGGCCGTGGACCCTCGCTTCACTGCCTCGTACGAGGGCAAGACCATCGGCTTCTGCTGTCGGAAATGCCTGACGAAGTTCCAAGCGGATCCAGCCGCATATGTCGCCAATCTGCCGGTGTCATTCTCGCAGGCAGCGCAGGATTCAGAGGATCCGCATGAGCATGCGGATCATGATGAAAGCCACGAACATGCTGACGAAGCGACGCCCGCGTCTGCAAACGCTGGCACGCATGAGGCGGAACATGATCACGAGCATTCGCACGAGAGTGAAGGTCGATCGAAGCTTGCCGTATGGATCGGGAAGCTCCATCCTCCCGCGACGCACCTGCCGATCGGCTTGCTGATCGGGGCGGCGGTTGCCGAGATCGGCATGATCTTCACTCGAAAGGAGTGGTTCCGTCTTGCTGCAGGGTTCTGCCTGGTACTCGGGACGCTCGGAGCCCTTGGCGCTGCAACCCTCGGCTGGTTCAACGGGGGGGTCGCGCTCTGGGACAGCGACTGGGTTCAAGCGACCCATCGGTGGCTCGGCACGGGGACCGCGGCCCTGTCGCTCGTCACCCTGGTGTTTTACCTGCGGATGTCTCGGGCCAAGTCAGGATCACCTCCGGCATTCTGGTACCGAGCCAGTCTGTTTTTCACAACAAGCCTTGTCGGCGCTGCGGGCTTCTTCGGCGGCGCCCTTGTGTATGGGATCAATCACTATGCATGGTAAATACGGACGACCAAACCTACCTGCGTTGGGCGAGGGCTTGCTCATAGCGTCTGTTGTTGTCACGCTCACCGGCTGCGTCAGCACGCGAGCTGTTCAGGCTCCGACCCCTGGTCACCCGGCCAACGCCGACAGTACATCTGTTGCGTTCTCACCGCCAGACAACCCGTTCGCTCATCCGCTCGTGCCGACGAGCGAGCATGGCTCTCATGGGGATGACATGGACATGCACGGAATGGCGGGCATGAGCCACGACAGTTCAGGCAGTACAAGCGAGGGCGGGCTCACGGTGTACACCTGCCCGATGCACGCCGATGTCCGTTCGGATCGGCCCGGCACTTGTCCCAAGTGCGGGATGCAACTCGTGCCATCGAAAGCATCGCAGCCTTCACATGACCACGGAGGGAATCCATGAGATATTTGCTCATTCTTCCCGCCGTTATTACCTCCGGGGTGATTCTCGCGGGATGCTCGACCGTGCCGGTCGACCGACACTTTGACCAGGTTCAATCAGCGGTTGCCGATCGGGTGGCGTCGGCCCCGGAATGGCCGACCTCGGCGGAGGCTCAGGATCGAATCGACGATCGGGTTGCCGCGATCTTGTCTCAGCCGCTCGATATGGAACGCGCCGTTGCGATTGCTCTGGTCAACAACAGGGAGTTGCGGGCAGAGTACGCCCGCGTCGGTTTCGCGGAGGCCGACCTCGTCGAAGCCGGGCTCCTGGACAACCCGGGGCTCTCCGTCGGTGTCGGGTTCCCGGATAGGCCGCCGAGCATCACTGGGCTTGACTTCGGGCTCACCCTGAACATCCTCCAGTGGCTCATCACCCCGGCACGGAAAGATATCGCGACGGTCCAGCTCGATGCCGAGGTGCTCTCGGTAGCGGATGCCGTGCTCAGCACGGCGACCGAGACGCGGCTCGTGTTCCTGGATCTCCAGGCGGCCGAGAACATGTCGGCGATGCTCCGTGAAATCGCGACCGCCGCGGAGGCGTCCTACGAGTTCGCCACGCGAGTCCACGATGCGGGCAACCTGAGCGATCTGGCGCTCGCCAACGAACAATCGCTCTACGAGCAGAGTCGCGTTGAGTACGCTCGAAGCCTCGCAGAAGTCGCGGATTCTCGCGAGCGACTGAACGCGCAGCTCGGCTTGTGGGGTACGCAAACCCAATGGTCGATCGAAGACCGACTCCCCCCGTTGCCAACTTCCGAGCCTGACCTCGGCGAGCTTGAGTCGCTGGCCATTCATCAACGCCTCGACCTGGCGGCGTCGGCGAAAGAGTTCGAAGCGATCTCGAAGGCCGCAGGTCTTCAGCGCGACTGGCGATATCTCCTGAGCGCCGAGATCGGCGCCAATGCATCGCGCGATACCGACGGCCAGTGGGTCTTCGGTCCACAACTTGCACTTGAACTGCCAATCTTCAACCAGCGGCAAGGAGAGATCGCCCGCCTCGATGCGGCGCTACTTGCAGCGGAAGCAAAGCTCGAAGGGCTGGCGATCCGGACACGTGCGGATGTGCGCCGTCTCCGGAACCGGCTCTTCGCCGCTCGTTACCAAGCTGAGCAGTATCGCGACACGATCGTGCCCCTGAGAGAGCGCATCACGGCGCTCACCCAGGAGCAATACAACTTCATGCTCGTGGACACCTTTGATCTGCTCGCCAGCAAGCGAGAGAGCATCGCCGCGTACCGAGAGTACCTCGACAGCGTCAAACGCTACTGGGAGGTCCGCGTGCAGCTTGAGCAGGCGGTTGGCGGCCGTCTCCCTGAAACTCAGGGCGTGGCGATGCCAGACGACACAGACACACCGATAGATTCAATGAACAACGACACTGCCGGCGAGAGCATGCCGGGCATGCACCATCATGGAGGGCACTGAGATGTACTCGAGAAGATCATTCCTCGCCGCGGGTGTGGCGACCGGAGCCGCCGCCCTCATCGTCCGCAAGGCGGGAGCCGACGAAGTTCCCCCGATCATTCGTCCAAAGTCGGGTGATTCAATGCCACAGCCATCCTCGAACGGTGCGACGCCTGTGGTCACGCCGAACGGGACGACCATGCCATTCCAAGTGACGGATGGCGTCAAGGAGTACCACCTCGTCGCCGAGCCTGTTGAGCGGGAGTTCGCTGACGGCATGACGGTCAAGTGCTGGGGATACAACGGGCAGACCCCCGGGCCCACGATCGAGGTCACGCAGGGAGACCGTGTCCGGCTCTATGTCACAAACCACTTGCCCGAACACACCAGCATCCATTGGCACGGCCTGTTCATTCCATGCGGCATGGACGGCGTCGCGGGTCTCACCCAGCCGGGTATCCAACCGGGCGAGACCTGGGTCTATGAGTTCACGATCCCGGATCAGCACGGCACGTTCATGTACCACCCGCACGCCGACGAGATGACCCAGATGGCGTTCGGCATGATGGGGTTCTTCATCGTGCATCCCAAGGAGCAGCGGAGCCAACCGATCGACCGCGACTTCGCGATCATGCTTCACAACTGGGCCGTCCATCCGGGGACCTACCGGCCCGACCCTGCAGTGATGGTCGACTTCAACATGTGGACCTTCAACAGCCGTGTGTTCCCGGGGACCGAGCACCTCGTGGTCAAGACCGGTGATCGCGTGCGCGTCCGCTTCGGAAACCTCAGCATGTGGAACCACCCAATCCACGTGCATGGGCACGCTTGGAAGGTGGTGGCAACAGATGGCGGCCAGATCGCCGAGGCCGGCCAGTGGCCCGAGACCACGGTACTTGTCCCCGTCGGCACGACGCGCGACGTGGAGTTCATCGCGGACAACCCAGGGGACTGGGCGATGCACTGCCACATGTCGCACCACACGATGAACGCGATGGCGCACGACATTGCAAACACGGTCGGCGTCGATCAGACGGGCGTCGAGAGCAAGATCCAGTCGCTGCTTCCCGGCTACATGGCGATGGGGCGTGACGGTATGGCTGAAATGCAAGACATGGCACAGCACATGCCGGGCCCGAGGAACACGCTGCCGATGATGATGGGCAAGGGGCAGTTCGGCAACATCGAGATGGGAGGCATGTTCACCGTGCTCAAGGTGCGTGACAACATCTCCAACTACGGAGATCCGGGGTGGTACCGATTCCCGGATGGATCGGTCGCAAGGCGCACAGATACATGACAGGAACGAAGCGATGGCATTTTCCAACCTGCAAGATACTCTGACAGCCCGATTCCGTGGTGCTCGTCTCCGGACACAGCTCCTGCTGGTTGTGAACTTCGCTATCGCCGTGGTCCTGACGGGCTTCGTGATTGCGGATTATCAGCGTGCCGTGACCTCGCGACTCCATGAAAAAGAGATTGCGCTCGCTGAGGAAGCACGAACGATCGAGATGGCGGTACGAACACTCCGCGCCGGGGGCGAGGAACCCGTTCAGCAGTTTATTGACGCGACTTGTTCAACGATGATCGCACGTGAGTCTCCTGGACACACGATCGAGGTCATGCTGGGCAACTCCAGGCTTCTCGCAGATCCAACAACACACGGCCACGATCACGCATCTGAGTTGGTCGAGTTGATCTGGGGAGAATCGGGAGACGGGGAATTTTCAGTACGTGTCGGCGAGCGCCGAGGACCTGTTCTAGCAGCGGTTCGTCGGGCAGAGGAACGACGTGTTGGTGCCATCCTGCTCGCGGGCGGCGCTGGCGCCGTCGTCTTGAATTTTCTTCTGTTGCGACTGGTGACTCGGCCTATCGAACGTCTGGTCGATGCGGTGAGTGAGATCGGCCGTGGGCGGCTCGGTACGACCGTGGATGTCAGTTCCAACCGCGAGCTGAGTGATCTCGCAGGGGCGGTCTCGCGCATGAGTCTCGAACTGGCTCGGCGTGATGCGGACCGCCGTGCCCAGCTCAACCGAGCCCGGCGGCTACAGTCACATCTAATTCCCTCGCCTGCGGGTGACACCCCGCTCAGCGTCGCGATCGAGTACCACCCCGCCGATGAAATCGCGGGCGACTTCGTGGATGTCATCGCGTGCCCGAACGGGGACACACTTCTGTGCGTCGCGGATGTGGTAGGGCACGGGATCCATGCGGCGATGGGGTCGGCAGTCCTCAAGGCGCTGCTCCTCGCCACAGACCTGACGGAGCCTTCACCCGCGAAGATTCTTTCGGAGATCAACCGGCGATTCTGGGCGACGAGCCTTCCGGAAGATTTCGCCTCCATGGTTCTTGTGCGAGTGTCCGGAGCAACGGGCGCAGCCGTCTATGCCAGCGCCGGTCACGAAGTCGGGTTCATTCGTTATCAAAGCGGCAGATGCGAGGTTGTTCCCTCGACAGGACTCCTTCTGGGTGTTGACCCGGACGCTGTGTGTCAGGACGCAGAACTCACACTTGGACCGGGGGAGCTGCTGGTGCTGCTTTCTGATGGAGTGACCGAGACGCAAGACGAGCAGGGAAGACTTCTGGGGCGGAATCGCGTAGCAGAGCTGATTACCGGGGAGAGCGAGCCCAGCACTGCATCGATTTCCCGGCGGCTTGTTGAAGCGGCAGATCGTCACCGTGGCAAAGGCATCCGGCGTGATGACATGACAGTGCTTGCATTTGGGCTGTCGCCCGTAAGCGAGGAGATGGTCGCCGGAGCGAGGTGCGACTCGAACACAATGCCTTTGCGGCTTGGGCGCGATGAGGCCCCCAATCCGAGACACCGCCAAGCGCAGGGCTCACCAACTGCAAAGGAGATGACATGACGCATTCACACGAGCGCACGATATACATAGACCCCGTTTGTGGGATGGAGCTGAGTCTTGAGACGGCCGCAGACGAGGTGGCGTACGAGGGCCACACCTACTACTTCTGCGCGGCGGTCTGCCGCGAGGCGTTCGAAGCGGCCCCTGAACGGTACGCCCACAGGCACCATCGTACGAAACAGAAGGAGAATGACCAATGAAGCACCACTGGCTTCACATCGCGGGATGCGTTCTCCCGCTTCTGTTGATCTTCCTGCTCCCACTGTTCGGCGTTGGCGAAGGGGCCATCCTCTTCGTCTTCATTGTGGTCATGTTCGGCTGCCACCTTCTGATGATGGGCGGGCACGGACACGGGCACGGCACCGACATGAGGGACCACTCAAATACTAAAGGAGACCATGATGCACACTCTCAGCATTAGAAGGTTCGGCTTCGCCCTTGGTGGGGCCTGCGCTGTTCTCTACATCGGCTGTGTTTTCGTCATGTTGACCGTGCCGCGCGAAGCGGTCGTTCGGTTTTTCAACAGCATCATGCACGGCTGGAACATCGAGCCCATCATGCGCTGGGACATGCCCTGGTGGGAGGCGGTCATCGGAACCATGGAGATCTTCATCCTGGGCTGGCTTGTCGGCGCCGTGATCGCGGTGCTCTACAACGTGGGCGCAAGGCCGGCGAGGTGACCTATGCATGGTGACGGAAACGCATACGGCAACTGGGGCCTCGTCGTCACGATGGTTGTCGTCAGCCTGTTCTTTATCTTCAAGTTCATCCCCATGCGGACGCGCCTCGGCAAGCGATCAGGCGGCGCGCTGATTGCGTTCGTCATCGCGTTGTTCGCAGAGATGTACGGATTTCCGCTGTCGATCTACCTTCTGAGCCACTTCGTCGGGATCAAGATCCCGCTGGACCACATCAGCGGGCACCTGCTTGGCGACTTCATCACCTGGCTCGGCATCGGCAACGGCTGGGCGATCGTAATGGTCGTCAGCAACCTCCTGATCATCGCGGGGATCTGGATCATCAGTGCAGGCTGGGAGCGCGTCTACGAGTCACGGGGCGAACTGGTTACCGACGGCGTGTATCGCTACATGCGACATCCGCAGTACACCGGCATCTTCATCATCACGCTCGGGCTCATGATCCAGTGGCCGACCCTGGCCACCCTGGTCCTCTGGCCGTTCGTAGTTTGGATGTACTTCCGCCTTGCGCGGCGCGAGGAACGCGACGTTCTCGACGCGTGCCCGGACCAATACCGGGCCTACATGAATCGGACGCCGATGTTCATCCCTCGCCTGTTGGGCGCGCGGCAAGACACATTGACTAAGCAAAACTCAAACCAAAGGGGATCCCGTCATGCACAACCATGATGAACGCCACCACAAGCACAATCACGATCACACGAGCTCACTCGGCTCGGAGAACAAGGATCACGCGGGGCACACCCACCCCGATACTGTAGAGGCAACTAGTGGCAATAGCCACGCTGGGCACTCCGGCCACGGTGCGAGCCATGACCACCAGAGCCATCACGCCCACATGGTCGCGGACTTCCGGCGCCGATTCTGGGTCTGCCTCGTGCTGTCTGTTCCAGTAGTGGCGCTTGCTCCGATGATCCAGACCTGGCTCGGTCTGCGTGACTCGCTGCGTTTTCCGGGCGACAGCTATATTCAGTTCGCGATTGCCACGATCGTCTACTTCTACGGCGGCTGGCCGTTTCTGAAGGGGCTATTTAATGAGGTCGGCAAGGGCCGGCCGGGGATGATGACCCTCATCGCCGTGGCAATCTCCACGGCATACTTCTACAGCAGCGCCGTCGTGTTTGGCGTGGAGGGAAAGGTATTCTATTGGGAGCTTGTGACGCTCATCGATATCATGCTGGTTGGGCACTGGATCGAGATGAAGTCGGTCATGGGTGCTTCGGCTGCATTGGAGAAGCTTGTCAAGCTGATGCCGGCAGAGGCTCACCTGGTTGGAGATGACGGCACACACGATGTGCCTGTTACTGACCTCAAGCACGGCGACCGAGTGCTCGTGAAGCCTGGCGAGAAGATTCCGACGGACGGGACCATCCTGGAAGGCCGCACGAGCGTCAACGAATCAATGCTGACCGGTGAGAGCCGTCCGGTTGAGAAAGGGGAGGGAGACGAGGTCATTGGCGGAGCCGTCAACGGCGAGTCGGCGATCACCGTCGAGGTGTCCAAGACAGGCGACGAGACCTATTTAGCGCAGGTCATCGAGATGGTGCGCAAGGCCCAGGAGTCGCGTTCAAAGACGCAGGACCTCGCGAACCGAGCGGCACTGTTGCTGACGGTCGTCGCGCTCAGCGTCGGGGCCATCACACTCGTCACGTGGCTCTTGCTCGGCAAGGACTTTGCCTTCGCACTGGAACGCACGGTCACCGTCATGGTGATCGCGTGCCCGCACGCCCTCGGTTTGGCCGTGCCGCTTGTGGTGGCGGTCTCGACCGCCATCTCCGCGCGCAACGGCCTGCTCATCCGTGACCGAACCGCCTTCGAGGCAGCGCGCGGCCTCGACGCGATCGTGTTCGACAAGACCGGGACGCTGACGGAGGGACGATTCGGCGTCACCGACATCATCCCGCTCGGCGACATGGACGAGACGAGGATCCTCACGCTCGCGGCCTCGATCGAGAGTCAGTCGGAGCACCCGATCGCCGCTGGTGTCGTGCGCAGCGCCGAGGAACGCGACATCCGTCCACCGCAGCCGAAGGGCTTCCGTGCGATCCCAGGCAAGGGGGCCGAGGCGACGGTCGAAGGGACCAACATCAAGGTCGTCAGCCCCGGCTATCTCCGTGAAGCCAGCATCGAGATCGAGAGCGGCGAAGTGAATCGGGTAGCGGACGAGGGCAAGACGGTCGTGTTTGTGCTCGCGGACGACCGACTCGTCGGCGCGATCGCGCTAGCCGATGTGATCAGGCCGGAGTCCCGCGAGGCCATCGACCGGCTCAAGGCGATGGGCGTGCGCGTCATGATGCTGACCGGGGACGCGCAGGCTGTGGCCGATTGGGTCTCGCGCGAGCTGGGACTCGACGAGGTGTTCGCCCAGGTGCTCCCCGACCAAAAGGCCGAGAAGATCAAGGAGATACAGTCCCGGGGCTTGCGCGTCGCGATGACCGGCGACGGGGTCAACGACGCGCCGGCGCTCACCCAGGCCGATGTCGGGATTGCGGTCGGGGCCGGCACCGATGTCGCCATCGAGTCCGCCGACATCGTGCTGGTGCGCTCGGATCCACGCGATGTGACGGCGATAGTCGAACTCGCCCGCGCCACCTACGGAAAGATGGTTCAAAACTTGTGGTGGGCTGCGGGTTACAACATCTTCGCCATTCCGCTGGCTGCGGGCGTGCTGGCATCGGTTGGGATTCTGCTCACGCCGGCCTTCGGCGCTGTGCTGATGTCTGCGTCAACCGTGATCGTTTCCATCAACGCCCGTCTCCTGCGTGTCCATCGGGACGACGGGAGCGGCTCTGGAAGGGACGGTGCATCATGAAACTACGCGCACTTAGAACACTCATCGTGCTGTTCCTGCTCGTCTTGCTCATCTCTAGCCTCGGGCACAGCGGCATGGCGATGGGCGGCGGGTGGGCGTGGATCTTCCTGCTGATGGTGTTCGCCTCATTCTTCTTGCTGATGGGTGGACTGTGCGGGCATGGAAGCCATGGCCATGGGGGACACAGCCTTGGAGAAGGACACGCCCCGAAGGCTCTGCGGCCGCCGGATGTGGATACCGCCGACATCTTCCTGCCCGAGAGCGAGCGACGCGTGGGGGCGGCGACGGTCCGCGAGGGGCGGTTGCTGGCACCGGCCGACGACGCGATGACACGCCTTCGGGAACGCTTCAGCGGCACCGGGTGGACGCCGCTGCTGACGCCCACCGAGGATGGCGCCCCATCGCTTGCACTGCTTCCCATCGCGCTCGATCGCGGTGAGCAACTCGGGCAGCGGTACTGGCTACATGCCCTGCTCCTCGTCGCCACCCTGGCGACGACGGTTTGGGCTGGAGCGCTGCATCAGGGCATCAACCTGCTTCAGGAGCCGGGACGCTTCACTGCGGGACTGCCGTACTCCCTCGGGCTGATGCTCATTCTTGGCACTCACGAAATGGGCCACTACATCGCCGCACGAAAGCACGGCATTAATGTTTCGCTGCCGTACTTCATCCCGGTCCCGTTTGCGTTAGGCACATTCGGCGCGTTCATCTCGCTCCGATCACCGGCGCCCTCGCGCCGTGCCCTGTTCGACATGGCCGTCGCTGGCCCGTTGGCCGGTCTCGTCGTTGCCATTCCCGCCTTGCTGATCGGCCTGCCCATGTCCACGGTCTCCGAGGCGGCACCGGCCGCGATGGCTATGCACGGCGGGGGCGTCAACGTGGGTTCGTCGCTTCTCTTGGCCACGCTCGCGAGTCTCGGGCTTGGTGACAACCTCACCGGGCACGTGATCCTCCTGCATCCGCTCGCCTTCGCCGGCTGGCTGGGGCTCCTGGTGACCGCGCTCAATCTTCTGCCTATCGGGCAGCTCGACGGCGGGCACATCTCGGATGCGATGTTCGGCCAGCGCCGCAGCGCCATGATCGGGACGGCCGCGCTCGTCGCTCTGTTCGGGCTCGGGATCTTTGTATGGTCCGGCCTGCTCTTTTGGGCGTTCATCGTCTGGTTTATTGCGGGGCGCAAAGGGATCCCGCCGCTCAATGACATCACCCCCCTGAGCACGGGCCGCTTGGCGCTGGGATGGTTCGCCTTGGTGATCCTTGCGGCGATTCTGGTCCCCGTTCCCCACGAGCTATTCGAGTCGTTGGGTATCCAGTGCCCCTACCTGTAAATGCGGAGCGTTGAGATGATTGAACACGACCACAGCCGCAGGCCGGCGCTTCGAGCCCGACGTTTGGGAATCGATACGTATCGAGAGAACGTCATCTACATGCATGCCGAGTGCGAAGTGTGCCGGTCCGAGGGCTTTGAGTCGCAGGCACGTGTGCTCGTGTCGTCGGGGTCGGCTCGCATCCCGGCAACGCTCAATGTCATCACTTCGGACCTCTTGCATCCCGGAGAGGCGGGGCTCTCCGAGGTGGCGTGGAGTGCCCTCAACGCGTCCGAGGGTCAGTCACTTCGAGTTGAGCACATGCCCCCGCCAATCTCCATGAGCCACGTCCGAGCCAAGGTCTACGGCCGCCAGCTCGGCATCGATGAGTACAAGGCAATCGTGGACGACGTCGTCGCTGGCCGCCTCTCCAGCATCGAGATCGCGGCGTTCTTGACTGCAAGCGCCGTGGACCGACTCAGTCCGGAGGAGGTGGCGTCGCTCACCGCGGCGATGCTCGCCGCCGGCGAGAGGCTCACGTGGCCGAGCGAGGTTGTGGCGGACAAGCACTGCATCGGCGGTTTGCCGGGAAATCGAACAACGCCGATTGTCGTGGCGATCGTCGCCGCGTGCGGCGGCGTCATCCCCAAGACCTCCTCCCGGGCGATCACGTCACCCGCGGGAACGGCGGACGTGATGGAAACGCTTGCGCCAGTCGATCTCGATCTCAGATCGATGCGGCGCGTGGTCGAGTCGGAGGGCGGATGCATCGCATGGGGCGGGGCGGTCGCGCTGAGCCCAGCCGACGACGTGCTGATTCGGGTCGAGCGTCCGCTCGATCTCGATAGCGAGGGGCAGCTCGTCGCGTCCGTCCTCTCCAAGAAGGCAGCCGCAGGCTCAACCCACGTTGTTATCGATATGCCCGTCGGCCCGACTGCGAAGATACGAACGCAAGAGGCTGCTGCGAGCCTGCGGTCGTTGTTCGAGTCGGTTGCCGAGCGAGTCGGTCTGCGCTTACGGGTCGTCGAAACCGACGGGAGAGCGCCGGTCGGACGCGGCATCGGCCCGGCGCTGGAAGCCCACGATGTGCTCGCCGTGCTCCGCCAAACGTCCGACGCTCCCCCCGATCTGCGCGACCGAGCACTCGCCCTGGCGGGCAGCGTCCTGGAGCTCACGGACTTTGCGGCGGAAGGCACAGGCAAGGCCATCGCGAGCCAGACCCTGCGGAGCGGGCGGGCGCTTATGAAGTTCGAACGTATCTGTGAGGCCCAGGGCGGCCTGCGCCAACCCCCGGTGGCGTCACAGACGCGCGCCGTCGTCGCCCAAGCTGAGGGGATCGTCACGTCAATCGACAATCGGAGGCTGGCCAGAGCGGCCAAGCTCGCGGGCGCCCCGCGAGATGCGGCGGCTGGGATCGCCCTGGAGGTTGACATCGGCGATGTCGTCGAGCGTGGACAGCCGCTCTTCACACTCCACGCAGACAGTCTGGGCGAGCTGGCCTACGCCGCCGAGTACGTCAACTCCCAAAGTCCGATCGTGACGGTCGGCCCAGAATCAGGAGAATCGCCATGAGCACTCTTCTTGTCCCTCTCCCAGGTAATGAGCTCATCGCTGCGTCGCTGGCGGGCATGTTGCGAGCAGATGTCGGGCCGGTCAAGTTCCACCACTTCCCGGATGGCGAGACATACGTACGCTTTGATACAGATGTCACCGGCAAGACGGTCTGGCTCGTCTGCACACTGGATCGCCCCGACCCGAAGTTCGTACCGCTGATGATCACGGCGGAGACGGCGAAGGACCTCGGCGCTTCGCGCGTGGGCCTCATCGCGCCCTACCTGGCGTACATGCGCCAGGACACGCGGTTCCGCCCGGGCGAGGCCGTCAGCAGCGCCTACTTTGCGAGCGTGCTCTCGTGCATCGTCGACGCGATGGTGACGGTGGATCCTCATCTGCACCGGCGCAGCTCGCTGAATGAGATCTACCGCATTCCCACGGCCATTGTGCACGCTGCACCTATCGTCGCGGACTGGATCCGTCGCGAGATCGCGAAGCCGCTGCTGGTCGGTCCCGACGCTGAGAGCGAACAGTGGGTTGCGGAAGTGGCCAAGCTCGCCGACGCTCCGCACATCGTCCTTCGGAAGAACCGGCGAGGGGATCGCGATGTTGAGGTGTCCGTTCCTGATGTGGAGCGGTGGTCCGGGCACACGCCCGTGCTGGTGGACGACATCGCCTCGACCGCGCACACGATGATCGAGACCGTGGGCCACCTCCGACGTGCCGGCATGTCGCCCCCGGTCTGTGTCGCAGTACACGCGATCTTTGCCGGCGATGCCTATCAACAGCTCGAAGCCGCGGGGGTGAGCCGGATCGTATCCTGCAACACAATCCCTCACCCATCGAACGCGCTCGACCTCACGCGCATCATCGCGAGCCAGTTGCAGACGCTGAACTGGTCTACCGCCTCCTGCTGTCCCCCATCAACGCGAAGTGGGCGGGGCACTCACGAAGGGAGCAACGAGAATGGATAATGCAGTTGCTCTCGTTCAGACATATCTTCGGCTCAACGGCTATTTCACGGTCACAGAGTTCCCGGTCATCGAGGCCATGCGTCGTGGCGGGCACCGCACAGCAACGGATATCGACGTGTTGGCGTTTCGGTTTCCGCATGCCGGACGCCTCGTTCCTAGAGAAGGCCGATCCGGCACACGCGACACAGTCATCGACGCGCCCGACCCCGCGCTCGGTGTTCCACCAGACGCGCCCGACATGCTGATCGGTGAGGTAAAGGAGGGCCGCGCTGAGCTGAACTCTGCGGCGACCGATCCGGCCGTCTTACGCGCAGTACTCGTTCGGTTCGGATGCTGTCGTCAACCCGATGTCGACGCGACGGTCCAGGACTTGGTGCGGCACGGTCGGGCTGAGACTTCACCAGGGCACACCACGCGTCTCGTCGCGTTCGGAGCGCACGCACCCGAAGGGCGCTCCCCGCGTTACTCGATAGTGTTGCTGGAAACTGTCACGGCCTATCTTGAGTCGTACATCTCGTCCAATTGGGATGTCCTGCGTCACGCCGAATTCAAGGATCCCGCGTTCGGATTCCTCGTCACTCTCTTCAAGTCGGGCCATGGTCGATGGAAAGCACACCGTGGCTGATCTCGGTTCGATGGAGACAGCTTCGATGCATGTTGGTTTGCAAGTACTTATCTGGACTTTGGCTATTGAGGGCCTGTTCGTTCTTGGCCTGACGATAGCCCCTCGCGTACCACCTGCGGGACGTCATATCGCGAATGCTCTATCACAGGCACCGTTGCTCGACATCGTCGTGTCGCTCTTGACTTGGATCCCGTGGGCAGTAGGCATCGCAGTAGGCGGCTGGTTCGGGCTCGCAGGCGCGATGACAGGCCAAACAATCGTGCTCACATCCTGGGTGATCTTGCACGAAGCGACTCACCGTCGTGCCTCCCGCGGGCCTCGAATAGTCAAGGTTCTCAACCGTACTGTGGGTCGAGCGCCGAATCACCTCGCACTCTGGGTGAGCTTGCTCGCCCTGCCAGTATTCTGGATTATCCGTTTTGGGGAGATATTGATCTACCCACTTCTCCGCTTGCTGTTGGGGTTCCCGCGGTATCGGCATGGCCAGTGGATCAGCGTGTCACGTCACAAGTTCGAGGGGCTCGTCGGGCATGACCTCATCTGGTGCCTCTACTGTGATTGGATGACAGGTATCTACGCCCTGGGCGGGGAGATGCTGCGCAATGTCGAGTCATTCTGGTGCCCGATTCGATTCTACGACGGCAAGAAGTGTGACAACTGCCGCATCGACTTCCCCGATATTGATGGTGGTTGGGTGCCCGCGGATGGGGCCATGTCGGATGTGGTCGCCACTCTCGAAGCGAAGTATGGCGGCGGCCGCAGAGAGTGGTACGGGCATCCCGCTCGCCTGACCATCAGCGCGGAACGCAAGAATGAGCAGTCATCAGCTGAGTCGGAGCAAGAGTGAACCGTACACTGGCCATCACATTCGGCTCTCTGTTTCTCGTGATGCTTGGGTTCAGTGTCACTCTGGCTGTGCTGCCATCGCGTCTCGGGCGTGATGTCCCCGGTGAGACACTGTCGCCGGACTCCACCGCATTTCATGTCGGCGCGCTTACAGGCCTATATGCGCTCGCGCAGTTCATGGCGGCGCCGGTGTGGGGGCGATGGTCCGATCGGCACGGGAGGCGGATCGCCCTGCTCTGGAGTCTTACCGGCTTCGGCGCATCGCAGGTTCTTTGCGGCTTGGCGACAAGTCTGCCCCTCCTCTATGCAGGGCGGATTCTCGGAGGCGCCTTCTCGGGGGCCATGTTTCCGATCGCGGCAGGTGCCGTCGCCGACTCGTTGCCGGAACGTCTCCACGCTCAAGGGATGGCCTGGCTCAGCGCCGCCGCGGCGCTCGGCGTCGTCGCCGGCCCTATCCTTGGGGGGCTCTCGACGCGTCAGTCGTGGATGTGGGATACACCGTTCGGGAGCATTGCCCTTGAGAGCTTCGCGGCACCGTTCCTCGCACTGGCAGTCATGTCGGCACTGATGGTTGCCATCGTGCTGCGATGGCGCACCGATCGTTGCACGGCGAGTCAGAGGGACGAACGCGACGAGGGTACAGGCTGGACGGTCGTGGGCCTCCGTATCCGCGGGATCTTGGCCCTCGTCTTCGTGAGTCAGGTCGCGATGGCACTATTCATGACCGCCTTCGCGCTTTACGCCGATGCACGGTTTCGCCTTGGGCCTGGCGGAATCGGTGTCGCCTTCGCGCTATGCGGGCTGATCACCGCGTCCGTTCAGTTGGGAGCTATCTGGTTTCTGGCGCGCCGATGGGGCGAATGGATGCAGGTCGGAATGGGATTCGGCGCCATGGGTGTTGGCCTTGCGGCGTTCCCGTTGGTGCCTGCACTCGGGCTCGCGGCCGTTGCCGTCGGCATCTTCGTCATGGGCTCCGCGATCGTCGCGCCGAGCCTTCTCTCGCTGTCAGCAAGGGACACCCCGGGCGCAGCGGGAACGGCCGCCGGTCTCGTTGGGTCCGCGACGTATCTCGGCCAGGTGGCCGGACCGTTGGCCGCAAGCGCCCTGTTCATATGGGATGACGCGGCGCCGTTCTATGCGGCCAGCGTCATGATATTGCCTACCGCGGCCTGGATGCTGTGGCATCGTCGATCAAGCCAAAACCGATTGAAGGAGGAAAAAGAATGATTCAGGGGAGCATTAGGGTCGCCGTCAACGGGTACGGCGTCATTGGAAAGCGAGTCGCTGCCGCCGTACAGCTCCAGTCGGACATGGAGCTTGCGGGTGTTGCGGATGTGGCGACGGACTACCGCGTCAAAGCCGCGGTTGCCGGGGCTACCAGTGTGTTCGCCGGCACGGAAGAAAGTCTCCATGCCATGCGCGACGCCGGGATCCGGCCAGAAGGGACAATCGAGGATCTGCTGGGCAAGGCTGACGTCGTGGTCGATTGCACGCCGAAAAGCGTTGCCTCTGGAAACCTCGAACGATACCGATCGTCCGGCGTGAAGGCTGTGTTCCAGGGCGGCGAGAAGCACTCCCTCACTGGCCACTCGTTCGTGGCCCAGGCGAACTACGAATCCGCAATCGGCCGCGACGCTACCCGCGTGGTCTCGTGCAACACGACGAGCATCGTGCGGGTGCTTGGAGCGATCCAGGACGCGGGCCTGCTCGTCAGCGCCCGCGGCGTCCTAATTCGTCGTGCCACCGATCCATGGGAAGCCGATCACTCCGGCATCATGAACACGATCGTTCCTGAAGCTCACATACCGAGCCACCAGGGGCCGGATGCCCAGAGCGTCAGACCCGAACTGGATTTGGTCACCATGGCCGCGAAGGCCTCTCACACCCAGACCCACAACCACTACTGGACACTCAGGCTCACTCCGGGCACATCGCGCGATGATCTGCTCGCGGCGTTGCGCGCTGCGCCGCGCATCGCCTTCATTCGAATGCACGACGGCATCGTGGCACTCAACAGCACGGTGGAACTCATGCACGACCTCGGGCGGTCGCGCGGCGATATGTGGGAGGTGGCAGTCTGGGAGGATGTGCTCAGCGTGCAGGGCGACGAAGCGTACCTGACATATCAGGTGGATAATCAGGCGATCGTGGTTCCGGAGACAATCGACGCCATTCGTGCATTGACCGCCACTGTTCGAGATGCGCATCAGTCCATTGCAGCAACAGATCAGTCCCTCGGCATCGTGCACGAGTTTTTACCACTCGACCAAAGATAAGGCTAAGCCTATCGCAGGTGGGGACTCCATTAGTTTCTTTGTCTTTTCTACCTGTCCAGTGTCTAGGGTCGCCAGAAGAGCGCGAGGTGCAAACGATGATTGAGCTGATGGCGGTTTGTTTCGGAGAACAGTGCCTGTGATACTCGCGATAGGACTCAGTGTGCTTCTTGTGCTACTAACGACTGGCGTGCGCCTTGCTTTTTTCGTGATCGTGGCTCGCTTCACCCTCGATGCAGACCGCTTCACGTGGCACCGCTTCTTCTGTCTCATGCTCGGTATCTACGCCAGCCACCTCTTCGACATAGTTGCTTATGCGGCAGCGTACTATGTTGCGTGGCATGTTTTCGGCATCGGCACACTCTCCGGCGACCGGGCTGATGGTCCGCTCGGCCATTTCTACGCCTCTGCTGTCATGTACACGACCATCGGCTTCGGTGACATTCTGCCCACTGGGCATCTGCGGTTCATAGCCGCTACGGAAGGACTGAGTGGGCTGCTGTACATCGCCTGGTCCGCGTCATTCATCTTCGCCGCGATGCATCGCATGTTCAAAGATAGAAACGCAATATCCGGGGAGCACCACGAATGACGCCGAGTGACTCACAACACGGAGACCAATATCGAGAGGAAAGCCTAACGCTCGCCGGCTCGGTCGCCATGGGAACCGGCGTCATGATCGGCGCAGGGATCTTTGCGCTCACGGGACAAGTCGCCGAGTTGGCCGGCGGGCTGTTCCCGCTCGCGTTCATCGCCGCCGCTGTTGTCGTCGCCTTCAGCGCCTACTCGTACATCAAGGTGTGCAACGAGTACCCGTCGGCCGGCGGGATCGCGATGATCCTCAAGAAGGCTTACGGGCCGGGCGTGGTCACCGCGGGCTGCTCGCTGCTGATGTACTTCTCTATGGTCATCAACGAGAGTCTCGTTGCCCGCACCTTCGGCACCTACACGATGCGGATCTTCGGCGAGGGCTCTGACTCATGGCTCGTGCCCACGCTCGGTGTCGGACTCATCGTGGTCGCGTTCATCGTCAATCTGCTCGGCAACGAGGTCATCGGCGGGCTCAGCAAGATCACCGCGATCATCAAGATCGTCGGCATCGCGGTCTTCGCTGGCATCGGGCTCTGGGTCTCGGGTCTCTCGTTCGACACCCTGACCGGGGAGAGCGCCGCCTCCGATGCACATGGCGGCGTCGGCGGTTTCCTCGCCGCCGTGGCCCTGTCAATCCTGGCCTACAAGGGCTTTACCACGATCACCAACAGCGGGGACGAGATCAAAGTACCCAAGAAGAACGTCGGCCGCTCAATCATCTTCAGCCTGCTCATCTGCACCGGGCTCTATGTGCTCGTCACACTGGCCGTCGCCGGCAATCTGAGCGTCAACGAGATCATCGCGGCACGAGACTCCTCGCTCGCCGAAGCGGCC
>TARA_R110000782_G_scaffold117364_1_pt1 | contig 29947 bp, 19 predicted proteins | sample TARA_R110000782 | Tara Oceans TARA_R110000782 (sample SAMEA4397859) | marine metagenome | biome: Polar Biome; feature: [SRF] surface water layer (ENVO:00010504); material: water (ENVO:00002006), including particulate matter (ENVO:01000060) such as... | depth 5 m | reverse complement strand
CGGGTGTGACGGCTGGAGAAGCCCTCCCCCCGGCCCCCTCCCGTGAACGGGAGGGGGAGCTTCTGGCCAAGCATTACCCCAATGACCTGCTGATTTCCGGTTTCGACATACTGTTCTTCTGGGATGCGCGGATGGCGATGCAGGGCATCCATTTCATGAAGGATGTTCCGTGGAAGCGGCTCTATCTCCACGGCCTCGTGCGCGCGGCGGACGGGCAGAAAATGTCCAAGTCCAAGGGCAATGTCGTCGATCCGCTGGGGCTTATCGATCAATATGGCGCGGATGCATTGCGTTTCTTTATGGCGGCGATGGAAAGTCAGGGCCGCGACGTCAAAATGGACGAAAAGCGCGTCGAGGGCTATCGCAACTTCGCCACCAAATTATGGAACGCGACGCGCTTTGCGATGAGCAACGGCATCGGCGCGTCCGCCTCGGTGGAAGCGCCGCAAGCGAGCCTCGCCGTCAACAAATGGATCATCGGCGAAGTGGTGGAAACCGTGGCCGCGCTCGACAAGGCGCTCGCGGAATTGCGCTTCGACGCGGCAGCGAATGCCATCTATCATTTCGTGTGGGACCAGTTCTGCGACTGGTATCTTGAACTTATCAAGCCCGCCTTCGTCGATGGCGAGAAGGGCGAGATCGACGCGGAATCCAAACAGGTCGCGGGCTGGGTGCTGGATCAGATACTTGTGATGCTCCACCCGTTCATGCCGTTCATCACCGAGGAATTATGGCACGCGCTTGGTGCGCGCGACTATGACCTGATCGTCGCCAAATGGCCGGAGCCAGTCGACAATGTGACGCTGAACACCGGCGCATATAATATTGACCATTCGGCACGCGATGAAATCAACTGGATCATCGCGGCGATCGGGGAGGTGCGCGCCGCAAAGGCGGAAATGGGTGTGCCGCCGGGTCAGAGGCTTACCGCCTATGTGGAGGACAATGCCCCCGTCGTGGGAAGCTATATTGCCAGCGGCCGCCCGTTTCTTGAGCGTCTGGGGCGGCTCGATATGGTTTACCCGGACAAGGCGCCCGAAGGCAGTTCGCTGCGCATTGCGGTTCCCGGCGCCACATTGGTCGTGCCCCTCGAAGGCATCATCGACATCGCTGCCGAGAAAGCCCGTCTCGCCAAGGCGCTTGAAGCTGTCGCCAAGGAAACGAAATCGCTCGAAGGGCGGCTCAATAACCCCAGCTTCGTCGAGAAGGCCAAGCCGGAAGCGGTGGAAAAGGCGCGGGCCGACCATGCGGAGAAATCCGCAGAAGCCGAGAGGCTGGCGGCGGCGCTAGCGCGGCTGGGGTAGGGGCTGCTAAAAAACGGTCCATACTTCATTTAGTCATTCCCGCGAAAGCGGGAATCCACTTTTCCGAAGGTGCGTATCTATTGGAAACATTGGGGTTTATGGATCCCCGCTTTCGCGGAGATGACGGATAGTTGATATAGACGCGGTTGGGGTAATCCCTGAACCACGCCTCGCTTCCACCCAGCCTATAACTGGACGAACAGCGTTTTAAGCTCGGTACTAGTGCTGCCCCCGTTCGGCCCGATGCCGGATTTCTTGTATCCGCCAAAGGGCAACGCCGGGTCCGCAAGAGCAATTTCATTCATAAGCGTAAAATATTCCGACATGTTCAACAAATATTTGTGAATTTGTCCGTAAAGGTGGCTTGTGTCGGAAAAGCTTACACTCGACTGTCGAGTCTGCGCTTTTTCTCTGGGTGAACATGAGAGCATGATACGCGTATTCAAGCATTATGTGCCGCATGCGGTGCTCCTTCTGGGAGTTCTCGATTTCCTCCTGCTGGTCGGTTCGGCCGAGGCGGCATGGGTCATCCGCGCGCATGAAATCGGCATGGAGGTCGATTATATCCTCAATCGCGCCCCGGCGTTGTTGAGCTTCGCCTGCGCGATCCAGGTGGCGATGATCGCGGTGGGCGTTTACGGCCCCGAAGCGTTGCAATCGCTGCGCTATTCGCTGGCGCGCCTGCTGGTGGCGATCTCGCTGGGCGTGATGTTCTTTTCTGTCCTGTATTTCCTGCTACCCGACCTCACCCTGTGGCGGTCCAACTCGCTCTACGCGATGCTGATCGCCACCGCGCTGCTCATTCTTGTCCGGTTGCTGCTCGGCACGATGTTCGGCAGCGAGGTGTTCAAGCGCCGCCTCATCGTGCTGGGCGCGGGCGCGCGGGCGGATCGCATCCGCCAGCTGGAAAAGCGGCGCGGCGCGGGCTTTCTCGTCGTCGGCTATATCGGCATGAGCGACAATGCGCATGTCATCCCCGAAGCGATCAACCGCAGCGCGATCTTCAACATGGCCGATTATGTCGTGCGTCTGGGCGCGAGCGAGGTCGTGCTGGCGATGGAGGAGCGCCGCAACTCCATCCCGATGTCGGACCTGTTGCGCATCAAGACGACCGGGGTGCATGTCAACGATCTCTCCACCTTTCTCGAACGCGAAACGGGGCGGGTCGATCTCGACAGCGTCAATCCGAGCTGGCTGATCTTCTCGGACGGCTTTTCCGCGGGGCGGCGGATTTCGAGCATGTCCAAGCGCCTGTTCGATGTTCTGGCATCCGCCCTGTTGCTGGCGCTCACCTTCCCGATCATCGCCCTGTTCGCGCTGCTGGTGAAGCTCGACAGCAAAGGGCCGGCCTTTTACCGGCAGCAGCGCGTCGGCCTGTATGGCCAGGAATTCTGGCTCATCAAGCTGCGCACGATGCGTATTGATGCCGAGGTGGACGGCAAGGCGCAATGGGCGGAAAAGGACGATCCGCGCATCACGCGCCTTGGCTATTGGCTGCGCAAGCTGCGCATCGACGAACTGCCGCAATGCTGGACGGTGCTGAAAGGCGATATGAGCTTCGTCGGCCCGCGCCCGGAGCGCAAGCAGTTCATCGAGGGGCTGGAGAAGGAGCTGCGCTATTATGCCGAGCGGCATATGGTGAAGCCGGGCATCACCGGCTGGGCGCAGATCAACTATCCCTATGGCGCGTCGCTTGAGGATGCGCGGCACAAGCTCGAATATGATCTCTATTACGCGAAAAACTACACGCCGTTCCTCGATTTCCTGATCCTCATCCAGACTGTCCGCGTCATTCTCTGGCCGGACGGGGCGCGCTGAACCGATGGGCGGCTTCATTCAGTTTATCGGCGATTGGGGGCATGTGCTCTGCGCGGCCCTGTTTGCGGGGCTGACGATATGGACGAGCCGCCGCTTCGCCACGCTGCTGGTCGGCAAGATGCTGGTCGCGGCGCTTTCGCTGACGGCGATCTGGTCGCTTTCCATTGCCTTTGGCGGGGTGGACCGGCTGGAATCGGGCGTGATGGAAAGCCTGCGCAACTGTGCGTGGCTGATCTGCCTTTCCACGCTGCCGGTCTGGCTGGGGCAGGGCAAAGAGCGGCAAGGGCGCGCCGCCGCCCCGCTTTATGCTGCGCTGCTGCTCTTGCTCATCGGCCAGTGCGCGCTCGATATTTTTGCGGGCACAATCGTGCTGAGCAACAGCTCCGTTCTGGGCCGGGTGGCCGAAGCGGCCGTGATATTGCGCATGCTCTGGGCGATCGGCGTGCTGATCCTGCTCCAGCGCACCTTCATTGGCCTGTCGCCGCGCGGGCGCCGCATCGCCGCGCCGATTGCCGCGGCGATGGCGGCGATGTGGAGCTATGATCTGTTGCTCTATGCCGCAGCCTTTCTCAAATCGACGGGCGCGGTCATCATGATCTTTGCGCTGCGCGGTGGGGTGATGGCCTTGCTTGCGCCAATGGTCGTCATCGGCATGCGCGCGGGTGTAGGACAGGCGCTCAGTCCGTCGCGCGCGCTGGCGTGGCGCGGCGTGGGCGCGGCCATGGGGCTGGCGGCGATGCTGCTCGTGCTGCTGGCGCTGTTCTTCATAGACAGCCTCGGATCACCCGTTCTGCGCGCGATAGCGACCGGCGGCGTCTTCGTGCTGGTGGTTGGCGGGCTGCTGGTGCTGCCCTCGACGCGCCTGCATGCGCGGCTCAAGCTGCTGGTCGCCAAGCATCTCTTTCGCCACCGCTATGATTACCGCGAGCAATGGATGAGCTTCGTCGATACGATTGGCAGTGCAGGCGGCACCGCGGGGGCCAGCGCGGGCGGGGCTGCGGGCGAAGGCCCCGACGGCAAGACCGGCGCATCGGATGCCACGATTTACGAACGCGTCGTCAAGGCGATGGCGGACATCACCCAGTCCCCCTCCGCGGCCCTGCTGACGCCCGATGCATCCGGCGGGTTTCACTGGCACAGCGCATGGAACTGGCGCGACGAGGCGCCCGCCGACTGCGCCCTGCCGCCCGAAATGACGCAGCGCATGCGCGCGCGCAACTGGATCGTCGATGTGGCGCAGGAGCGCGCGGGCGACACCGCCGCCCTCCCCGCATGGCTGGAGGATATCGATGCGGCATGGGCGCTGGTTCCTATCCTCCATTATGACGCGCTGGTCGGCGTGATGCTGCTCACGCGCCCGCCCGTCATGCGCCCGCTGGACTGGGAGGATTTCGACATGCTGCGCGCCGCCGGGCGGCAGGTCGCCAGCTATATCGCCGAAGCGCAGGGGCAGCAGGCGCTTGCCGATGCGCGCCGGTTCGATGAATTCAACCGCCGTTTCGCCTTCATCATGCACGACATCAAGAATCTGGTCAGCCAGATCGCGCTGGTCGCCCGCAATGCCGAGCGCCATGCCGACAACCCCGAATTTCGGCAGGACATGGTGCTTACGCTCAAGGAATGCGCGGACAAGATGAACATGCTGCTTGCCCGCCTTGCCCAGCACAACAGCGCTGCCGAGCCGGAACAGGGCGTGTTTGCGCTGGGCGACATCGCGCGCGCCGTGATTTCGGCCAAGGGCGCGGGGCATCCGCTGCTTGTCGAGGGCGATCTGGCGGTTGCGACCAGCGCCGACCGCGCCAAGGTCGAGCAGATCGTCGGTCATCTCGTGCAGAACGCCATCGAGGCCAGCGCGCCCGATGCGCCGGTGCTGCTGCGCATCGATGCCGGGGCCGGAGTTGGGAAAGGGCAGGCGCGTATCGCCGTCATCGATCATGGCTGCGGCATGAGCGCGGAATTCCTGCGCGACGATCTGTTCCGCCCGTTCGCATCCACCAAGGCCAATGGCTTTGGCATCGGCGCCTATGAAGCGCGCGAGCTGGCGCGCGCCATGGGCGGCGCGCTGAGTGTCGAGAGCATGCCGGGCAAGGGCAGCATTTTCACGCTGGCTTTACCGTTGGCCGCGCATAATGCCCCGGAATTTCCGGGCAATGGACAGAATGAGGAAAGGGTCGCATGACCGCGCAGGTGCTCCCGAAATTGCTGATCGTCGAGGACGACGCCGGGCTGCAACGCCAGCTCCGCTGGGCCTATGAAGGCTATGAGGTGTTCTGCGCCTCGACCCGCGCCGAAGCCATCGACCTGTTGCGGGCGCAGGAGCCTGCCGTCGTCACGCTCGATCTCGGCCTGCCGCCGGATCCGGACGGCACCAGCGAGGGCTTTGCCGCGCTGGCCGAAATATTGACGCTCAAGCCGGATACGAAGGTCATCGTGGCATCGGGCCATGGTGCGCGCGAAAGCGCCCTGCGCGCGATTGCCGAGGGCGCATGGGATTTCTACCAGAAGCCGGTCGATATCGATACGCTGGGCCTCATCGTCGCCCGCGCCTTTCATGTGCATGGGCTGGAACAGGAAAATGCTCGCCTCGCCGAACGCATATCGGGCGACGCGCCGGTGCTGGGCCAGCTCATTACCGCTGCGCCGACGATGCTGACGGTAGCGCGCACGATCGAACGCGTCGCCCCGGCGTCCGTCTCGGTCATGCTGCTGGGTGCGAGCGGCACGGGCAAGGAACTGCTCGCGCGCGGCCTGCATGACGCCAGCCCGCGCCGCGACGAGGCCTTCATCGCCATCAATTGCGCCGCCATCCCCGAAACTCTGCTGGAATCGGAACTGTTCGGCCATGAAAAAGGCGCGTTCACCGGCGCGATCAAGACCACGCAAGGCAAGATCGAGCAGGCGCAGGGCGGCACATTGTTTCTCGATGAGGTCGGCGACATTCCGCTGCCGCTTCAGGTCAAGCTGCTGCGCTTCCTTCAGGAGCGCGTGATCGAGCGCGTCGGCGGGCGCCAGCCGATCCCGGTCGATACCCGCATCGTGTGCGCCACGCATCAGAATCTGGAGGACATGATCGCGGCGGGCAGTTTCCGCGAAGACCTTTATTACCGCCTTGCCGAAATCGTCATTCGCATCCCTTCTCTGGCCGAGCGTCCGGGCGACGCGGTGCTGCTCGCGCGCCATTTCATCGCGCGCTATGCCGGGGAAATGAACCGCCCGGTTCAGGGCTTCGCCGCCGATGCGCTCGCCGCGCTCGATGCATGGAATTGGCCCGGCAATGTGCGCGAGCTGGAAAACCGGGTGAAGCGCGCCGTCATCATGGCGGACGGCAAATATGTGACGGCCGCCGATCTCGATCTGGCCGCCGCGCAGGATGCGCAAGACAATATCCTCAACCTCAAGGCCGCGCGCGAGGCCGCCGACCGCGCCGCCATCCGCCGCGCCATCGCCCGCACCGAGGGCAATATTTCCGGCGCGGCCAAGGTGCTGGGTATCAGCCGCCCGACGCTGTACGATCTGCTGAAAAGCTATGATATTCAGGCCTAGTCTGCTCGCCCTCCTTGCCGCCTTGTCCCTCGTCGTTCCGGCAACGATAGTGCGGGCGGACGCGCAGGCCGATGCCCGCGCGGCGTTGCAGCGGGGTCTGGGCGCGCTCGGTCGGCACGATCCGCGCACCGCCCGCGTCGAGCTGATGAACGCGATCAAGGCTGATCCGAACCTCGCTGCCGCCCGCGTGGCGCAGGCGCGCGCGCTGCTGATGCTCGGCTATGCCGATGCCGCGCAGGCCGAGCTGGAGCGGGCGCAGGCGCTCGGCGCGCCGCCTGGCCCCATGCGCCATCTGCGCGCCCATGCCGCCTTGTTGCAGGGGCGCATGGCCGATGCGCTCGAAGAAGCGCGCGCGCCCGACGCCGATCCGAAGGAACGGCCGTTCCTCGCCCGCATGGAAGCACAGGCGTTGCAGGCATTGGGGCGCTATGATGAAAGCGCGCGCGCCTATGACCGCGCACTCGCCCTTGCGCCCGATGACGCGGCGCTGTGGGCGGATATCGGCCGTTTCCGCATTGCGACGGGCGACATCGCCGCCGCGCTGGCCGCAACCGACAGGGCGGTGGCGCTCGCGCCGAACAATGTCGATGTGCTGACCTTGCGCGCGCTCATGGTGCGTGAACAATATGGGCCGGATGCTTCGCGCGCATGGTTTGAGGCCGCGCTGAAGGCGGACAAAGACCATATTCCCGCGCTGATCGAATATGCCGCGACGCTGGCCGATCTGGGGCAGGCGAGTGCCGCGCTCGGCCTCACGCGCCGGGTGCTGTCGCTCGCGCCGGGCCATGCGCGCGCCTATTTCATTCAGGCGTTGATCGCCGCGCGCGCGGGCAAGGACAGTCTGGCGCGCAGCCTGCTCACCTATACCAAGGGCCGCCTCGACGATCAGGCCGCGACCCGCCTGCTGCGCGGCGTGCTGCATATGCGCGCCGGGAATGCAACGCTGGCCGTGGGCGAACTCGCGCCGCTGCTGGTCGCCCAGCCGCTCAACATCCGCGTCCGCCTGTTGCTCGCCCGCGCCCAATATGACGATGCGCAATATGCCGATGCCGAAGCCACCCTGTTCCCGATCGTCGAGCGCGCCGACGCGGGCAGCTATGCGCTGATGCTGGCCGCGCGCATTCACGAGGCGATGGATGATCGCGCCGTCGCGGGCGAATTTCTCAACCGCGCGGCGGCGCTGTCGACTGGCCCGTCGCAGGTCTATCGCGGCGCGGGCGATCCGGCGCAAGTGGCCGGTGCCGCCGATGCCGATCCGACGCTCGCCGCGCCCAATCTGCGCTATATCCGCGCCTTGCTGGAAGCGGGGCAGGGGCAGGCGGCGCTCGCCCGCGCGCGGCAGCTCGCCGCCGCCAACCCCGGCGCACCCGCCGCTTTCGTCGCGCTCGGCGATTGCCTGATGGACATGGGGCGCTATGCGCAGGCCGCGCGCGCCTATGAGCGCGCCGCCGATATGCGCTTCCGCGAAGATGTCGCGCTGCGGCTGGTTGATGCATGGCAAAAGGCGGGGAATCAGGAAAAGGCGCAGCGTGCGTTGGGGCTATTCCTCGCGCAAAACCCGATGAACGTCGAGGGCCAGCGCCTTGCCGCCGCCTATCTGCTTGGCGCGGGCGACACGGACCGCGCGCTCGCGCTGCTGTCGAACCTGCAAAGCCGTCTGGGCAGCGAGGATGCGTTGCTGATGGCCGATCTCGCGCGCGTCTGGATTGCGAAAGGCGAGCCGCACCGGGCGCTGCCCTATGCCGCCCATGCCTATCGCCTGCTGCCGATGAGCGCGGTCACCGCCGATATATTCGGCTGGACGCTGCTCAAGGCCCGCGGAGCCAATGCCCCCGCGAAGGAACTGCTCGAGAAGGCGGCACAGCTCGCGCCGGGCGAACCGCTGGTCCGCCAGCATCTTGCCGAGGCGGGAATGATTTACAAATGATGCGTTTTCTCGGGGCCGTTTGATATTGCCGCTCCTGTTCCGCACGGACCACGGCACTGGCCAAGCTGGCAGTCCATAAAGACATTGATTGTCAATCGACGTCTATTTATGAGGGGGGCATGCGGGCCGGGCCCCTCTGGCGATGCGCTTTCCATGGCGTATCGTGATGTCGGACCGCATCGAGTGTGCTCGATGCTGGTCTGATTCTCGATTTCCACAGACAGCAGAGTGACGCTCGTTTGATCGGATCAATTGAGGTGCTTTTCATGTTGGAACAAAATCCTGCCTTTGGCCGCGGCGTTACCCGTGATGCCGCGGCTTTTGATGCTGGCCTGCGCAGGCATATGCTGCGCGTCTATAATTATATGGCTTCGGGCGTGTTGCTGACCGGCATCGTGGCGATGCTGGTGGCGGCCACCCCTGCGCTCTATCAGCCGATATTCGGAACGCCGCTCAAATGGGTGGTGATGTTTGCCCCGCTGGCGTTCGTGTTCTTCTTCTCGTTTCGCATTGAGCGAATGAGCGCGGGGGCGGCGCAGGCCGCGTTCTGGGCCTTTTCCGGTGTAATGGGTCTTTCTCTCGCTTCGATCTTTCTGGTCTTTACCGGCACCAGCATCGCGCAGACCTTCTTCATCGCGGCCACCATGTTTCTCGCGATGAGCCTTTGGGGTTACACCACGGGACAGGATCTGTCGCGCTTCGGTAGCTTCCTCATCATGGGCGTTATTGGCGTTCTGATCGCAAGCCTCGTCAATATCTTCCTCGGTTCCTCGATGCTGCAACTGATGATCTCGGTCATCGGCGTACTGGTGTTCACCGGCCTCACCGCCTGGGACACGCAGAATATCAAGGCGCAATATGCGCATAATCTGGGGCATGAGACGGAAACGAAGATGGCGGTATTCGGGGCGCTCTCGCTCTATCTCAACTTCGTCAACATCTTCCAGTTGCTGCTCAACCTGACAGGCGAGCGCGAATAAATGATCGAAGGGCTATCGCAACTGGCGAGCGAACCCGCCGCATGGGCGGCGCTCGCCACCCTGGTCGCCATGGAAGTGGTGCTGGGGATCGACAACCTCATCTTCATCTCGGTGCTCAGCAACAAGCTGCCCGAGCATCAGCGCGAGCGCGCCCGGCAGATCGGCATCGGCCTTGCGCTGGGTCTGCGCCTTGCCTTGCTCGCGTCGATCGCATGGATCGTCCAGCTGACCGAGCCTGTGTTTGATCTGTTCGGGCGCGGTATGAGCTGGCGCGACATGATTCTGATCGGTGGCGGCCTTTTCCTTGTCTGGAAGGCGACGAAGGAGATCCATCACACTATCGATCCGACTCCGAATGACGATATGTTCGACGCGCCGGTATCGATCGGCTTTGCGGCAGCAATAGGACAGATCATCATGCTTGATCTGGTCTTCTCGCTCGACAGCATCATCACCGCTGTCGGAATGACGGATAATATTGCGATCATGGTCATTGCGGTCGTCACGGCAGTTACCGTGATGCTTGTAGCGGCGACCCCGCTGGCCAACTTCATCGAGCGCAATCCCACGATCGTGATGCTGGCGCTGGCGTTCCTGATGCTGATCGGCACGACCCTGATAGCGGAAGGCTTCGGCGCGCATGTGCCGAAGGGCTATGTCTATGCGGCGATGGCGTTCTCGGCCGCGGTGGAAACGCTCAACATCATCGCGCGGCGCCGCGCGGTGAGGTTGAACAAGGCCGCGAATAGCTGAGGATTGAGGCGGAGGCCGGTTAGTTCCGGTCTCCGCCAGATCCGCGCGTTTGCTCCTCACCCATTGGCGATGACGACTGTCCTCAGGTTGAGATAGGCGTCGAGCGCTTCCGGTCCGCCCTCGGTGCCATAGCCCGAATCCTTTATGCCGCCGAAAGGCATTTCCGCCGAGGGCGCGGCCGCCATGTTGACCCAGAGCATGCCCGTTTCCACCTTGCGGGTAAGCAGGTCGGCATTGGCAAGCGAGCGGGTGAAGGCATAAGCCGCAAGCCCGAAGGAGAGCCGATTGGCCTCCGCTATCGCTTCTTCCAGACGATCATAGCCCCGAATGCCCGCCACTGGGCCAAAAGGCTCTTCATTGAAAAGCCGGGCTTCCAGCGGCACGTCGGCCAGAACCGTCGGTTGCCAGAAATTGCCTGCGTCGCCAATGCGGTCGCCACCAGTCAGAACCCTGGCGCCTCTTTCCACGGCATCCTTTTGAAACTCCGCCATCGCCGCCAACCGGCGCGGATTGGCGAGCGGCCCCATGTCAGTGCCCTCGACAATGCCGTCGCCGACCTTGACCGTTTGCGCTACCTCGACCATCGCCTCGGTGAACGCCGCTTTCACGCTGTTGTGGACGAGGAACCGTGTCGGCGAGATGCATACCTGACCGGCATTGCGGAACTTGCCGCGGCCGACGGTCTTCACCGCGAGGGAGATGTCGGCATCCTCGCAGACGATCACCGGCGCGTGGCCGCCCAGCTCCATCGAAACCCGTTTCATATGTTTGCCGGCGAGAGCCGCCAGTTGCTTGCCGACCGGCGTCGAGCCGGTGAAGGTGAGTTTGCGGATGACCGGGCTTGTTATCAGATATTCCGATATCTCGGCCGGATCGCCATAGACAAGGTTGAGAACACCTTCGGGTAGCCCTGCGTCCTGAAACGCCCGGATCAGCGCGGCCGGACTCGCTGGCGTTTCTTCCGCGGCCTTGACGATCAGCGAACAGCCCGCGGCAAGACCGGCGGAGATTTTCCGGACAACCTGATTGACCGGGAAATTCCAGGGGGTGAAGGCAGCGACCGGGCCGACCGGATCCTTGATAACCATCTGCCGCTTGGAGGGATCGCTGCGATGGGGGACCAGCCTTCCGTAAACCCGCAGCCCTTCGTCTGCGAACCAGTCGATGATGTCGCCGGCAGCCCCTGTTTCGGCGCGTGCCTCGGCCAGGACCTTGCCCTGCTCTTGCGTCAGCAAAATCGCGATCTCCCCGGCCCGCTCGCGCGTCAGGCTGGCGGCCTTGCGCATAATCTTGCTGCGCTGGGCTGGCGTAAAGTCGCGCCAGATCTCAAAGCCTCGCTGCGCCGCTTCCAGTGCGCGGTCGAGATCGGCGCGTCCCGCATGCGCGACCCGCCCGATCTCCTCTCCCGTTGCAGGGTTGATCACGGGCAAAGAGCGTCCCTCGACAGCATCCTGCCACTGGCCATCGATGAAAAGCTGCGTATCGGGATAGGGTGTCATACAAACCTTCTTCTCATCTTTTACACGCAGTGTGTAAAGTTTCAAACTGACCCATCGCCCTCGAATCACACCGACTCAACGGTTCTGCCGGAAGGCATAATCGTGCCGAGTGGAGTAGCATTGCTGTGGCAGCGACGCCGCTAAAATGAAATTACGGAAGTTGCAGTCAAAACGAATTGGTAGGCCATCTGGAGGTTATCGCAGGAGGCGTAGGAGTGAAACACCCACGGGCTTTCATTTCTTGGGTTTAAACAAGAATCCCCGGCAACAGAATTGGCGCGCGAACGTTGACAGCGGGCCGGAACCACACAGAGCGTACAAGTGATTAAAGTTCGCTAATATTAGCCGCGGCAGAACCTAGGTCGGACAGAAAATTGATTCCCAAACGTCATCGGCGCTCACAGGCCAAAGCATCGACACTAAATGCGCTCCCGCTTGTGTCGGTGATACGTCAGCAAGTTCCTCACCTTGCCATTCCGCATCGTCTGTTCATTTGCAACGGCCGAATTGACCGGTTGCGGATGAGCAACTGTCGAAATGATACTTACAGGGCATTTATAGATAATGAATAAGGTATAAAAAGGTATTGGACCGTTCGCTATTAACAAACATAGGTTGATAAGAACAAACGAGATAAATGAGAGGGGAGGTGAGATTGATGCAGTATTTACCGAACAAAAGGCTTGTTGCGATTATTGTGCCGGTCCTCCTGCTAGGAGTAAGCCCGGTGGCCGGACATGTCGGCGTTCCGCTCGGAGATCTCCCGCCAGCGACGGCGACCGATCGCGCGCTGCTCAAGAACGCAATCGATATTCACACTCATCTCGATCCCGATAGCTTCGGTCCGCACAGCACCCAGGCCCGGCGCGAGCTGGACGTGGTCGATATGGCGAAGCGTGCGAAAGAATCCGGCATGCGTGGATTCGTGATCAAGCAGCATTACGATCAGACCGCCCAACTCGCCTATATCGCGAACAAGGTAGTTCCGGGCGTAGAGGTATTTGGCCAACTCTGCTTGAACTTGACTGTCGGTGGACTAAATCCCGCTGCCGTGCATCACTTCGGTGAAATAAAGGGCGGCCGCGCACGCATCGTCAGCATGCCAACCTGGGACAGCGAAAATTACGTCCGCTCCTCCAGCAAACCGGACCGCGCGTTTGTGAAGGTGTCCGAAAACGGCGCGCTCGTTCCTGAGGCGAAGGCGATAATCGCAACGATTGCGAATGCCAAGGTCCGCGACTCCGAAATGCAATTGGCGCTCGCGACCGGCCACCTAACGTCGGCCGAGGCGCTGATGGTCGTTCGGGAAGCCCGCAATAAGGGTATCGAGCAGATCGTCGTGACCCACGCGATCGGCCATCCCATCGATATGACTTTGGCGCAGATGCAGGAAGCCGTCAGCCTTGGCGCCTACATCGAGTTCGTCGCCGGCTTCCTCGTCGGCGAACGCGCCAGCTTCACTGCTCAGCAATATTATGACGCGATCCGCGCACTGGGCCCCGAGCATGTCATCCTGAGCAGCGATGGAGGGCAGTTGGGCCGCCGCGATATGCCCGAAGAGCTGATCGCGCTGGTGGCGGGCCAGTTGCGTGCCAAAGGGCTCACGAGCGCGGAACTCCACCAGATAATGGTCGAAAACCCGGCGAAGCTGCTCGGGATTCCGCAACCAGACTAGCCCGGGAGGAGCGGTCTGCACGACCCGTTCGGCCCTGGACCGCCTCCATAAATTCTATCGACCAAGAATGGCAGAAGCCGCCCGGACTGTTTAACAAGGGGAGAATTAATCATGCTGCATCCTAGCACGTCTCGTTCCATTACTCGCGTTCGCAACCTGAGGGCTACCGTCGCCATCGGAGCTCTGATAATGACGACGCATCCTGCGACCGCACATGCTCAGGACGCCCCGCAACCGCAGTCGCAGAGCAGCGGTGAAATCATCGTCACCGCATCGCGCACCGCGCAGAACGGTCTTGATGCGCCTACGCCAACACAGATCATCGATTCCGAGGTCATCGATCGCCAGGCGGCAGAGACGATCATGGACGTTCTGAATCAGAACCCGGCGTTTAAGGCGACGCGTTCGCCCAATGCGAACGCCACGAATCTCTCGAGCCCTGGCCAGGCCACCGCCGACTTGCGCGGACTGGGCGGGCAACGCACACTGGTGTTGGTCAACGGGTCGCGGATCGTGCCCTTTGCGCCCTCGTCCAATAACAACGTCCCTACCACGACCGACCTTAACCTGTTGCCGACGATCATGATCGACCGCGTCGATGTGGTCACAGGTGGCGCATCGGCGCTATATGGTTCAGACGCGGTTTCCGGCGTTGTGAACCTGATTATGAAGACCCGGTATGAAGGCATTGATGCCCGTATTCAGGCCGGCATTTCAGAAGAAGGTGACGATGCGCGGTTTCGCGTCGGCGTCCTTGCCGGCACCGATTTCGCGGACGGGCGTGGCCATCTGGTTGCAAGCGCCGACTATTCCAAAAGCGACGGCGTCGGCAGTTTCCTGACCCGCGACTGGGGTCGCAAACAGACACTGGACATAAATAATCCCGGCGGCGCGACGTCGCGTCTCATTACCGACAATGTCGTCAACGCACTTGGTGCGGGCGGTGTCATCATCGCCGGACCGACGGCGCTCGTCGGCCAGACCTTCAACCCCGATGGCACGATCCGGCCGTTTCAATATGGCAGCATCGTCGACGGACGCATTATGGCTGGCGGCGAAGGCGTTTCGGTGAATGCCCAGACGACGACGGTGCCGAGCGTCGAACGCTTTACAGCCTATGGCAGCGTCTATTTCGATTTTTCGGACAGCTTCACGGGCTATATTGAAGGGGGCTGGTCAAGGGCTATTGGCGACATCAACGCCGCCGTTCTGCGCAGCAACAGCCTCCTTATCCGCAACGACAACGCCTTCATCCCGGAATCGGTGCGTGCGCTGCTGCCCGCCGGTGAGACGTTCCGCATCAGCCGCATCGGCTTCGATATCGGTAACAATAATTTTAACATCACCAACGAGACGCCGCATGCAACGCTGGGTTTCAAGGGCGAATTTGGCAGTGGCTGGCAATGGGACGCACATACCAGCTATGGCGAGAATCATTTCAAACAGCGCGCCAGCAAGGTGCTGATCGGCGCCAATACCAATTTTGCCATTGACGCGGTGCGCGACCCCTCGACCGGCAATATCGTCTGTCGGGCAACATTGCCCGGCCCAGCGTTCAATCCGGCAGCAGCAGGCTGCGTTCCACTCAATCTGTTCGGTGAAGGCAATACCAGCGCGGCGGCCCGCGAATATATCTGGGGCGAGCCGCAGGCCGATGTGAAATATACCCAGTTCACCATGGCAGTGAACCTGGTCGGCGATTTGATCGACTTGCCCGCAGGCCCGCTTCGCGTCGCGGTCGGAGGCGAATATCGCAAGGAGACCGAACGGTTGACGGCCGACGATCTTGCCGCCGCCAACGCCTATACCGGGGCTGGAAATGTTTCCCCTTATGAGGGCCGGTTCAACGTCAAGGAAGGCTATGTCGAGGCAACCGCGCCGATCTTCTCCGCACTCGATGTAAACGGCGCCTATCGCTATGCCGACTATAGTACGGCTGGTGGTCAGAGCGCGTGGAAACTGGGCGCGGTGTTGCGGCCGATCGATGGCCTCAACCTGCGTATTTCGCGGTCTCGCGATATTCGCGCACCGGCAATCAACGAAATCGCCAGCCCTGGCGGCGAATTGCTCAATCCCCTGACGCTGGTCGTCGATGGCGTGAGCAAGACAAACAACATTCCGCAGAACACGACGGGCGGTAATCCAAATGTCGGGCCAGAACTGGCCGACACCTGGACCGCGGGCTTTGCCTATCAGGGGTCCGGCGCACTCAGGGGTTTTGGCCTGTCGGTCGATTACTATAATATCGATATCCAGGACGCGATCTCGAACCCGACCAGCACCCAGCTCGCCGCACTGTGCAACGGTGGAGAGCAGACATTCTGCGACCTCTTCACCTATGGTCCCGATCCTGCAAATCCAGGGCAGCGTATCCACACCGCGATCAACTCCGGAACGATCAACCTGGGTTCCTTCCAGCAGGAAGGCATCGATATGACGCTGAACTATACCAGCCGGGTCGGCTTCCTTGGTTCCGGCGGCAGATATAGCGGATCCGCCAGCGGAACCTACATCCTCCACTCGATCGTTGACACAGGAACAGCCGGATCAGTGCCAATTGATCACGCTGGGGCGCTCAATCCTTATACACAGGGTGCGATTCCCAGATTCCGTGGAGACATGTCACAGACACTCGGCAACGATGATTGGGAATTGACGTTACAGACCCTCTTCATCAGTTCCGGCGTGCAGGATGTGACTTATAACCAGCCTGGCGGTCTGACCATCAACGACAACACTGTTCCCGCCACATGGTATTTCAACCTGTTCGGCAAAGTCTTTGCCGGCGAGAACAAGAAGTTCGAATTCTTCTGGGCGGTCAACAATCTGTTCAACCAGGATCCGCGTGCCACGCCCTATAAGGTGCTCAACGCACCGGTGAACGGGCAATATTACGACAAGATCGGGCGCCGCTTCACGGCGGGTGCGCGAATACGCTTTTGACATTGCGAGTTTCCCTCGGGTGCCCTTCGGGGCGCTCGTTTTTTGTTCTGGGCGCACATATTTTGTCCGGGAGGATGTATGCGAGACCCGTTTCATGGATATGCGGCCTCGCTGGCCGCGTTGCTGCTCGTTGCCGGTCACTGCACTGCGAGCGGCCAGGCACCACCTCCGGGACGAGCGGCCCGCGATGAAGCCGCTGCTCGGGTGGCGATAGAGGCGCTGACGGTCGAATATTCCTATCTTCCGGATAAGCGTTCAATGTCGGCGAGCTGCCTTTACATCAAACCGCTGATTGGCAACCGTGCTGTTAGCTTGCGGCAAGCAGCCGGTCATTCCGCGGTAATTATTACACAAAAGCAAGAACGCATCCTGATCAATGCTTTAAAGGTATAGGTCGGTAACGGCAAAAGTCTTGGACCGATAACCTTAAAATTAATACTGCCATTTAAAGGCCTCCGAAAAACGGAGCAAAATCTTAGGGGAGTACTATGAACTTTACGAAACCTGCAACTTTGTCTGCCGCTTCCATGGTGGCTATCGTTTGTTCTTCGCAAGCACTGGCACAAACCGCTCCGGCTAACGCCGTACCGGATGAGACTGCCCCATTCGCTGAAATTCTTGTGACGGGCACCAGGATATCATCCTTCGATGCCCCCACTCCGGTAACCGCAGTCAGCGAAACAGAATTGCAGCAAAAAGCAATTCGTAGCGTTTCCGAACTCATGACCGACATTCCTGCTCTGCGTGTCAACCAGAACACGGGGCAGTCGAGCCAGCCAGTCGGTGCCAGCAACCTGGACCTTCGTGCGCTCGAGCCAGCGCGCACGCTGGTGCTGCTAGATGGTCGCCGGGTTGCGGCGACCGATCCTACTGGTGCCTTCGACACCAATGTCATCCCCGCCGTGCTGATCAAGCGCGTAGAAATCGTTACCGGCGGCGCATCGGCGGCCTATGGTTCAGATGCCGTGGCCGGGGTGGTCAACATCACATTGGAAGACCGGCTGCAGGGCATTCGGGGCGATTTACAAAAGGGTATCTCGACCTATGGTGATGTCGCCTCTACCGCTCTTGCGGTCGCTGGCGGCCAAGGGTTCATGGATGATCGGCTGCATATTGTCGCAGCTATCGATTATTATGACAACAAGGGACAACTGAACCAGTCCTCCCGTCCATGGGGGCGCGACAATTACGCCCTTGTCAGCAATCCAAATGGCAACCCGGCTCGTGTCGTTGCCGCCAATGCCCGTTTTTCTCAATTAACCTTTGGAGGTGTCACGGCGCTCAATAGCATTCCTGCGTTACGTGGACTTCAGTTCGGACCGGGCGGTTCGGTGTTGCCGTTCAACTACGGCACGCTGGTCGGCACCACGTACATGGTGGGAGGAGACGGCGACGTTCTGGCTCCTCAGGCCAATATTTTCCCTGAAATCGAAAGGGTCACTGGCTTCGGGCGAGCCACGTTCGACCTGACGGAAAATGTCAGCCTTTACGCCGATGCGCTGGTGTCCAAGATCGATATTTTTTCGGATGGTGCCACCGGCGCCAGCCGCGGTAACTTAAGGATCCTCCGTGATAACGCCTTTCTGCCGCAGCCGATCGCTGACATCCTGGATGCCAACGCACAAACCTCCTTCCAGATGGGACGCATCGCACAAGAAGAAGGTGCGTATTTCAACCAGGTGGACAGCACAGTGCGGCGCTATGGGTTCGGTGCCAGCGGCAGTTTCGGCGCAGGCTTTGAATGGGATGTCGGCGCACAATTCTTCCGCAACAGCTATGATCGGACGGACGGCAACAACCGCAATCTCCGCAGGTTCGCCCTGGGCGTTGATTCGATCTTGGTGAATGGTCAAGCCACATGTCGTGCGACGGCTCAAAACCCCAATAGCGCCGACCCCGATATCGCCAACTGTGTTCCAATTAATGTGTTCGGGCCCAACTCGATTTCACAAGCGGCACTGGATTACTATCTTGGTGAGGCGAAACTCTTTTCCGACCAGAAGCAGGATCTGTACGCAGCCAATTTTTCCGGTTCGTTATTCAATACCTGGGCGGGCCCGGTGAGCTTCGCCATTGGGGCCGAGTATCGCAAGGACAGCATTGACGCCACATCTGATCCGATTTCGCAGAACAGCGGTTACATCACTGTGAACCCGCAGCCGCTTAGCGGATCGGTCAGCGTCAAAGAGGCCTATGGCGAAATCGTTGTGCCCTTGCTCGACGACCAGCCGCTGGGATATCTTCTCGATCTGAATGGTGCGATTCGAGCGACTGATTATTCGACCAGCGGTACTGTCGTTACATGGAAGGCAGGGGTCAATTATTCGCCATTCCCCGATTTGCGGTTTCGCGGTACATATTCCCGCGATATTCGCGCGCCGAACGTCAACGAACTGTTCTCCGGACAAAACCAGATAATCCGCAATCTCATCGACCCGCGCGACAATTCCAATCCCACAGTTACCGAACTGGTTGGTGGCAACCCGGGACTTACGCCCGAAAAATCGACGGCATGGACAGTAGGCGTTGTTTATACGCCCGGCTGGATACCGCGGATGCGCCTGTCGTTCGACTATTACTCGTTCGACATCGACCAAGCGATCGTATCACTCACTGGCCAACAGATTGTCGACGGGTGCTTTAGATTGAACCAGACGAACCTATGTAATGCGATCACCCAGGATGGGACCGGAACGATTACGCGCGTCTCGGCCAATCTGATCAATGCCGGCAGGCTGACAACGGAAGGATTCGATATTGCTGCGGAATATTCGGCTCCTGTTGGGGCAGGCACTCTATCGATACGCAGTCTGGTTAACTACATCGATAACCTCACTACCATCGTCAACGGCGTGGAAAGCGATTTCGCTGGTCAGGTTGGGCGTACAGGTGGTGTACCCACATGGCGGGCAAGCGTGTCGACACGCTATACCACCGACCAGTTCACATTTGGCGTACTTGCTCGCTATGTCGACAGCGGGACTTACCAAAACGATTTCGTCGAAGGCATTGACATTGATGACAACTCGATACCTTCGCGCACCTATTTCGACCTGGATGCCAGCGTAAAAGTGGCTGGTGGTTTCGAATTTTACGGCAAGATCAACAACGTCTTCAACGTCTATCCGCCATTGGCACCGGCGCCGATCTTGTCATCACCTTACAATAACTCTCCGTTTCATGATACGATCGGGCGCTATTTCAAGGCTGGAGTACGTTTCCAGTTCTGATGATGGCGCAGCAAGGGAAACCAAAGTGAACCTGCGAGAAGTTTTGTTATCAGCGGGTACCTTGATCGCCCTTGCCACGCTGCCAGGCTGTATTGGCCAGCCTCCGGTGGCTGGCCAGACACAAACGCCGATCGAGGTGCGTGCCAATACCGGTGCGGTAGAAGCCGCGCCAGTATTGTTAGCTGCCCGGGATTTCATGCCGGGTGGCCTCCACGTGGGCCGGGGTGCCATTCCCAATCTGATTGGTGCCCCAAACATCCCCCGAATTTTTGATCCCGGCCCCGCCGACGTGGCCACGCATGCTGAAACACAAGCCTTGCGATATTCGATCGACAACCCCGAAATCCGCATCATCCTCACCGCAACTGAAAGTGAATACCGCATCGTGGCGCGCCGTTCAGCTGGCATAAGCTCGATATCCGATCTCAAAGGCAAGCGTATCGGCACCTTGTCGGACACATCTGCGGATTATTTTGTGCACCAAATGCTTGATGAAAACGGAATAGAATCCGACGAAGTTACCATCCAGCATGTTCCGATCGCCACCATGACGGATGCCCTTGTCACGCGGCAGGTTGATGCGATCGCCATTTGGGATCCATATGGCTCCGATGCTGCGCGGGCGATCGGTGCGGACCTCATCGCCTTTTCAGATCCCGATATTTACCGCGAACGGTTTAATCTCAATTCAACGAGCGAAGGTCTGGCCGATCCTGCAAAGCGCAAAGCGATCGTTCGGTTCGTTCGCGCGGTGATCGATGCGAGCGCGGCAATGAAAGAGGACCCCGCCAGCGCGCAGGCGCTGATGGCCGAACGGTCCGGCTTTTCGGATGAGCAAGTGAAAGGGGCATGGCCCCATCTCAGGTTCCCGGCCGCCATTCCCGAAGATTTGCTTGATGTGATGGTGACCGAGGAACGCTGGCTTGCTCAGCGGGCTGAACGGACGCCCCGATCCCGCGAAGAGCTGGCCGAACTGATTGATCATTCGGTTTATGAAGAAGCAATGGCACTCGATCTGAAACATTAGACCTTGTTGTTTTCAGGGCGTCTAAATCCAGTCTAAAGGTTTCCCGGTAACGGAGAATAGTGGCCGTCATCATTGGTCCCTGATGCATAGGCATTAGGATCTACCTGTATACGCCGATGCACGAGCGGAGGTTTTGGACCGCAGTGCAATTCCATGATACTGGCGATATTGGCTGCATCCGTATTCGTGCGCCGCTGGTTGTGCCGGACATAGTCCAGCCATGTCGCCACATGATAACGTTCAATCCATAGCTTGGGGTCTGACAGGTCGCGATATAGTGTCCATCGTCTTGCGCCGTCTCTTCTGCGGATTCGCCGACGTTCATGCATGTTGGCCATAAAACGGGGTATATCGGCGGGCTCTATCTCATAATGGATAGTGACGGCTACGGGTCCACTTCTCGCCTCTACAGGAACATTGGTGCTCGGTTCGCTCCATTTGCGCAAAGGATCAAGATTTAAATCGTCAACCTGCGGCAGAGGAATAAAACGGCCAAGGATGACACCAGTGAACAATAATATGCAGGCCAGCAGCAATGCCCTTGTGACCCCGACATGCGTAGCCGCTATACCAAACAGGCTGCTGCCTATGGCCATGCCGCCAAAGGCCGCCATCTGATAGAGCGAAATAGCGCGCGCAACGACCCATCTTGGTGAGGCAAGTTGCATCGTGACGTTAAGTGTGGAGAGCACCAGTAACCACGCAGCGCCCGTAATCATGAGAGCCGCTATAGTAACGATAATATTAGCGGAAAGAGCGGTTATAATTCCTCCAACTGCCGTAATGATACTTGCCAGGGAAACCACGCCATCAGCTGAAAGCCTCTTGCGCAGCGGAGAACTCAGCAATGCACCTGCAACCGCGCCGACGCCAAAAGCACCCAGTAAAATGCCATAGGTTATAGCGTCACCTTGCAACAGTTCGCTCGCAACTACGGGCAGCAGTGCGGAAATAGCGCTCGCGCAAACAGAAAACATGATGGCTCTGGCCATGACTTTCAGCATATGCGGTGACATGGAAACATAACGCACGCCGCTCATCATCGCGCTACCGATCCGCTCGGGAGGAAGGGTATCCAGCCGTTCCTTAGGGCGCCACCGCAATAACACCGCAAGAAGCCCTAAATAGCTTAGGCTATTCACTGCAAATGCCGCTGCGGCGCCAGCAAAGGCGACGATCGCACCTCCCAGCGCGGGCCCTGCGCTCCGTGCGATGTTGAATGCTGCGCTATTCAAGGCGATAGCTGCGGGAAGCATGGGTTTGGGTACTATGTCTCCAACAGATGCTTGCCATGCCGGACCATTAAGTGCGGTGCCGCACCCGATCAGGAACGTGAATGTCAATAGCATAAAGGGTGACGCAAGACCGAGACTGGTGAGCAATGCGAGCAGAACGGATATTGTCAGCATAAAACATTGTGCCAGCAGCATGACCCGTCGGCGATCGCGATTATCAGCAACCGCTCCGGCAAACAGCGCCAGCAACATTATCGGCAAGGTGATAGATGTCTGCACGAAGGCAACCATGCGCGGCGAAGATGTCAGCTCCAACATGAGCCAGGATGCGCCAACAGACTGGATCAGGAATCCCAGATTAGACAGCAGGTTTGCTATCCATATGCCCTTGTATAGAGGAATGGACAACGGCGACTGAGACGTTGTTACGATGTTGCCGCGTTTGCTGTCATTTTCCTTAGAGACCATGCATGTTAGCTTTACTGAGTTTCCTCGTACATCCAACAGGTTTGAATCTTTGAGGTGGACAACATTCGGCTGACCCGGCTCATTCCGGTTTTATGATGCTTTCCCAATCCTCATTGGCTCGCCGGATCAGATAGGCATGGGTGGCTCTGGCATCCTTGTCCGAGACGAGATCGGCAAAACTGGCCATGCCCTTTTCCTTGCGGGTGCCGCGAAGGACGATATCCAAAAATTCTTTATGCGTTGACGGTGACATAAGCCGCAAATCCTTGATGCCACCACGTGCGCTCTCACCATGACAGGCCGCGCAATAGTCAGCATAGACCTGTTCGCCGCGCGCTATCACAGCGGGTGTTGCATCGGTGTCTTGAGGACGAACAAGCTGTGGCCCCTTGTCCTCCAGTGCAGGCAGTGCGGCCGTCCCCCCCAGTTTGAACACCAACAAGCGAGGAGATTCTGATAGCGGAAAACCCAGCGACTTGGCCGAGGTCGAATGCGCGAGCCCGCCGCCCCAGCCAGCATTGACTGCGATATATTGAACGCCATCAACCTCGTAGCTAATTGGGCCAGCCATGGGCACCTGCTGAACCGGCGTCTCCCAAAGCTTCTGGCCTTTATCTGCGCTATAGGCGGCGAAGGTGCCGTATACAGTGCCCTGGAAAACCAGATTGCCTGCCGTCGCCAAAATGCCACCGCTACCGCGCTGCGTATAAGGCACACGCCACCGCTCCTTTTGTGTGACCGGATCCCAAGCGGTCAGCCACGTTTTATTGTTCTTTGCAGCATAATCGGACGCTGCCTTGCGTGTAAGGTCATAGCCGGTGGTGGAAATACCCAACTGGCTCATATTGCCAGGCGATTGCGTGAAATCCGGGTTGATCGAATAGGCCATCGACATTTCCGTAACCGGGAAATAAGCGAGGCCTGTCTGCGGGCTATAGGCCATCGGGTGCCAATTATGTCCGCCAGCCGGGCCCGGAGAAACAATCACCGGCACTTCGCCATAATGCGCCTCTGGGTTAACAATCGGTCGCCCGGTTTCCATGTCGATGCCAAATGCCCAGTTCATCGCTACATAGGGCTCGGCGGAAAGCAATTCGCCTGTTCCACGATCCAATACGTAAAAGAAACCATTTTTCGGTGCTTGCATCAGCACTTGGCGCACACGGCCGTTGAGCTTTAGATCCGTAAGGATCATCGACTGTGTCGCCGTATAGTCCCATTCTTCGGCAGGTGTTGTTTGATAGTGCCAGACATATTCCCCGGTATCAGCCTTCAGTGCGACGATGGAAGACAGGAACAGATTATCGCCGCCGCCGGGGCTACGATATTTTTGTGGCCAGGGGCCGCCATTGCCAACACCGATATAGACGAGATTCAGCTCGGCATCATAGACGATGGAATCCCAGACTGTGCCACCACCTCCGGTTTTCCACCATTCGCCGGACCATGTCGTTGCCGCCATTTCGAGTATCTTGTTTTCTTGCGGTTTGGATGGATCGCCGGGGACAGTATAAAAGCGCCATAGCTGTTGGCCCGTCGTAGCATCATAGGCAGTCACATATCCGCGCGCAGCACCTTCTGCTCCGGCATTGCCAATGACCAGCTTGCCGTCAAATACGCGCGGCGCACCCGTTATCGTATAGGGCCAGACAGGGTCGAACGTCTCCACGCTCCAGACCGATTTGCCCGTCTTGGCATTTATGGCAATTACCCGGCCGTCCAATGTCGCGATATAGATGTTACCCTTCCACGCAGACAGTCCGCGGGTAACGATATCGCAACAGGCATGCTTGCCCTTGTCGCGGTCCACCTCAGGGTCGAACCTCCAGAGCTCCTTTCCGGTCGTTGCGTCATAGGCAACCGTTACGTTCCATGGCTCAATATTATAAAGTATGCCATCGATCATGAGCGGCGAAGCTTCGACGCCTCTGTTGGTGGAAATATCGGCATACCAGGCCAAGCTGATATCCTGCACGTTGGCGTCATTGATTTGCGTGAGCGGGCTGTAGCGATCTTCGCCATAAGTTCGACCCGGTCCCATCCACTGGCCCGGCTCACTGTCAGCTGCGCGCATGCGGATATGGTCGACATTAGCGGGCTGGGAAGAAGCAAATGCCACAGAAGCGGTTGCTATCCCAAGGCTCGCTACAAGCCCAATGTTACAGATCCTCAATGCCACTTCATCAACTCCTCAAGGGACTGCAAACTGCTATCAGCCAGGTTAAGAATATCATCCGGGAACGGAAGAAATCCGTAGCGACATTGTTTCTGCTGCATCACACATGTCCTTCGAGTGCCATATGGCGATGCAACCGCATCAAGTCGCGCCGGTTCATCAAGCCAAGCTTACTATATGCACGCCTGCGATAGGTGATGACGCTGTTCGACGAGAGACGCTTTCGTTCAGCTATCTCAACATGGGTTTCGCCGAGCATCATGGCCGCGGATATCTCCGCTTCGCGTTTGCTCAGGTTGGGGGCCATTGCTTGCAACGATTGCATTATTTCGATCTCGCTCAGCGAGCGTTCGGCAAGGCGCGTATTGCGCAGATGGCTTTCGACTGCGGCCATCAATAACGGTGCCTGCTCTTCCAATTTTCTTATTGTCTCTGGAGAAAAAGGGAGGTTACACCCCGCGCGATAACCATTGGCGACCAGAACAGGTGCACCAGGCCAGAAAATTGACAGTCGCTCCCTGATATCTCCCCGTTCATAGCAGCTGGTCCTATATTCAGGATCGGCTATGTCCGTAGCGCGCCGACGGACGATGAGCGGCTCTTGGACACCTGAATGGAAGAGGCGCGAAATCTGGATATCAGAACGCCAGAAACGTGAGGCGTAGGCGAGAGATGTCTGTGAAGAGAAGTCGATCAACTCTGGATGCTCACCCTCGGCAAACAGCAACTTTACTGACTGACCCGGCCCGACAGAAAATACGGAACAAAGCTGAACTTCGGCGAGTTCTTCGAAAACCGCCAGGAAACGGCGCGAAAACTCTTCTTTGCCAATGGCCGCGACAAGTTCCACCAGACAATCCATCTGCCTGTGCTCGTTCATTCATCCTCTCCGACCCGCAAAGCCATTGTCATTCAGCCAGCAGTTGTTTTCGTTGACTCCAATCGATGACTGCATGGATGCACTGCGCAAGCAGCTCTGGCTGTTGTAGATAATAATGCGTTGCGCCCTTAAGCTGGACATATTCCTTGTCCGGCGTCGCCAACGCTTCGAATATCGCCGGGTTATGCGTGGCAGGCACAGCCTCATCGGCTGTATTCTCGATTTGCAGCACGGGCGTCTTGTGGATACGCGCGGCGTTCATTGGGCCTTTGGCATTGGACTTGTCGTAGCTCCATTGACTGAGCCACGAGCGAAGAGTTGTGTAGCGTGCCAGGCCTACCGGACCCACATTCACGGTCATCGGTTCGCCCATATACGTCCAGTTGGGGCGGCGGTCGGATGGGTCCACATTGGGGTCAATCCAGCGAACATCACACATGGTGCGGTGAACCACAAAGGCGCGCTCCCTTTCTGGTGTGTTCTTAGCCTGGAGCTGCGCCAGGGTCGTTTCGGCCCAGTCTGTTATACGTCGATTGCGTGCACGCTGCGCATCCCGGAAGCGGGCAACAAATTCAGCATTATATGGCGGCTGGTTGGGGCAGTCTGGCGAGTAGATGTCGAACTCTTGGTCGCGGCTGTCTGGGTCCTGTTCATCGATCACTGAAGGATCGAGCCATTCCGTCAATGTCTCGGCGCGCGACAGATGAGCGGCGATAAAAATGACGCCGTCGGCCGGCTGCAACCCTGCTTGCGTAAGGTCGACGGGATCGCCCGCTGGGGTGTGCGTGATGCTGGGGTTTTCGGCTTGCGCCTGATAGAAGAGAGAGAGCGATCCGCCGCCAGACCAGCCAACCAATATGACCTTTTTATAGCCCAGTTCAGTGCGCGCATAATCTATCCACTTACCCAGATCGATAGCGACTTTCTCGAATATAAGCGCCGTATCGTTACGCGGATATCGACTGGCAGCGCACAACACATCTAGCCCGGCATCTGCCAGCGCAACCGGCATTGGCAGTAGATGCAACACAGAGGTGGGGTGCATGAACACATATATCGTTCTGGATTGTGAATCCGGAGCGCGCATTAGTTGGCCCTCCAGATTTACTTTACCCGAATTGCCAGCGAACCCGTAAGTTTCAGTAAATTGAGGGTTGTCGACAAAGGACAGGATCAACGGTGCGCGTGTCCATTCAGTAATTGTCATGTCTGGAGAATTCCGCATTGTCGTCCTTTTGTAATCAAGCTGCAGTGGCCGGGATGTCAGCCAGCGACACGCTTGTTGCATCATAACGGAACAGCCATTCATAGCGCTCGACGACACGATCCGCTTGCCATTGTTCATCGACATAGGCTTGGGCGCCAGCGGGATCAGCCAATGCCGGATTGTGGAAACGTTCGGTATTTGCGTAAGCACCCTGAACAGCTTTGGTTGCACGCGGCACCCGCATTTTCTGGTAGCGATCAAGTGCTTGGTCAATTGTATCAAATTCCTCAAAAGCGCGGGCGAGGATGCAGCCATCCTCCAATGCCATTACGGCCCCCTGAGCGAGGAACGGGAGTGAGGGGTGGCAGGCATCACCGAGCAAGGCAATGCGCCCCTCGACCCAACGTTGCATAGGTGGGCGGGCAAGCAGTGCCCATTTGAAAGGTTGAGGAATGGCCTCGATATAGGCATGGACCTCCTCATTCCACTCCGGATAATCAGCATGGAATTCCGCATTGGTGCCTGCCGTTGACCATGACTCGACCTGCCAGTCCTGACGTTCCACAACACTGGTGAAATTCATCAGTTCGCCGCAACGAATGGGGTAGTGGATGACATGCCCCCCAGGACCAATCCAGTTTACGCCGACTGGCTTTCTCAGCTCTTCAGGGAGCTGTTCCATCGGAATGACACCTCGCCATGCAACAATACCGGTAAATTTTACTGGCCCGGAGCCAAAGAGCTGCTCGCGCATCACGGAATGGACGCCGTCTGCGCCGATCACGACATCAAATGTTTGTGAAGCCTTGCCATTAAATGCCAAAGTGACCTTGCCGTCGTTTCGTTCGACTGAGGTAAACCGATGGTCGAGATTTATGGCGTCGGGTGACGCTTCTTGCACAGCCTTGATCAGCATCTGGTGCAGATCATTGCGATGTACATTCATATAGGGAAACCCATACCGCTCGAGGGATTCAACCCCGAGGTCAAATAGCTTCCAAGTGTCACCGGTGTTCCACAGGCGAATTTCCTTGCCCAGTGGCTCAAAGCCGATTTTCGCCAGTTCAGCACTCAGGCCAAGCGAATGAAGAATACGGATACCATTTGGGCTGAGCTGCAGACCGGCGCCTACTTCCTGCAACTCCGGAGCTTGCTCAAATACCGAAACCTCAAAGCCTTTCCGCAAAAGAGCGAGCGCAGCAGTCATACCCCCGATACCACCGCCTACGATACCTATGCTCACAGAGCTCTTCATGGTTTGGGCCTTTCTTTACGTTTTTTGCTTTCCCAAGCAGAGCTTGCATATACTCTTGACGAATTGAGTTCGTCAATAACATATATTCTCTTTGGCAGGGACTATCGCCAGGGCTGCCCGAGTTGTTGGATTGCTGCACATTCAGACACACATTCTGATTGCCAGGGGTGTTGCTGATTCCTGTTCTCAAAGAGCAACAGCGACAGCTTTTGTCTCTGTATATGCTTCTATGCCTTCCCTGCCATTCTCGCGGCCCCAGCCCGATTGCTTGAAGCCGCCGAAAGGCAAAGCGGGATCCAGTCCGCCACCGTTGACGCGCACCGTGCCCGCTTTAAGCTTTCGCGCCAGAAGATGTGCGGCAGACAGGTTGTTGGTCCATATAACGGCCCCCAATCCATATTCGCTGGCATTGGCGTTAGTGGCGATTTGCTCCAATTCGTCTTCACCAAAGGACATTGCACACAGAACCGGACCGAAAATTTCTTCGCGACGGACGGCCATCTCAGCGTCCGTATCGGTTAAAATGGTAGGCGAAACGAAATATCCTTCGCGGTCCAATTCCTCGCCGCCCGCATAAAGCATCGCGCCTTGCTGTACGCCGCTGCTCACATAGCCACGAATACGATCGCGCTGTGTTCGGGAAATTACCGGCCCCATTTGCGTGTCGGCATCCAGACCGGAACCGATTTTGATGGCCTTTGCTATTTTCGATACGCCTTCCACGACTTCATCAAAGTGGCTTTGATGCACGAAAAGGCGCGATCCGGCATTGCATACCTGTCCGGTGTTTGTGAAAATCGAACGCGCCGCACCTTCTATAGCTTGCGCAACATTGGCATCGGGCATCACGATAACTGGTGTCTTACCCCCCAGCTCCAGCGTTACGCGCTTGAAGTTTCCAGCGGCTGCCTTCAGGATAAGCCGACCTACTTCGGTCGAGCCTGTAAAGGTGACCTTGTCCACGTCTGGATGAGCAGTCAGCGCGGCACCGGCAGTGTCGCCAAATCCGGTTAGCAAGTTAAAGGCGCCGGCAGGAAACCCGACTTCCTCAATCAAATGTGTGAGGCGTAAGGCAGTCAGCGGAGTTTCCTCTGCGGGCTTCAGGATGATGGCACAACCTGCAGCAAGTGCAGGTGCAATTTTGGCGGCGGCCATTGCAATGGGGGCGTTCCAGGGGACAATCTGCGCCACCACGCCGACGGGTTCACGCAATGTATAGGCATGCCATGTACCGGGGCCTGACAATGCAATTGTTTCGCCATTTAGCTTGGTTGCCCAACCCGCATTGTAACGGATTGTTTCTATCGCATGCGGAAGGTCGAAATAGCGCGCATCGCGAACAGGCTTGCCATTGTCCAGTGACTCCAACGCTGCAAATTCGTCGATATTGGCTTCCAGCAAGTCGGCAAGGCGGAACATCAATTTTGCGCGAACAGAGGGTTTCATCTCGCTCCATTCGCTGGAGTTCATGGCAGCCCTTGCCGCAGCAACGGCGCGGTCAACATCTTTGGCCGTGGCCTTGGACACAATGGCCAATTTCTTGCCTGTGGCAGGATTCTCTGTGCTGAAGCTTTCTTCTTCCATAGGCTCGACCCACTGGCCACCAATGAAAAGCTTGTGTGTTCTGCCCGTAAACGCCTGTGCCTTGTCGAGTGAAGGTATAGCTGCCGTATTCGTCATCTTCGTTCCTCTTCGTCCTTGCCCGTTCGACCCACTCGACCGTGGGAATCAGGCCAGTTTGCATTACCAGATCAGCCTCACTATAGCGTAATTTATTAGTTCCTGTAGAACGGTATTCGATATTGCGCAACGATATTTCTATTGATAAAGTTCGGTTGCCGGGTCTTTTGAACCGGTAGATATCAAGGGGGGAAGAGATCAGGATGCCGGAGTGTCGATGCCATTAGAATGTGATTATATTGTTGTGGGCGCGGGTTCTGCAGGCTGTGTGCTGGCTAACCGCCTGACAGAAAGCGGTGCAGACTGTCAATCGGCATTGAAGTTTGACCCCCTATCGGCATCCAATA
>TARA_R110000782_G_scaffold186862_1_pt1 | contig 29997 bp, 45 predicted proteins | sample TARA_R110000782 | Tara Oceans TARA_R110000782 (sample SAMEA4397859) | marine metagenome | biome: Polar Biome; feature: [SRF] surface water layer (ENVO:00010504); material: water (ENVO:00002006), including particulate matter (ENVO:01000060) such as... | depth 5 m | reverse complement strand
TGCCGCCGCCGCAGCTTTTCCTGCTTTACTCTCTTTGCCCATAATAGCTGAAATGCCGTCGAAAGCTTGTTTTGCCATATCGACTTTCGCTTTCATATTCATTTTAGCCATTTTCTTATCTGCAGCATCTGCCTGTTTATTTACTGCCGCTACCTTCCTTGCATACTTAATATCTATTTCTGCAATAATCGCCTCGTAATTTTCGTGTTCCATAGCTGCCGCTACGTCTTTCTCTTTTTGTATTTCTAACTCCATTAATGCGTGTTCTCGTATATTCTCAATACTCGCCAATAGATTTTCTTGTTGTAATTCCAAAAGGTATGCCTCGTCCTCTATTTTCTTATCGTAAGCCTCCTGATCCAAAACTGCCTGTTCGTCTAATAATGCTTGTTGTCCTGCAGCCTGTTCCTCTTTTGCTAATTGAATTTCTGCCTCAACTGCAACCCTCTCATTAATTGCGGTAATAACTGCAGCTTGAGCCTCGACACTTGCTGCGTTTGCATTTGCCTCTCTTTGTGCATTTGCTATTTGTAGATCTGCTAACCTCAATCGAACTGCCGCTTGTTCCTCTAATAATCTTTTTACTTCAATTCCTGCAGCATATCGTTCTTGTAATGTTAAATTTTCGTCATCACGTATTCTTGCTTGTGCCTCGATATCACGTTCATAAAGTGCTAGTTTTCCCTCCAGGACTGCTTGTAATTTAATTGCATTATTTGCCGCATCTACCAAAGCCCCACTCGCTGCGTATGTTGCTTTAATATCAATTTCTGCTATTCCATCTGCCGCCATTGAAACCATATCGCCAATTTCACCTATTGCATCACCTATATTTGCAACCACACTTTTGCCTGCCTCTACTGCCGCAACTGCAACTTCCTCAATACTGTCCCTAGTTTCAACTATTCCTGCCGTTAAACTTCTGATCGTACTAGGATCGCCGTCTCCAAATATGCTTTTTTCCCAAGCCAAAGCAACTTCCTGGACTACTAATTTAATTGCATAAAATGCTAATTTCAAAGGAGTAAGTGCTATCGTCATTAATCCACTAATCACCTTTGTAAGTCCGTCAAATCTATCACCGCTCGCCGTAACCCACTCGTAAACATCAACTAAAACGTCCACAACCTGAGAAAATACTGCAGAAACTGTTGCCGTTACCTTCTCAACCGCTCGCATAATCTTTTCGTTTTTACTCATTGCCTTGAATAATGCCGCTAATACTGCTACCAATAATCCAATGCCCATAGCCTTAAATGCTTTTCCGACTAACTTACCTGCTTTTGCTAATAATTTATTGGCTTTTGTACCCTTCTTTGTTGCCGCAGTTGCCTTCTTTTGTGCTTTTTCCTGGTTAGAAATTTCTTTTACGTACTTTTTTTGTACTCCCTGAGCCGTTTTCATTTCCTGATTAAGCTCTTTTAAGCCTATTTTCTCTAATTTTAACTCGTCTTTTGTACTAGCAATCGCTTTTTCTAGTGCATAAAAACCTGCTGCACCTGTTTTTGGTGTGTCCCTGAGCTTAGCCTCCATACCGACTAGCTCCTTTTCGAGTGAATTTATCACTCCATTCTGTATGCTTAGGTTAGAATTCAGATTTTCCACGTCCTTATTTGCTCCCTCCAAAGCACTAGCAAAATTTTGTGTATCTTTTGTCGCCGTTGCTATGTTACTTTTTATGCTTATGTCTATTACTTGTGCCATTATATTGTCGTATTAGTTCTAGTTTCGTATAAATTCATTACTGCGTGATGTATTAAATTCTGATCCCTGCACCCTTTGATCACCATTTCCACGTCATAATATTGAGTTTCTCGTTCGTATTCCTCTGTTTTTTGTACTAATGTAAATCGTTCTCTGCAAAAATCTTTCGACATATTGCATATATCTGTAATTTCCTGTAAACAAATAGTAGCTTTTTTAACATCATTTGTGTGAATTGCACCCTTTTGCTCATAAAATACGTATTCGCCACTCACCTGATCCAGAGTTGTAAATTTAATTTCAAAGCCTAGAATACAATTAGTCTGTAAAACAATATCGCCCCTCCCTAATGCTTTTAAAACTATTGTGTCATCATTTGTTGTTCGTCCTGTTAATTGAATTACTGATGCCTGAGCATATCCGCACCCCTCAAAGCCTGCAATTATCTGCTCGACATTATTGTGTATAACTGTTCCGTAAGTATAATTTCCACCCCCTTGTAAAATTTCTCCCTGTCTTAATGCTTTTCCGTATTCGCCTGATACTGATACGTCTAGCAAATCTTTTTTAACTACATTATAAGCACCATTTAAGCTGCTATTCTGCACTCCTTCCTCAGTACCATTTTCAACTCCATTTAAGTCATTGTAAAAACCTCCTGACGCTATTTCATTTCTTATTCCTGACTTACTATTGCTTTCGCCTCCCTGAGCGTCTAAAACTAGGTCTGCGTCCTGAGGTAAATATGCCATACATATTCCTCGTGATCGATTATAAACATAGCCGTATGCCTCGCACGTTAATTGATTAGCCACGCAATCATTGGTTCCGTCAGTAAAAATAACATTTCCAAAGGAGGTTATTGTTCTAGGTTTTATTGTATATCCTGATATGAAATTTGCCATTATGTAATTAAAATTAGTTCGACTTGTGCTAATGTTCCTGAATTGTATTTAATTGAATTCACTCTATACTGTCTGTTTTTAATATAAACTAAGTCCCAAAATCTAAAATCGTTTAGATCCTGAGGTGTTAAAGCAATTTTCATTTTTACAACTCTTGTGTCAGGATTGTATAATTCTGCATAATATGGTTGCCAATATTTAGAGAATAAATTGTCCGTTGGACTTGCTCCTGTTGGATTGACTAATGGACACTCGCCAAAATTATAATCCATTGTGTTACCAGTTGTAGGGCATTCGCTTAAATGTGTCATTCTCAAATAATTTGTTGTACTTACGATCGAACTCCAAAATGAGCCAACCGTATCACGCGTTACAAATGTTGCTCCTGATATTGCCGCTACTCCGTTATCGTATAAAATTCTTGGCTTATTGTCATAACTTTTGTATTCTGTTCCCTCGTCATTTGCTGAATAAATATGTGATACATTTAAGCTACCTATGTTTGAATTAATCGGTGCAACTAGCGTGGGTGCAAATGGTTTAGCCTCGATCTTTTTTGTTCCTGCTAATACACTAAAAAATGTATCACCTGCCTGCCAAGTTTTCGTACCGTATAAATATCCTGATAATGCTTTTTTATATTGGCTAACTCTATAATCCTTTTCGTCATCTGCATAGGTGAATATTGTCGTCTTAGGAATTTTATTTAGTGGCTCTTGTTTAATATTACTCAGATCAATTTTATTAGTCCAGTCCCAAAGTTTAGTATCAGGATTAGCCAAAAATACATCTTGGTATGGCTCAATAATTAGGTGATCAGGTTTTTTACTATCAGGCATTGTAACTAAATTAAACATCTGCTTGATCCCACTCCAAAAATCGTATTGTTTCATTTGTCCTCGTAATCCCTGCATAAGAACTGCAAGCGTTGATGCTCCACCAGTAAACGAGCAGCGAATAACGCTAGCACCTGAGTAACTGTCTTCTATTGCAGTTGAAGGTGCCACGTCCGTCCAATTACTAACTGCGGTGTTATCCGTCTGTATTATGTTGCCACCAAGTACCCCTCCTGTGCATCTAAATTGTATTGAAATCTGATCTTGGTTCATTAAATTATTTACGGCTACTGTTGTTCCTATTTTCATAACTCCACATTGAGAAGTTGCCGCAACAGGAACTGCAGATGCAGGAGGTAACCAGGGGCATAATCCACCACTTGCCCCCATCATATCAGTCATAGAAATTGTATTTACTGTTGTCCAAGTTCCTGACGTAAAAGTTTTGTGCCGTACCCTGACTTCTCCGTTTAGGTTAGATTGGTCTTTCCTGAATTTTAGCATCATAGTAATTTTAGCATCAATATCGTCGTGAGCCATTGTAATTACTCCATTAGTCATATCATAAATTTGAGCAACTAAACCTGATGGGTTTTCCTCAAATATATCTGGGTGAATTACGTTTACCCAATTTCCAACTCCTGATGTTGAATAGTCACCGTGATCTGCAGCCTCAACTTGTACTATAAAATATTCTTGTAAACTAGAACTTGCACCGCCCCAGTTGAAGTCCATAAATAACTTTGTAAACTCAGGTGAATTTAAAAAATTACTCTCATAAGAAAATGGAGTTGCCTCAAACATTTTGTCTAGTAAATATTTACATTGAATGAATGGTCGAAAACTATTTTCTAACTTATAAGAATAAATTGTAGTAGGACTTGTCATTTGGTAATTTCCTGTCCAATTACATAGTGGGTATTTAATCACTTCTGTGTTAGTCGATCCTGGAGTTCCTGCTAATGTTCCAGGTAATAATGGGTTAGATAATGTTAAACCTGGACTTGTCCAACTGTCTGTAACTTGTTGCCAATTATATTCGTGTCCTAGTTCGTCCATAACTAGATCACCAATTCCTGCTACTTTTAAATAATCACAAAATGTAGTTGGCTCTGAATATAGGTTTACGTTATAACTTATCTGTCCGTCTTTTTCTTGTACGTTAATCATTTTAAGCCACCCCTCGAAAACGACAACTGTTTCGTCCTTAATTAATGCCCTTGTTTTTGCGTATGGATTGAAAACAAAAGGATCGTGGTTTTGTGTTCTCGTTACATCAAAATAGTGACTAAAAATTTTATTGTTTCTTTTGGTTGCAGGTAATAGAAATGCCTTTGAATAACTAGCGACTTTTTCAGCTACATTTGTGAAGTTATCTACTGACAAATTTAGTGGTATACTTTCGTCCTTGTATAGATCCACTATTACTTGTCCGTCAGAAATAAATGTCTGTACTGATGCCATACTCATTTGAGCCGCTCCAGGAATATTGTAATTTGAGGTTGATGCTACTAAACTGATTTTTGAAATCATTGTTTTAGTTTCAGTACCATTTGCTGCAACTGATAATTGTAAAACCTCAACGCTTGACTGAGCTATAAAATCTTGGTAAAACCTCCTTTGGCTTATTATGTTATTGTCTAGTGGGTTTCCAACTATTTGCCCTGTATCTGCGTCATACCAATTATTAAAATTTTCAATCATTCCTGCTTGTCCTCCCAGTTGCGTCATTGGGTTTCCTGATCCTTCATTCCAAGCAGCACCACCTGTTGTGCCTATTTTCATTTTTCCAACGCTAGAACTTTCAATAGTAACTAAAACTCGATATGAATTCCCTGCCTGTAAACTGTTTACTTTTGAGTACGCAAATACTGAGGACTGCCCAGTTCCTGATGTTCCTAAATTTAATAGTGAGCCTATCATATCAGGCTTGTCTGTTGAATTACTAGAATAACCTAATCGCCATTGTCCAATATTAGCAGGGTTACTTTGCATTAATCCAATAGACGGCGAGAAACCATTTCCTGTATTCACCAAAGGAACAGAAATAGCAGTAGGTATTCCACCTGAGAATGTTGGTGATCCTAAAAATTGATTGCTACCAACCTGTGTTTGTATTGGAATTCCTGATTGGTTACTGCCTGTTCCTGGATTAACACCTGCCGCCCAAGTACTAGGTCCTGTCCAACTATAAAAGCCGTCATAAACCTGAGGAAAAATTACTAGTTGAATTGCCATTATGCTTTTTGTATATTAGTTTTTCTTGCAAAATCTACTTTAAATTTGTACTTAATTAAACTATCATTTGCCCTAGTTTTTTTTGTATAACTTTTTGATCCAACCGTAACAGGATCTATGTATTTTTTCATATAATTTGCTACTGAGAAAAATAGTGCAGGTTCTGTATCTGAAAACTGATTAAGCACATAAACGTCAGGACTGCTAAACATTTCCTCAAACCAAGCTGCAGTTTCCTCATTAATATAATCTGTATTTAAGTCCCAACTCTCGCTTGTCTTATTAATAAAAATCTTATCACCACCTAAATGGTCATAAGGATTGTAAAAGCTTTCATTCCAAGTTCCTGCTAATTGATTATATGTAATTCCTTTTGTCTTTGCCTTGTATGTATTTTTCTTTGTAAAGGTATAATAATCCCACGTACCCATACGATTAAGCCAGGTTAATCTGACTGTTTCAAAGCCGTGACAATCGTCACCAATAATATCGTATGTATAAATTCTGCCGATAGGATTGTAATAAGGTACTTCCTCAGGATCAGGATCAGGGTGTCCGTTATCTATTTCGCACTCGTCCCAACTTGTGTAAATGCAAGCACCAGTAGATAGCCATTTATAAAACCCTGTTGGTACTCCCTTTTCGTCTAAACATCTTATGCACTCCTTCTCGTTTGTGTCTAGGCAAATTTCTTCTGTATCGTAAATGCACTCTCCGTCTTGTCCATATTTCCAGTATCGCTTTTCAGGTCCAATTTCTCCACACTCAAAGCAACCTGATCTTATTGGTCTAGGCATTGGTGAAGGAGGTACAGATTGTCTTGCTTGTAATATCGGATCTATTGGTTCTCCGTCATCATTCGATCCACTCCCTCCGCCTCCATTAATTGATGCTAATGTATTCACTCCGTCAGAAGGGTAGACTGTATACCTGCTTGCGTTAGCAGGCCAGGTTTCATTCCTGCCCTTCATATTAGCTAAGCCGTGTCCGAAATATATTAAATTATCGCTTACATCTATGTCGGAAGTATTTTGTTTTGCTCCTGCATTGTTAGGTATATTTGCATAAAAATTAGATTGAACCAGTACACCATAAATATCGTAAAATGCTAGGGCAATTCCAGGTACCCAACCATTTGGTAAACTAGGCATTGTTTCAATATTCGGTACTGAGTAATTCTCATAAGAATTTGGTACATTTAAGCAATTAAAAAATGCTACCGTCCCATAATCGTTAGCCCTGATTTGTTGGTACTCAGGCATATTGCTTACAAATCTACCGCCCTTTGTTGATCCGTCTATTCCTCTAATTATATAATCACCTGTTCCGTCATCAAATTGCACATCTTGTAAATTGTAACCTAAATAATTTGTGTCCGCACTAGGGCTTACTGATACTAATGGGCTTGTTAAGCTGAGTACTCCATTAAAAATATACGTAAAAGGAGAATTAGCAAAATTATTGTTTGCATCTATTTCAATAACTCCAGTACTAGTATTTAAAAATTCAATTTCAAATTTTATACCATAACGAAACATATTATGTGAGTTCGTGCAAAATTTATCGATCAAATGCAAAGCGTGAGTTTTTCCCTGATTATAACTTATGCCTTTAAATTGTGATGCTTTCGTTGGGTTTTCAGTATCTGTTCCGACACGTCCCTGATAACTAGCAGAAACATAGCTTTCCATAATTGTGCTAACGTCAAACATTCCAACACCTGCTCCATTCGGAGTTGTTTTTAAGGTTGATATTAAATTCCAATTTCCTATGCTCTGATTAGTCCCACCATAGATTGTAGCCACAAATTTTACGTTACTTTCATTTAAAACAGTTGGTTGATCTGATACCGTATAAACTAATGGTTGCCCTGCCGCTGCTAAATTATATTGTGGTGATTGTTTTATTGCTAGTGTTCCCATTTTATTATTGTTTTATTACGTTTTTCATTGTTTTGTCAAAGTCCTCAATAAAGGCAACCTCATATCCTTTGCCTAAATCTTTGATCCCTTTTTGTATTGCGTTTTGGAAAAATGAAATTCCGTGTACCCCTCGTATATATATATTTCTACTAATTAGAAACACTAAGCTTTTGTCTGTAATAAACCTCCCTGTCTTTTCGTCCCTTCCTTTTAGCCCTTTTGTTTTGATCCATTTACCGATCGCCTTTGTTAATCCACCTGCAGGTCCTGATCCTGATCCAAATTTGTAAGGACTGTCTTTTCGTTTTCCTTCGTATGTAGTATAATATCTACGTCCGCCCCAACTTCCGTCATATTTTCCACCAACTATTGTTCCGCCTTTCCCCTTCACTCCCTTATCTACAAAGGTGCCGTAGTCAGCCATTTTAAAGTATATAGCAAGCCCTTCTGGAATTTTTACGACATCATAGTCAATAGTACCCTCTAATGCCGTAGCACCCTTTGCACTCGACAAATTACTTTTTGCCTTTGCAACTATCATTTTGCCAATACTATCGAAAAATCTTTGCTGCTCTATTGTTACAACTGATACCGCCATTATTTACTTGCATTAAAAACTTCAATGTTTACTGCATTTTCCTCTGATCGATTGAATATTGTAATATAAGCCAAATTAGTCATTGATCTAGCAAAATTAGGTACTGAGCATTCGCCAAGTTTTCCTCCCTTCGCATTATACATTATTGCAGACTGATTAGGTAATAATAGAAATCTGCAGCTATCTGCCACCTCTTTATCGTCTAAGGAAACAAATGCCGCCTCAATATAATCCGTTGTACTTAAATTAGTAATCCTGGTGTAAATTGAATTATCGAAATCAAAATTTGCATAAGCAGTAGCATTTACTGTTGCCGCATAATTTCCTAAAACTGTTTCTGCTTGAGGTGGGCAACTTTTAACTATTTGTGTTGCATTCGATACATCTAAGCTCGCCATATTGCTACCACCCATTTGGTTGCCATTTAATACTACTGCCTCTGTAACTGTTACTGTTAATGTACTCATTTTTTTATTATTTTAGTTTGTTGTCTATTCTATTTTTTAATTGTATTCCACTTATGAAACCGATCGCAATTCCTGATATTAATGCAACTAACATTATTGTACGCAATTTGTTCCTTCCTCCAAATCAAATGGTACAAAAGGACTGTCGCAATCAGGAAAATCGTAATCCACTATTACGCCTAAATCTAACGTCCAACCTGTGACTGCATTGTCAAACCTCTCTGTAAAAGGATTAAATGTTAAATCACCTTCTATGTAATAAACTGGATCACTTTCAAGATCAGAAGGATCAGTAAGTTGTTTTCCATTTCTAAATGCTGAAACAATATCGACTAAAATTTGCAGGGTATCTGATTGTACTTGTTGCTCATTACTCAATCCTGGCTCAACTAGATCCATTATTATTAGCTGAAAATTATATGTCATTGTTGCATCTTGTGCAGTTGCACTTTCAGGCACTAAATGAAAATAAGGGTACGTGGTATTCTTTTCAAGATCCACCTGCCAAATATCGCCACTATCTACTTGCTCCACAAATTTATGCTTATATGCTAGGCATAAAAGGCTCTCAATCACATTGTTGTAAGTTTTATTCCTTATCGAATTGTGAGGAAATTGATCTGTAACTGATGTGTTACTTGCCGCTCTCCACATAGCGTATCTACTTTCTTGCATTTGCTCTTTTGTTTTTAGTTACACTCTCTAAATCTATTTCATAGCTCAACCAAGTTAAGCAGGTATATAATTCCATTCCAACTATCTGTCCTAGTCTTGAAATATCGCCATTCGTGAGCCTGTACATAACACCGAACCACCCCCACCGTTTGCTAAATGTTTCGTCCGTTGCAATCATATTACCATTGTCTGAGTTGCTTTCCTCAACCTGTCCGTCAAAAACGACGGCAAAGCTTTCAATAGTACGTTCGCGAAATTCCAAAAAAAAATCAGAGCACTCTCAACTATTTCTGCAGGCATTTCTTTGAAATCTTGAATTCTTAATGCCCTAGTATCTAGATCGTATTTTTCTATTGTATAAAACTGATCTTTGGTTTCTATTATTGGTCTGTATAGAATAGCCATTATTTTAGATAAATTTTCCTGCATTCCGTCAGTAATACAGGTTTCAAGATCCGCCCACTCACCAAGAGTTATGTCCTCTAAATTTGGGTGAAAGCCATACTCAACATTGTTAAGGGTAAATTTATTCCTCAACTCACTTTTAGCTCTGCTCTGTATATCAGCTAATTTTTTAAGTAAAACTCCTACGTCATTTAAGCTAAATTGTTCGATCAGATTTTTAGGTATATCACTTAAATGCTGAATTGTACTCAATGCCTCGTTCGCTTTACCTGATCCACTTTTATGAGCAGATACTAGAGCTGCCCATTTTTCCAACGTCACGTCCTCCCAACTATTAATTATGTTATAGGTTTCTTTGCCTCCCTCTTGTTTAATCTTGACTTGCATATTAGTTAAAGTATTTAATTGATATTTAGTTTAAAATTGTATATTTGCTCATTATTTGTTGGATCTTTAATAGAATAAATTTTGTCGTAATCTGAATTCTATTGTAACAAAGGGGGCTTTTAGCCTCCTTTTTTATTGTACAAAATACTTGCCAAAGTTCTGATCAATTTCATAAAACATTCGCATAGCCATAGCATCTGAAAAATCAGGACTTCTGCCTAGTATATCTTTTACATTATCTTTTGGTATCATTTTTAGCTTGCTATCTTTGTCCTGGTCTTTACTTCTGACTTGTTCTAATTCCTCCAGGATCGCTTTGCTCATTTCAGGATCAGGACAAGTAACACCAACTTGCCCCTTGTTAATTAGATCAGCCAACTTATAATAGCATTGTGTTTTGAGGTTCTGATAATTTTCGCCTTTTAATGCTTTACTATTATTTACAAAACCTCTGCACCTTAAAAAATCTTTAGCACCTCCACCCACTCCGTCCTCGTCTAAAATTATATTGTTTAGGTTTACTGCATACTTTTGTTGTAATCGTTTCAATTCCTCCACTACTTCCGTCATAGCTGACTTGTCTAAGGACTTAATGTATTTTATATGTAATCCGTCCCAAACCATAAAAACTGTCTTGTCAGCTCCAAATCTTGCTACGTCACAAGTAATAAATTTTTCTCCAGGAATTCCTTTGCTCGTAAATAGATTGACTATGCTATCGTAATTAATTAAACTATCATTGGTTGTATCGTACTCCCAGTTTCCAAATAATAGCCTTTGCTTAGATACTTCGTCTAAGGTTTGTAATTGATTTTTATAGTGTCTACTGATATACTCATTATCGTCTACTAAGGATTGTATAAATTTTCTGTGCGTGGGTAGATTACCTTCCTTATTCGGCTTATAGTATTGTGTGTAAGTCCAATTTTTTGCAGGGTTACACGTCATTAACATTTTAGGCATCAAATTATAGTCATCTAATTTGTATCGTAATCTTGATGCAACTATATTCTTTGCCTTCTCCGTGATCTGATTAGCCTCGTCTATAAATGCTGCCGTTATTTCTAAACTCCCTAAACTGTCAAAATTTCTATCACTAGGGTAGAAAAATAGATCCTTAAGTAATACTTCTGATCCATTAAAAAATGTTATTATATTTGATCCTGCATTAAAATTATAGTGTTTACCTGCTATGAAATTCCAGTTAGCACATATTTCAAAGAATGTATTTAAGGTAGTTTTTTTTAAGGCATCTAATTTTGATCTGCCTATAAGGTATCTTGTTTTTGGGTATTTGATCGCTAACAATATAATCCAGGCACAACCTATGTACGATTTTCCACCACCTGCTGCACCTCCAAATAAAACCTCAGTAGTTTCCTGATCAAATAAATGCTCAATAGCCTGCTCTTGTGTATTCGTAAATACGGTATCAATAATCAACTCCTTTGATTTTTACATTAATTTGTATTGGCTCGTCTCCAGAGCTTAGGTCAATCCTATTTGTTTCATTTAATCCGCAAACATTCTTAGCACCGTGTATTACTACGCTCGGCACCTTGTCCCTGATACACTCATAATATTTGCTTAAAACAAAATCCTTTGCTATGTGATTGACTTCCTCAACCCTCGTTTTAAATTCAGGATCTTCAAGCAACCATTTGTAGTAATTTGTCCTAGATAAATCTGTTGCCTTTAATGCAGTAGTTACTATTCCTAGTGAGCCTTCTAGTGCTTTAATCATTCGATCCTTTGCGATATGTGTTCTATTCTGTTCCATTATACGCCTGTTATTGGTACGTTAATAATCGGATTAATGTCAAAATTTTTCTCCTTCTTACTTTTGTTTGACTTATCGAAACGCACTATTGTACTGCCCCATTTCTTTTGTAATAAATTATTTTGTATTTGTTCCCTCTCTACATTTCGATAGTCTGCACAACCTCCTTTAATTGTAGCCTGTTCGCAAATATAATGGTACATATTCAATCGTAAATTTTTCCTAAACTTATTCAGGACTTGTATGCTCATATCGTAGTCCTCCTTTAAATAAATTTCCTCGTCATACCTTAATGGGTTTTTATTATGTGCTTGAAAAGGTCCTCCTATGTAAGATGTCATTCCAAAAGGTGTATATTCTCTATAAGCTCCTTTGTCTGCTAAACAATTCAAGCCCCAATATCTAACGTCCAAATCAATAGCAAGTTGTATTCCTTCCTGTATCATATTATGCACCTGATCTGAATTTAGTTTTTCCTGGACATTACAATTCCAACGTCCGAAATATTTTATATCGTCATCAATAGTTATTACGTGATCAGTAGGTGCTTTGTCTAGTATATAATTCCATACTCTCGCCAAATTTCCTTGTACTTCATTTGGTACAACCATTATTTTGTCGTGGACTTTTTTATATTCGTCTGCCTCGTCTTCACTCACTACATAAGTTATGCTTGGTAAATATTTATGCGTTCTGCAAATATCTGATCTTTTGTAAGATGCACAGTAAATGTTATACATATTTTTCTAGTTTTAAAATTCGTACCTCCCTATGTAAATCTATTACATCAGTAACTTTGTAATTTTTGAAAATTCTGATAATATCGTCATCTATAAAATCGTTATGGTGATGTTTATTATAGTGAGTTGTTTTCTTACTAGGATAGCTAATAAAAATTGTTTCAACTTCGCACCTCTCAGCCAATTCATTTAAAACAATAGGGTTTTTTAAATGTTCAACTGTTTCAATACTAACCAGGACATTAGCAGGTTCTGTAAATTCCTCTATTGAACTGCAGACAAATTCAGTATTTGTAGGTAAATTAATATAAGGTTTTTTGCAAAAGTGTTTATTTGCCCACTCTATTGCCTCAGGACTTTTGTCTACTCCAATAATGCGAACAACGTCAGGGTTTCTAGATATCATTTCTGTACCATAACCGCAACCGCAACTGACATCAAGCACTAAGCCATAACACCATTGCCGTATAAGTGCATACCTCTCAATATGTCGTCTGTTTAAAATGTCTAACTCCATTTCGTCCAACCCTTCATTGTCTATGTAAATTCTCTCTCTTACTTTCGCTTTTTTCATATCTGCTTGTTAATATTTATTTCCTCCTTTGTTAATTTCATTTTTGGATTAATTAGATTATTTTCTTTTGTCTTAATTAGATCTAAATATTTTGCACCATTCACTACTCGCCCAATTCCTTTGCTCCAAGCTTTGCCATTTGATCTTTTACTAGAAACTGTTTTTAAATTGAAATGTGTTTGTGCTTGTAGCCAGTCAATATTATTGTCGAAAAATAAAACCACATAATTGTTAGCCTCATTTAAGTGTTCAGAAAAATGCACCTCTCCTTCAAACATTAGCTCTGGTTCATTCATAAAAGCCAATTCAATAGCAGTTTCAAAAACTAGGTTTATGTCCCATTCATTTGCTAGCATATCTAAGTCCCATTTTCCATAGCTAGCATTGTCTAATAAAACAACTTCGTCCATTATTTCTTGCCTCGTTTTCTCCTTTCCTTTTGTTTTATATTTAGCTATTGCCCTTTGTATCATTTCCTCAGTTAGCATATTAAATGTAACCTCCTTAACTCCTAGATCCTGGAGAGCTTTGTATCGCATATTTCCTCCTAAGATTTTCATTCCTTCGTCTACTATAATAGGATCAAGTTCGAGCATAACGTCAAACTCATCAACTTTGGTTTTAATCTTTTTGTAATTCTCTTTATTAATTGTACGTGGGTTTCGATCGTTGGGTATAATTTCAGAAAGTTTGCATATTGGTGCCATTTGATTTGTTTTTTATATTAATTAAAGTAATTTTCTAACATTCATTTGGTAGGGGTAATTTTATATTCAATTCTTGTTGGCTCCAAATTCTTATCTGTTCGCAATATTGTTGGAATTCCTTTTGTGATAATTCTTTACTCCTGTCCTCAATAAATCTTTTTTTTAGTAATTCGTGCATTTCAAATTTATGATAGCCGAGTTCATTTCCTAATAGTAAAACTATGCATTTAAAATAGTATTTATTTTGTCTGTCTGTTCTCTTTATCATTGTCTAGTATTTTTATTAAAGATTTTCTAGTGTGTAATTTTCTAGCTCCTTTTTGCAACTTATATTCTCCAGGATTAAAAATTAGCTTTACTTCCTTAATTAAATTGTCCTCGTCAAATTTTACAATCCAACGGTTCGCACTATCTTGTTTGCTAAATTTTAAATGTGTTATATAATTAGTCATTTTTATATTTTTCGTAAATTTCGCTCAATCCTTTCCATACCGCAAATACGCAACTTCCGCAATTAGTATTCTTATCATAACCTGTTCCGTGTATAACATTATAAACTTCAATCGCTTGCTCCTTAATTTTGTGAGTTGCCGCCCTCCTGTCTTTAATGAATGGGTAAACATCTAGGACTTCCTGCACAAGATCTTGGTCTAGCTCCTTCGCAACAGGTTCAGCTCCACTCATTTGCCACTTATTTACTGGGCAAGATACTGGTGCAATCTTTGCTTTTATTCTCATAAAGCAGCCACATCTTTTGCACGTCCCTGTTGGCTTAAAATAATACTCACAACTTTTGCAGATTTTCAACCTATCATTGTAAACCTCTTTACTAGTTAAAAATTTATTTCTCTTTACACTCATTTAATGAATTTTTTAATGCCGTCTTGACTTTTTTAATGGTAGTAAATAAAGAGTTACGGCTGATTTTTGTTTTTGCTGCTAAACTATCTAAAGTGTTTTTTTCGTAATAGTATAATTTAAAAATTTCCCTATCGTACCAGTACATTTGATCTAACGCTTTGTCAATTTTCTCTAGCTTAATAAAATTATCCTGATCTAAGTTTTCAGGTAAATTGTCTAAAGATTTTCTAATATTTTTATGGTCATCTGTATTCAGATCTTGATCGTAAATGCTACTTATTCTAGTATAGTATTTTTTAATCTTATAATAGTATTTGTTATTCTTGCAGGTTAAACTTCTTTTGATCATTATGCAACCATAAGAAACTATGCCTTTAATTCCGTCAGTAGTATAAATCTTTTTTAAGGTTTCGGAATTCATTTGCAGGAAAAATAAAAGTGTTTCTTGCACCACTTCGTCCACCTCATTTTTGTCATTGGTAAATCGTAATGCCTGCTCCCTGAATTTAGGAATGTACTCGGTTATTTGTAAATAAATTTTATTCATTCACCACCTCAATTTTGTCTAACTGTTCGACTAGATCGTGAGCATATTCTGTTAGAATATATCTTGTGGTTCTGAGATCTTTTGCATTTCTTTTTGTTTCCATTCCTGCTAAAAAACCTGCAGTCATTACACTCATATTTGTAGGTATGATAGCTAAGAAATCATAAAAATTTCCTGATCCTGAATGCTTACGATATCCATTGTGATGCTCAATTATGATATTGCAAACATCAATATAGTCCAGGAACTTGCCATTGTTTTTGCCTGTACATTCCTTAATTGATACCGCTAGCAAATCTAAATAATCCTTTAATAGATATTCGTGTAAATTATTTATTGCAATAGGTTCTTTGAACACGGTTGCAATCTACGGCTAAAATTCTCCTGTTTTGTTTTGCCTGTCTAGCAAGTTTTTAACAAGATCCTTGTAATAAGTTATTTTCTCTTTATATTCGTAAGCCATAATTTTAACTGTACTCCTGGACTTGGTATGTAATTCCTCTGCTAAATCGTGTCCTAATTTTTGTCCGAATTTATATTGTTCGCCATACCTAAAAATATTGCAACCAGGACATTGTGGTTTGCAATTCTGCTCATCAAATCTTGTTGCCGTATATTTTCTACTGACAAAATGCCCACATTGTAAACCTTTGTAGTGATCGAATTTGTTACACGTGAAACAATAATTATAGCCATTATCGTCAGCATCTTTTAATCGAATGAACAAAGAAAATTGTTGGTCTAGTTTTTTTTTTAACTTACTGATTGTCTCCATTCAGCATTGTATCATTGTAACCGAGTTCATTTTTCCAATTATCTTGTAATTTTCCTTTTCGTTTCTTATAATTTTTCCCTCTCATTTTCTCCTCGTCTTCCTGTAATTTTGCCCTTGCTCTTTTTATGCTAGGTGCTAAACTCATTTCGCCCTTTGCATATCTTTTAAAGAAACTGTAAGCATCACAGTTTACGGCACAACCCATCTGCCTCAATTCCTCCCTCCAAATTTGAGTACATAAAGAATTGTCGTTATCCTTTAATTCAGGGTGTTCAGTTAGTATTCTTTTGATCGTGCTTTTTAGATCCTTTAAGTTTGCCATTTTCGTATTCTTTTAAATTAGTTTCTAGTTTATTTTGAAATCTGTAAAAATATATCATATTAACGCTTAATATGTATATCAGGATTATTAGTACTGCAATCGAAATTATTATTTTAGAAATCATAAATCGTATAGGTTATCCACGTCAGTTGGTTGCACTCCATTTTCTTTGTCTTTTAACTTCCTTTTTATTATAAAGTAAAAACTTAAAAAAAATCCTATAATCAATCCAAATATAAAAAATACGATTGATAAAATTATTGTTAAAAATGTCATTGTTTTTTATTTTTTAGTATGTTAGATATTTTATTCTTGTCCTGAAACAAATTGTTACCTGGCAACTCCTTAACTGACTTTATTGCATAACTCACTGCAGCGTCCTCTAAAGCCTCTTGCCAAGCACTTGTGCTATGTTCTTTACAACTGCTACAAATATCATTGTCTGGGTAACCTGGATCATAAAATGTTGCGTCGCAACAAGCTGATGTATTACTGTATTCGTCCTCACATTCGCAATCGTCATTATCACCACACATAACGCACCTTTGGTGGTCTTCGCAATATGTATCGTTCTGTTCAATTTCCTTCTGACATTCTATAATGTCACAAATCGGATTGCTACCATTCCATTCTGTTGGATCACTTCCTGATCTTGATCCGCTTAGCCAACCTTCGTAATCTATTCTCATTTTATTTGATTTTTAAATTCTCTATTTCTATTGTATTGCTCTGTTAGGATTTTATCCTGATCCTGTTTCTCGCTTTCATAAGCCATAATTTGTAATGCTTTTGTTATTTTGGGTAACTCCCTGATAACTGTTTCGTAAAATTGTAATTCAACTTTTGTCATTTTAATTTATTTATTTGTTTAACCTTATTTATTAATGCCTTAGGGTACTCTCTGTACAATAGCACTTGCTCTTTTGGTACATTTAATGTATTCACTTCATAAGTTGCATAATCGATCAACTTCTTTTGCTCTCGTACCCACTTATAAAATGTAGGTATTGAAATGAAATCTTTATCTTCGCTGCGTAGTCCAGTCATAAACGCTGTCCGTATATCCTCAAAGTAAAGCCGTTTAAATTTATTTTCACGTATTAGATCATTTGCGAACGCTTTACTCAATGTCACCATAGTATTTCCGTCTGTTCTATGCCCCATTTGTATAGTGGTTTCTGCAATTAATTTATAAACTAATTTTATTAATTCTGAAATTTCTATGTTTCTTACTTCAATCATAATAAATCAAGCCCTTTTTTATACTCACTTAATTGCTGATCTAATTTATTTTTGTAATTATTATTTGGCATTGCCACGTTATTCCATTTCTCATTGTTTTTGATCCAATTTCGTAATCGTAAATTTAGCTCCCAAGTTTTCTGCATTTCATATTTCATTTTAGTCTGGCTTTTATTTAATTCGCACCAGTAATCGCAAAACTCTTTTTTTATGTCATCTGAAATATCTGTAACTAGATAAACTTCCTCAACAAATTTAATTCTCCTAGTTATTACAGTATTATTATTTGTTATTATTGTTTTAATATCATTAGTAGTATTTAAGTTTTTTAAGTTCTTGCAATCAAGTAATTCTAAAACCTTCTGTTCATTAATTTTAAAGTGTTTTTTTGCAGGTATTCCTATTAATTTCATTTCAATCAAATCATATTTAATAAGTTTTTTAGTACACTCCCTTTGCTGATATCCAGTTAAATTTGTATCACGTTTTATATTTTCTTCTGTATTAAAAAACCAATCATTGTGAGGGTAATATTCCTGATCGAAATAATCCTTTTTGCTAATTAGATCTGCCAATAATAATGCTGAGTTTATTCCTAATATATTTGCTAGCTTTTTATTTACTATATAAAATGCTGAACTGCTTAATAATTCTATCATAATTTTATGTCAATTTTAATTTCGTAATCTGTAAATACTGCTTTTATTTGCTCAACCTGCTCGCACATATCTGAATATGTAGTCCTAAATCTATGTGTCATTGCTCCTGAGGAAATCAGGATCTGTACAATTCCTGTTTTTATTTCTTTAATATTATTGTCTTTTAAAATGTTTTTAAATTGAACAGGATCTAATTGTCTTAGCTCGCTCCCTTCATACAATTTGCCCCATAACTTTGTAAAGTTATTTCGATACTCAGCCCAATTTTCGTATAAATTTTTATGTTGCTTGACGTAATAATAAATCGAACTCCTGTCCCTTTTTAAAGCCTCTGCTATTGCCTTGAAATGAATATCGTGTTCCTGTATCGCTATATTGCTTATGCACATTCTAGCTAGGTTCAATTCCTTTTTCCTGGACTTACTCAAAAGAGCAGACAAAGGTATATTGTAAACCTCTGCTGCCTTTTTGATTATAGCAGTTACCTTCCTGGTGTCTGTTATATTAATTAAACTCATTTAGAATGGCATTTTTTTATCCGCTCCAACTTCTTGCATTTCACCTGACTTCGCCTCGCAACACTCCTTTTTAAAAACCCAAGCCACAAATGCATCAGCCATTTTTAAAACCTCTTTACAATCGTATGTATCTTTTGAGAATTCAACTGCAGCTTTTAAGCTAGATTGTCTAACGATCAACTCCTGAATATCAGGCGATCCCATAGGACTGCTAGTTTTCGCTCCTGGTGTTATTGTTGTTCCATTTTGGAAATCGTTAAATGGCTTGATCTTAGGAAAATCAGGTCTAGAAATATCGTGAGTATAATTAGCCTCAACTCCCACTATAAACTTGCCCTGCTCCTTTGTTTTAGACATATATTGTCCGTTGTCTCCATTTTCCATAGTTACCTCCCACTTATACATTAGTCCGTATTGTCCGTCCCAATGTCCATTGGCTTGTACCTGTGTTACTTTACTCTTTTTTGCTACCATAATTTGAATTTTTTTTTATCGATAAAAAAGGGTATCGAATTGCCCTGTGGTATAAATTTACTAAATCTTTTTTACGTAATCGATCAATTTCTTTTTAATATATTTTCCGTCTGAAATTCCACAATGTAAAACGTCCCAAGCCTCAAAAATAATTGTTTTTTGTTTTCTCTCAAAGGTTTTGTTATCGTGATATTCTACCTCTATGTAAATTTCGTTTTCGTCTTGTGCAAAAGTGATTATGTCATTACAATACAAAGGTTCGCTATCGTTTAAATTTTTCTGATCAACTTCTTTGTCTTCAAGCAGCTTTTTCATTTCATTGTTTTCCCTGATCAATTCTGCATTGTCTCTCAACGTATCCCTCTTTTTATATTCTAGCTCTATAACCTTGCATTGTAGGTCATCAATTTTGTCTATTAAATTATCTTTACTTGTTCCCATTTTTATTGTTTTTAAATTATTAATAAACTGATCAGAGAGCCTGTTAGTAGAAAACAGTTATGAGTACTCAGCACTCTCAGTCAGTTATGATTTTTCGCTATAAACACTCATTTGCTTAATAAAACTATGCATTTCGTTTCGCCATTCGTCCTGATCTATTTTTACATTTGAAGGATCAAAGGCAGATTGTACTGTGCTATATGAAAATTCATAGCCCTCAGTTGATTTTTTTATTAAATCGCTTACAATTTTTCCCTCCCTCAATCTAACTCTGTAAAACCAGGGGTTTGCTCCTAGTTCCCACTTAAAATATAGTGGCAGATCTTTTGCAGCATATTCTTTAATTGTTGTGTGTGTAGTTTTGACTTCAAAATTTTCCATTTTTCTATTTATTATTTGTTAGTATTCTATTAATTAAAATTCTTGTGATTATGTCTAAGTTTTCATTGTCCTCAGTTGAGTAAAGATCATAACAATAAGGTTTTTTATCCTTCCTTAATGCTTGTCTTTTAACTCTAAGATCCTGAGTAGAAAACTGATCGAAATATTTTCTCATTTCCTCCATTTTAAAATTGTTGGATTATGAAACTTTCGTTTCCGAATTCATAAAGGATTGTGTGATCCTGGATTGTATCGATATCTGGGTAAGTTTCTTTGTCGTAATCCCTGTGAAATTCCTCCAAATTTTCATACTCAGAATATTCGCAGCAAAATCCTATCGGATCGAATTCTATTTGCTCGCCTGTATCATTTTCATAATCTGAAAGCATTTCCCAAAGTGCTAGTAAGCCATCTGAGGAAAAATTATCTTTTCGGTTTTCCTCGAACCAATTTCTGAATGTGTAAAAGTCTACTGTATTTTTCATTTTATTATTTGTTTTTAAGTTAATTCTAGAAATTATTTCTACAATCATTTTTCATTAACATTTGCTTTGTATTTGCAATTCCGAATTTTGTGTCGCCAAATTTCTCTCTTGCAATTTCCATACAAAAATTATCGCAGAAATCTAAGTGTCTGCCGTTCATCATTAAAGGAAACCATTTTTGCAACCAACCATTGTGTAAAAAACTGATCCAACATTTGTCGTTATCTAAATTTATTTGAGGTCCTAAGTTCCTGGAATGTTTGTGGTCTGATATTTTTGACATTTTATTTTATTTTTTAATTAATACTTTTTTTAAATTTTGACTTTTTATTACTCGACTACATCACATAAGCCCTGAGCCTGAACGTAATCAGAAAATAGATCCATAATTTTAGGGTAGTCGAATTTTATATTTTTATCTAAAAATTCACTAATTTGGGTATCACTAACATAATCACGGAAATTAATGTAAGGGTATTCGTAACTAAAATTTACTTTAAATTCTTGAATTATTGATGTCCACGCTTGATTTTCCATTTTTATTTGTTTTAAAACTCTTTAATAGTAGGGGGCTTTCTCCCTTTTGACACTACAAAGATACAAAAATAATTGACTTATCAACACTTTTTGTTAGAAAACTTTTAAAAAACTTTTAGCTACTAGATGTCAGGTAAACATCATTTAAGGACTTCTAAGCGACTTTACGTTGCTTGTAGGGTACTAAGATAGGAAAATAGTTTGGATTAACTACCTAAAGGCATAAGTAGGTTAATGGGAGTTGTTCCGTTGTTTAAGATAACCGCACAACCGACTGCAGGTTTCTTGCCATATTTTGCATAAGCCATAGCATAGCTATCGTGATTAATTCCACAACCAACCTGTGTGCCATAAATTCTAAATTTTTGCCCAACAAAGTGTTGCGTATAACATTGTGTATGTAAATGTCCCTGAACGGTATTCTGCATATCAGCTCGACATTTTGTAGATGCAGTACCTCCCTCTCCGTGAATATACTGTACTCCGTTTTTTTCGTATCGTTCTACAAAATCCCACCCTTCAACCTCCAGGACGTCTTTGTATTCTTTGATCCACTTACTAGGTATTGCAGAGGTTTGTGCTTTTCTCATTATGAGCCTATCGTGGTTTCCTATAATCACCTTAGCAACAGGAAATGCTGCGTACCAACGTGATATCCTTTTAATTGCAAGATCTAACTCGTCAGAGCCTCCCATTCCGTCAGCAGACGTTTCGTGGTAACTAGAGTAGTGGTTATCTATTACGTCACCGATAAAAACCACCTCCGTACAATTATATTCGTGAAATTTAATTATGCAGAAATTTAAGTACTCGTCTAAGCAGAAGGGTTCGTGTAAATCGCCAATAACTAAAATATTGCTCACACCTCCCTTTTGCCTAGATTTTTGTATAACCTCAATTTCGTGAGGTTTTAATCTGTATCTGTTATTTCTTATTCGCATCTGCAATTCCTTGTCCTAGTACTAAAGCAACTAGTGAGTAAAGAATGTTTTGCGAAACCTCAGGATCTATGCCCCAAGTATCACTTAATAATTGCACGATAATTCCGACAACCGTGTAAAGAAATTTTCTGCTACTAAACATTCTTTTTAATGTTTGGTAAATAATCCATTTTTGCATTTTTTTTATTTTTAAATTAGTAAGTCCAAATCACGTTCTGTGATTTTTCTGTGTCCTGATCCACGTGAATAAATGTGCTGCCAATTCCAAATCTTGTAAAGCCAACTTTCATTAATGCATCTAAAATTATAAATTTTTGATCTGATCCTTTTGTACTGATATCTGCAGCTAAACCTTTTTTATGTGAGCTAGCAAAAACTCCGCCAACTTTTAAATTATGTTTCTGTGTTCGGTAGCCTGAATTTATTGTAAAAGGTATGTTAGCTATTTCTCTTGCTTTATCAATTTTCCGTAAAAATTCCTGATCCATTTTATTGCCAGAGCCAGGTAAATCTGGACTTTCAAATTCATTTAAGGTAAAAAAATTCATTTTGAAGTTTGCCATTTTAAAGAGGTTTAAGAGGTTTTGCGTCCATTGTAACGTACTACTATTACTTCGTACGATTGCTGAAATAACTAGAGAGAGCAGACGTGAAAATTTACTCATTCTTTTTGTCTTTATTTTTTATAAATTTATCGACTGTATACAAAATTGACACCAATAATAGTATGATTTTTAGTGCTATTTCAATATTTGAGAATGTCGTTACGCTTAATACTGTCGTGTTTAATACTGTTACTTCCGCCACTTCCTGAAGGCTGCTTTTTATCGGCATTTTTAATATATTTTTTTAAAGCCACCTCATTTTTGAGTTTTGGCTTGTAAGTTAATTTTAACAATTCGAGCAATTATTTGGTTTTTCTAAATTCATTCCATTGTAAAAACTGTTAGTATCAGGACTTATGTCGCAACTATCTGACTGTCCGTATTTTGGGTAAACTGATCCTTTGCAGCATAAATAGTCCACAAGCCTGTTTGTATAAAATTCTGCCGTATTTCTGACTTCCTCCCTCAAATCTTGTGCCTCGTCCCTTCCTAATGAATTTCCAGTTTCACTTGTTTTTGCATAAATATTTCCGTTAGCAATTTTATATCTAAGAAAAGGTATGCACTCGAAAAATGCCCAATGCACAAGCATATCTGCTATATAATCGTCTAGCAATAATTTAAAATGCTCATTTCCTACATCATTAACTGTTCCGTTTTTAATTAGATCACCAATTTGCACAAATAATTGTGAGCCTAATTTTGTTTCTAAATATTTCTTTTGTGCAACTCTCACATAAGGCAGTAAATATTCTACGTCTACATTTCCTTGTATTGCGGTGCTGTCTTTAAGCATTTCCTCGCTTATAAATAATATGTACCCTGTTCCGCTCATAATTTAATATTTGTTATCCGTATTTTTCTCTCAACCAATTTTGGTAAAACCCTGCTCCTGACATATCACGCGGTGCAACTGGAACTTCAAAATCATTTGGTTCAGGTTTAAAGCCTTCTGATCTTGCTTTTGTAGTAGAAATAACTTCTGCTGCAGATATATCATAGCTAAAATCGTCTACCGTTGTTTTGTAAATTTTCCTGTACCACCTATGATAGCAATTTCCTCCTCCTTTGTAAAGAAAAATATTGTAATTATCAGCACCGAACTTGCCCCAACCAGGGTTAGCAGAAATTTCTGACAAACTGCCCATTAGTCCACCATCACCAATTGTTGTTAATTGTTCTTTTTTGTAAACTCTACCACTCATAGCATCAAGCATCATAGCTCGACAAAATGCTCTGCTATTGCTAGAATATCCGCTAGAGTTGTAATAATACCTAACTCTGTATAATGCACCTTTTACTCTTTTACTCTGTCCGTCTTGACTTCCTCTTGCATTAACATTTCCACTTGCTTTCGTTTTCACTAAATGAATTTTATGGTGAGTTTCATTTAATTCATTTTCAAAATTAAATTGTGAATGCTCATTTCCAACCTCCTCGTCATCAATTTCTTGCCATTCCTCGCCCATTATTTCACCATTGTCAATGCACCAGTCTGCTAAATATTCCTCTTGTAAGCGTTCCTTTTTGAACTCAACAGAGTGAGGGTGCATTTTAGCTTTTAAAGCCTCTGTATCGTCCTCAAAGAAGCCCCAAGCCACTTCGCTAGGCATTTTAAGGAACTGTATTAAGAAAATAACTGCTTGATCTTTTGAAATAGTCCCCTCCTTAACTTTACTGCAAACTTGTAATGCACTTGCTATTTGATCACCATCATAATTTTGCCCTGTTAATTTAGCCTCTATTTTCTCAGGACTTACAATTTCGTCCACTCCGTCTGTAACTACTTCGTTGCTTTCTAATGCCTCCAGTCCTAGTTCCTCCCTAATTTCGTCAGCCGTCATAACTGTACGCATATCGTCTATTGTAAATCTTGAAGTTACAGGTTTTGCTTGTACAAATGTTAAGGGTACATTCATTTGATTAATATCCAGGATCTTGTTTAGTGTTTTCAAGATATGAATTTGGTATGGCATTACAACAGTATTAAGGTAAACCTCGAAAGCTGAATTTAATTCGTCAGCATTTGATCCTAAGCCTGTATCGTTTTTTATCCCCATTAGCATAGGTGACGTAACTCTATGTGAAACTAAAATGTTTTGTGTCATTAATTCCTGGAGAGCCAAATATTGCTTGTCAGCATTAGTCATTGCTATTGGTGTAATTTCAGGAACTCTGCTTTTGTCTTCTGAAAATGTTAAGACAAAACGACCGCTCGCCTGAGTGCCAGTAAATTTTTCTGCCAAAGATTTTTCTATTGCAAATCGCTCCTCCTGTGTTGGTACTCCGTTAGCAAATGAAATAAAATAGCTGCCTGCAAATCCGTTCTGTATATTGTTAAGGTGGAACTCTGCTATGTTCTGATCGATTAATGCCCAGTTACAACCACCCACGTAATCAGGTACATAGTAGATGTCCATATTTGGTGAATATCGTCCTGTGTAAAGAATTTGGTTTGGAGTTGTAATTTTATTCGGATTAAATGCAGGAACTTCTTTTGGTTCGTGTTCTCTTGCATTTGTCCAATCGGAACTGATCCAATATTCTGTAACTATTCCTGTATCGTCAGGACGTCCTGCTCTCACTCGTTCCACAGGAATGTGAAAAATTTCGGCAATACTTTTTTTATCTTTGCTCCATACTATGTTAAGAGCATAACCTCCCTGCAGCTTGAAATCAAATGCAATTTTTTTTACAACCTCGTGTAAGGTTTCATTTGAATTTGCATTAGCCATAAACTTTTTTAATGCTACATAAGTTTCTAAATTCTGACTTTCGTCCTCCTTAACTTCAAGATCCTCGCCTGCAATCATTTCGCTTGTTGCGTTTATAATTGCTGCGTGAGTGCTAGAATTATAATAAAGATCGATCAGGAATTGTGGGTATGCGTTAGCAAAATCCTCCGTTCCGTATTCAACCCACTCTTTGCTGCTACTCTCTCTGATCTTAGGGGCAGTTTGAGTTTCTAAATTTACATTAAGTACGCTATTATTCACCATTGTATATGTAATTATTTTTAGGTTTTTCCTCGTAACTTTCATAAGTTACCTGTTCTGGTTTTTGTTTTACCTGTAATTTTCCTTCCTCAACTAATATGCCTAGTTGTCCTTTTATTCCATTTGATCCACCTGTTGGCTCAGGTCCTTCTTGGTTCCAGGGTTGAAATTCGTTTTCAAAATTTATAGGGGCATAGCCCTTTTGTTTCATAGAATATTCAACTCCGTCAAAATCTATAAGTAAGCCCTCAAAGAAATAAACCTCGCAAATTTCATAATACCAAAAGCCGCTAGGATCTAAGCAGATTTTTCCTTTGTAAACATCTTGTTCAATAATAGTACCAACCTGATCAAAACATAATTCAGAATATTGGTAGTCCTCTATTGTTGATCCGTAATCTTTTATTGCCTCAGTATCGTACATATCTACTGGGTATGCATAAATAACACGTCCGTCAAGATCATTTGTAAATCTACATAAATATGTTAATTTAGTACGATCTAAATATGCAGGGTTACTCAACCTTTGAACAGGTCGTACATTAAAAACTGTTGGGTTTGACATTCGGAATGCGTGTATCATAATAGTTAAAGTAAATTAAAGGAATTTATTTGTTATAATAAAAAAGGGGTAGCAAATGCCACCCCTCTTAAATAATATAAACCAGGAATTTAGTCTTTGTCTATTGTAATTGCACCTCCACCTGTAACAATATTGTCAAAAGGTACTAGGTTATAATCTTTTAGCATAACCATAGGGTAAGATTGGTTAGCCTCGAAAGTCCATTCGTAACCATTAAAATCGCCTAGTGCTGCACCTGAGGAATTTGTTCCTCCTGAAATCACGCAACCTGCATCTGTACCTACTGCAATAATTACATTTTTACCTGCTGAATTAACTTCATTCAATTCAACAAAACAAACTAATGTATTTTGAGCAATTAATTTTAATTCGTTTTGGTCTTCCTTTGTTAATTTATGCAATTTTACTGTTACCGTTGGCGTGTAAAAAACTGTACCATTTTCAGCACTTGCTGCTACTGCCTCAGATAAGCCACCTGCACCTCTTTTCATAGAATACCTGTAAAGAATTGGTATGCCATCAATCGTATCAACTAATGATCCAGGAAATGCCCCCCCTGCTACTACGTTAAAAATTGCAGGCTCATATTGGCAGAAATAAACATATTTCACACCACCTGTTGTAGTAAGGCAACCACCTAGTCCCCTACCTTTTGTTAAGTCACATTTGAATTCTGCCATTTGTTTTAATTTTTTAAGTTCTTAATATCAATTTTACTTAGCCCAAGTAATGTCGCCTGCCCAACCTGTTTGCACACCTCCTGTGTATTTAGCTACAATTCTGATATTGTCCGAACCGTCTATTGTAGACATATCTAAAACTCTAATTTCTGTGTCGTCACTTAAAAGGTCAGTTCCGTAAAATAAATTTGATGCTTGTGCAACAACTACTTGGTTGTCTGGCATACCTGGAACTACTGCAATTTTACAGCCTTCAAAATAAGGTACGAATGTATCATTCATAGAATAAGCATTTACATAACCTGCTGCTGAAATAGCTGCTATATATAATCTGTAAGTTGTAGGGTTAATATACATATATAAATCTTCGCTTATATGCGAATAAACTGCAGAAGGAACTGCCGTTAAGCAAGCTGATAATTCTGCTATCACATTTCCACTTGTGAATGCACCACCAACCGCAATAGTATTTACAGGATCAACTGTAAACAAACCTGTTGCCGCAGTAGTAAAACCTTCAAATTGTCCTGGAACAGCTGCTGCTCCTGTCCAAATGCAATTCTCAGAATGTTGAGCTATAATTCCTGCAATTCTCGATAATAAAAAAGTTGCAAAATCAGCACCCATTGCCGTGTTCCATTGTCCTGCTTTCATTTGTTCTGCTTGCCAGTCTGCAATTAAAGTTTCTTTACAAATTTCATAATTTATTTGTAAAGGAGTTGGTTTAATTTTTTTATCTGATAAACTCAATAAGCCTGCACTCGTCCAGTCACAAGTTCTTGCCTGTACTAAATTTCCTTCAGCAGTTTCTCCACTTCCTCCATAACCTCCTGCTAATTGAGAAATAGATCTTTCAAATTTAATGTTTTCCATTAATGTTAAAAATTCCATTGACTTAGCTTCCTGTAATGCTGCTCCAATATATTGTCCTGCGTGATCACCACAGTAATTGCTTGTGATCGTTAATGCTCTACCTTTTTCTGTTGCCATAATTTCTATTTTTTATGTTTTTTAATTATTTTTTTAAATTGTATGCAAATCTTTCAGACGAGCTTAATGCTCTTACTTCCTCAACTGATAATTTTTGGCTATTTCTTTTTGAACTGAATTTGTTTAGCGTTAAATTTGTTCCTCCTGATGAGTTAGATAATTTTCTTAATTGTCTTGCTAATTTTTGATTGTCTTTTTTAGCCTCCTTCATTGCTGCTTTTACAACGTCAATAATTAAAGCCTTTACATCTGAACTCAATTCACTTGCTGCCTCAACTGCGTCTTCCGTTTCCTCTGTTGCCTCACTTTCAGCCTCGTCTTCCTCTGTAAGTAATTCTGCAACTATTCCGTCTTCCTCAACAGTAAAACCAACTCCGTCCTCAGTTTCATAAGCTCCAACTGGTAAAGGCATTGTAGTTCCGTCCTCTGTTAAAATTCCAATATCCACCCCTGCCTCCAATTCAGGTGCAGTAGATACGATAATTGTTCCGTCTGTAAGTTTCGCTTGCCACTCTAATTTTACACTAGTTGTGTCTAAGCCTAACGCAACTAAAATTTGTTTTTTAACATTCATTTTGTTTTTCATTTGATTATGATTAAGGTTATTTAATAAGTAAAGTAATTTTTATTTCTTTATTTGATTTTCGTTATCTGTCACCAGGAGTATTTGCTGCCGAATTCAATTCGTCAATAATTTGGTAATATTCGTCTGTATTGACATCAATACCTAAATTGTCTGCTGCATAAATTAATGTAGAAACTGCGTCTTGTATTTGTACCGACATTCTCTCAGCCTCATTTAATCGATCTGCGTATAAATCGTCATTATATAAAAACTCCTGTCTAGTACCTTCTGAGAATTCTTCTGCCGTAGCTACTAATTGTTCCGCCTCCAAAACATAGTCTTCTGCCTCACCTAATTTTCGCTCATATTCAAGTTCTAACTCGCCTAAATTGTCCTCTGTGTCCATAAGATTTTGTTGTTCAATTCTAAGTGAATCGCTAGCCTCATTATCAGCATTTTCTAAACTCTCAGAATTTCTTGCTAATTCGTCTACACTATCTAAAATATCCATAGCGTCACGCATTAATGAGTTAAGATCTGATATTTGAGTTAAATTTGTAGCTTTTGCATTTGAGTTTATATTTCTTTTGACATTAAAAACTCGTTCTTTAAATTTTGTTAGTTTATTCATTTTAATTTTCTTTTATTATTTCGTTAAGTGCTTTTAGTATTTCCTGATCACTAGGAACGTCTTGCCCTAAATTTTCCATTTTGTCCACAAAGTAGCCTTCTATGCTAATTCCTTTGAGTTCGCCGTCTTTAATTCTGCTCCAAATATCGTCATTGTCTATTTTCATTTTAACAAACCAAGTTCCGTCAGGTAAATCATAGCCATAATTTTTACTCTTATCATTTTCGCCCTCCTTAATCCAACTCTCTGTTGTTAAAACTCCGCTAACTCTCTCCTCGTGCTGATATGTTGTTTTATGGTGATTGTTATAACGTAAATATAATTCGCTTGCCTTTTTTACTGTTGCTTTAGAAAAATATACATAGTACTCTGCTTGGGTATTCGGATCATACCGAAAAATCTGTTTGTTAGGAATTAGGGCAGGGCTAATTATTTCTCTTTTTTCCTCATCAATTTTTGACAATGTAAGGTTTGCTTTTTGTTTATTGAAATAAATAAAATCGACTTCAATAGCAGGTTGGCTGACAAATGAAATTGCATCAATACTCAATTCTGCATTTTCGTCTGAAATAACTAGCTCAGTAATTTTCGTTAATTTTCTTTTCTTCATAATATGTAAAGTAATTATTTGGTTATTATTTGATTTTCTAAACTGATGCCCTCCTTCTAATATTTGCTAGTTGCTCTTGACTAGAAGTCATATCGTCAGCCACTACATAAGCTTGCGTTGCTCCTGGTGCATCACCTCCTGATCCAAGATCAAATGCACCACCTGTAACTGCAGGTGCTACATCTTGTGCTGCCTCACTATCTGCTATGCTTGTTA
>TARA_R110000782_G_scaffold27464_1_pt1 | contig 30019 bp, 33 predicted proteins | sample TARA_R110000782 | Tara Oceans TARA_R110000782 (sample SAMEA4397859) | marine metagenome | biome: Polar Biome; feature: [SRF] surface water layer (ENVO:00010504); material: water (ENVO:00002006), including particulate matter (ENVO:01000060) such as... | depth 5 m | reverse complement strand
GCTAACGGTGGCTCGGTGTTCATTGAGGTCAACGATGAGAGCAGCGCTGAGAGTGAACTTGAGTCTGAGTTCATGATTCATGACGCCATCACATTCATCAAGGATGCAGACGTGGATACATTGATTCCTATTGCTTTATCCTATGGTATTGACAGTGGACTCTCTAGCTTAGAGATTAAGCGTGCGTTAATTCAACAAGCTAAGGGTGACCCCAAGGTATTCATGGAGGCAACAAACAGTCCACTGGTTCAGCTTCGTGCTATTGTGGTTACTGCAATTGATTTCCAGATTCTTAAAGCTAACGCTGACGGCATGTACTGGTTTGATTCCAACCAGATTATTGCACCAACACCCGTTGGTACAGATACAACTCAGGTCTTCACTCGTTTCCTAATGTCCGACAGGGGCTACGGGGTGAGGGAGGAATTAGAGCGACAGCTTAACGACCTATAGCCTATAGTCTTAACGGGCTAAGACGATAAACATAAAGGAGGCTCCCTAAAGGGGCCTCTTTTTTTATGCTATCTTTGAGGAATCAAAAGCACTGAATGATGGCATCTGTCTATGAAGTTTATTTAATCCTCAAGGACCTTACTAATAAGGACGCTAGAGGTATGGTTACCCCCTCTCAGTTTAATTCATTTGCTGGAGTTGCACAGACTCGAGTATTTAATGGTTTATTCTCAGAGATACAGAGTAACAAAAAACAAAGCATCCGTCAGCTCGACGGTGGTCGCGATAAGAATCGCATCAAGCAGATTCAGGAGGACCTATCAACGTTCTCTAAGACATCTGAACTAAGCAGCCCTAATGGCTCCACTGGCACGTTCACGAAGCCCGATGACCTGTCTAGGATTATCTCCATGACAACCAACGGTTCTTGGCTCCTTGACGGAACCACCTCTGAGCGTATCCAACTTGTATATGATGAGGAGAAGATTGATATGATTCTAGTATCAACACTCAGCGTACCTACGGAAAGCAACCCTGTTGCTCTTATATCTGTAGATATCCAAGTGTTCCCTACATCCATCAATAAGATTAAGCTACGCTACTACAAGACCCCTGAGGGGGTTCTAGCTTTGACGGGGGCAAAGACAGCACAGACCCCTTCTTTCGGGTACACAGCGGGCGCAAACGGGCAAGAGGTGTATGATGTTAATAACACTGTAGACTTTGAACTACCCAACCACTATGTACCAGAGCTGGTTGTGGAGATGGCTAAGCTTATCGGAATCAACCTGCGTCAACCGGATGTTTATGCATACGCGGTAAACGAACAGCAAAAACAAATAATCAATAAGTAATGGCACGCAACGTTGTATCTATCAAGCAGGTCGTTAACGACTTCTTACTGACCCTATCAGAGGACGACTACGCATCTAATGTATCTGACTATCAGGCACATAACCTCGCTCTGCGTGGGTGTCGTGAGATGGGATTCGATATGATGAAGCGAATCAAGTCCCTGAACTTACCTGTGATTGCAACCAATGCTACTGTTACCCTACCTCAGGACTTTGTGGACTACTTGCGTATTGGTTACGGGGGCACTGACGGGCTGTTCTATACCTTCAAGGAAAATAAGAACCTAAATATGTCAATGACCTACGTTCTTGATAGTGGTGGCAACCCCATTGATAGCAACGATGACGGCGTGTATGACGTTAAGGATGATAAGACTGGCATCGAGAACTCTAACACGGGAACAATCTACCCATATGCAGAATTCTTCCTAGGCGACTCACAGGGTGCGCTGTACGGTTACGGGGGCGCACACGCTGCCGCTCAGTTCAGAATGAACTACGACCAGAACAGGATTGAGATTTCTACAAACTACTCTCTAGCTGAGATTACCCTTGAGTACATTGCTGATGATGCACGCTCTGATAATCCATGCGTCCACATCTACTGTGAGGAAGCCCTTCGTCAGTACATGTACTACAAAATTGTTGAGCACAAGTCCAACATCCCATACAATGAGAAAGCCAGAGCACGTCAAGAGTACTTCAATGAAGCACGTAGGGCTAAGTCTAGGTTGAACTCATTCTCTAAGGAGGAAGCACTGTATACTATTCGCAAGAACTTTATGCAGTCACCCAAAGCATAATAACACATGGCAGTCGATAAACTCATACCACGTTACCTTAATAAGGATAACGATTCTAGGCTTATCCAGAGAACAGAATTCACTGATGCTAATAATATCCGTGTTACTGTTGGTGAAGATGGCGACTCTGGTGTTATAAAAAATATCCAGAGCAATGAGGCCATTACATTGGCCACCGCTCTACCGTCTGGGTTTAATCGTGTTGTGGGCACTTATTCGTTTGAAGCCCTAAATGCTGTGTATGTTTTCATACACAACTCCGGTGACAATCACTGTATATATGAGTATGACCCAGCTAAGAGCTCCGCTACGCTGGTACTTAGTGATTCGTCCTTAGGTTTTCGCAACGACGACTACCTGAATGTTGATGGATTAGTCTATAAGAACGAGGCTTTTCTTTACTTCACTGACGGAAGAAGTGAGCCCAAGAAGGTTAACATTACTTTAGCTAAGGCTGGAGGATACCCTGCTGGGGGGACCCTCGCTCTCAAGGAATTAGAGATTGCTGTCATTAAGGCGCCCCCATTAAGACCTACTGGTGTTTGGTCTACAGACACAACGCGTACAGGTCTATCCATGTACAATAATTCATTTCAGTTTGCAGCACAGTACGTGTACCGAGACGGTGATGTGTCAGCATTGGGTCACTATTCAGAGCTGATGGTTGCACCCAACTCACTCAATGAAACGTCTAGACAGCAAAACTTCAAGGAGCTGTATAATGAATTATCCATAACTGTACCTTCCACAACCACAGCCGTAGAGTACGTCAGGCTTTTTGTTAAAGAGGGCTCACTGCCTTTTTACTTGGTTGAGGAGAAGAGCCATACTGGCTCTGACGTAACCTTCGTGTTTAGTAACGACAATGCTATGCCAGTCTTAGATGACAACGAGGCTAACAAATCTTTTGACGCTGTCCCAAAGACAGCTAAGACTCAAGCCATGTCCGGAAGTAGGCTCATGTACGGCAACTACACAGAGGGGTTCGATGATTTCAATGCTTCGGCGACAATGACTGTGACCTACGATGATATACCCCAAAACTACGCAATACCTGTAGGGGTGGTGTTTTCTTTGGGGACAGACAGTAGAATGAAGTTAAGGTTTGATATGTCTAATGTGCCAACCGCCTTTGCGGAAGGGGTAGATGTTGTTTTAGATTTTGTTGTAAAACCAGTTGCCATCACGCATAACGTGAGCATAATGCACACTATTAATTTTGCTGACGGAAGTTCTCCCCAATCACTGGCCTTGTCAAAGTTTGATTTGGGTGCATTCAGCTACAGTACGGTAATACCTGTAACTGCGTGGACAACTCAAGCTGCCATGGCCGCAAGCATTGGTAGCGCTCTCGTTAGCGCAGCCGAAAAGTCAGTAGCTATTCAGACCACCGGAAACTACACTCAGATTTCCAACTCTCCAGACCTATGGAACGTGTATTATGGTGGCAACGCAGTACTTAATAACGTAGCCCACTCTTACTCGGCCTCAGCAGCGGGTGCGCCGTTCTTAAACAAGCCCGTACTTGAGGTTGAAATTAAGATGACAAGCTATAATTTGAGCGCTTTACTTATACTTGATGACAGCACAGGGCTGAGAAATGACGGAACATCAATCTTCAACTATGACAACTCAGTCTCTGATGACAGCATAACCGGCACGACTAGCGGTGTTACAGAAGATAAAACTCACGTCTACTCTAGCATGGGCCAATCATCCTTTAAGAGTGGGGAAAATCACACGTTTGGTGTGGTGTATCACGACAAGTACGGGAGGACGTCGGGTGTCAAGGACTTAGGTTCCATATCGGTTTCCCCCATTGTTGGCGCAAGCCGAGCGGGAAAGTATGGGGCATCTTCTATAAACATACAGCTAAGTTCATCAATGCCCGCTGGCTTTGACAGATTTTCTTTCGTGTACGCCGGAGGGGACACCTTCTCTGACTACTTCCAGTACGCAATAACTGAAGCCTTCTATGTTACGGGTCAGGGAAAGTCCGTCAATTTGGCCCTCAGGGGGCTTCAGTTTGACAACGAATCCTATGTTGATGGCAAGGGGGCTGAGGTGAAATACAACTACAGCAAGGGTGACGTGTTGAGAATTATTTCTTACGTCGACACAACAGGAAAACTAATTTACCTTGATAAAGTTGAGTTTGATGTTATAGAGTTAAAGAATTACGAGGATACCTCAACGTCACCTATCGTTCCAGACGGAGGAACATCTTCAGACAAGGACGCGAGAAAGGTTGGTGATTTTATCGTGGTGGACGCATCTGCTCACGCAGACTTCAACTCAACAAATGTTGCTAACCAGCAGGACCTTTGGGGTAACCAGTGTGTCGTGGAAATTTACAGGAAGAAGAAGACATCTGTTGATAGAGTTTATTACACCATAGGAGGCTCCATGACTAGGGCTCAGCACGCGAATGTTCATACATTGACAGAAGGGAACACTTGGTATAAGCCAAGAGAAATGATTGGTCACAAGTGGGTTGCCGGAGACACCCGTGTTGTGACTACATCTCAAGAGATGGAGTCTTACATTGTTTTTGTAGAGTCCCAAGGGTATTCAGACTTCACAACTGATGCGTTGTTCTACGGTAAAGGAAAGCCCTACGCAGTGATAAAAGGGGAGAAGGAGGAGAACAGGTATTCTTCTGTTACGTACTCTGAAGCTATGGCTTCAGATTCCCCACAGCTACTTGTTTCATCATTCAACAATAGCTTAGCTAATTGGTATGATTTTGATGCATCCAAGGGTGGCATATACGGATTGGCTGATAAGTCTAACTATATTATAACCCTCCAAGAGGATGGTGTGGGTCTAGCGCCAATCAATAAGCAGATTCTACAGGCAGGAAGCGAGCTACTTGCTTTGAATAATAACTTTATCTCTGACGTCACATACTTCCCCACTATTGCAGGAATAAACAATAGGGGTGCTTTCGTTAACGTAGAGGGTGTAACAGCCTTCTTCGATACCGCAAGAGGAAGGATTTACAATGTCAGTCGTGAGGGGTTAGATAATCTTTCCGACACAGGTATGAGTTCTTACTTTGCTAGTCAAGCAAAAGTGTTGACTGATTACGCGGACAGGGTCATTGGTAACGCAGGAACTTATGCCGGCTCAGACACTATCCACATAAGGATGGGTTATGACAAGTACAATGGGGAGATGCTTATCAGTTATCACACTGCACATGTGTCTGCGGCACCCAGCGGTGGATACTATGCTTTAACTACCAACTACGACTTCAAGACTGCTGTCTACAGTGTAGGCTCCAAGACTTGGACTACGCTATTGGACCTAAACTCCACTGGATACGGGGACATAAACAATAAGTTCTACCATATGAGGGTGTCATCCTCTGACGTGGTCTGGGAGGCTGAGAAGGGTAGCACTTATGGTAAGTACTTCGGGGTTCAGTACAACCCTAGCTTCAGTGTTGTTAGCGGGTTCGATGCATCGTCCGTCAAAACATTTAGTGCGATGACACTGGAGGGTGATGTTGGTCCAAGCGCTGTTTCGCTGTCCACAATATCACAGACAGCTACAATGGGGAGTACAGCATTCACAAAGAAAGAAGGTGAGTACTACGCACCGCTGCCGCACGCAGCTGGCAATAACGAGTATGTGTCTATCGGAAAGGTTAAAGCAATTGCGGGAACAGAGATTGAGTTCTATAATATGATTAATAGATTACCCTTCCGTTTAGGTGGTGATATCTATAAGCTCACAGGGAGTGCCCTAACAAACGTTAGCTCTACTGTTAGTTCAGTTGCATCAACGAAGAAGCTAAACGTCTCTAGCGTCGCCTCAGTGTCCTTAAATGACACGCTAATAGTTAAGGCTGACTCCTCTCTTGACGGGGACTCCCTCAGGGGCACGTTCCTTGAGGCTGACATCACAGTCCCTAACGCAAGTAGCTTGATAGAGATTTATGCTATCAACGTAATACAGGAAAGAAGTAATCTACATAACCCAGATAAGCCATGATGAGCTTAGGGTATATTAACCGTAACATTCACTAAATTTGCAATTATGACTCTAGCACAACAAGCACTAGCTGCATCAGGTGGCGCCATTATTGGCGGAGCCGTTCAGGCTGGGCTAGGTATTTACCAGTACCATCAAGGTAAAAAAGACGCAGCTGCTGCTAAAGCAGAGATTGCCGAGCTCAGAGCTAACGCCCCTAACCTAGCAACGCCAGCAGCATTCACTGACTTCTACAAGAATTCAATGGACAGAAGCAACCTAGACTTTGCTAACCAGCAGATTGCAAGACGAACAGCTACAAACGTGGCCGCCTTGTCAAAGGCAGGCGGACGCGCTCTAGTCGGTGGACTTGGCGCTACAACAGACCAAGCATCACAGGCTCAGTTCAAGGCCAGAATGGCTCAACAGCAACGAGAAATGCAGGGGTCCATGGTTTTAGGTGGAGCTCAACAGACCTCACAGAAACTTCGTGAGGGTCGTTTCCAAACAGACCTAGGTATGGCTGACGCGGCTAGACAGTCCGCTATTGCGGCACAGCAGGCAGGAACGAAGGCGATTGTAGGTGGAGTACTTCAAGGTGGGCTTGCCTACACTGACGCCTATGGGAAAGCTGCCGGGTGGTCTGCTGACCTAAAGGACGTATAAAGAAAAAAAGGGGATTAATATAATATAAACATGGCAAACAACACAAGTCAATACGTTAAAGGAGGCTCACCGGTAGCCGACTTCTCAAAAGTTGGGCAGATAGGATTAAGCTTCTACGCAGCACAAGCTGCGAGACAGGACGCGGAGCACAAGAGTTTGATTGACGCGGTTGCCGCCTCTGATGTAGCCCTTGCAGATTCAAAGAAGTACATCATGTCCCTCCCCCCGGAGGTGGCTGCCATCTATTCAAAGAAGGTTAGTGAAGGATTAGCTTCTCGCTCAGAGCAAATAATGCAGGGCGGGTCTGCGGTATCAATGGGTTCAAGTACTCAGGAGTTTCAAGACATCGCTATGAGTGCGGCTAAGATTTCAACCATAAGCACTGACCTAACGAACAAGTATGAAGCTATGCGAAGGCAGGAGGACTACTTAGAGAATAAGGAAGTATACGACGAGTGGTACAATAATTCCTCACAAAAGATTCTAGATATTTCAAAAGGGGGAATAGAGGACGTTGCTGCAATGGAGTTTTTTCAGCCCCCAATAAAAGTTATGGACACAAACATTGTGGAGCAGAGCATAGGGGCATATAATGCTTTCCTTCCTCCAGAAAAATTTACATCAACCAATAGAAAGACAGGTTCATCTAGATTCCTAATGGATGATGCTCGTGCCTTCTCCATGGAGTTTGTCCAAGACAGCTATGAAAGGAACAAGGGGGACCAATCAATCATTGATGTTCTTTCTGTAACCTCAATGAGTCCCGGACTCACGCCAGAGGAGACCAATAATGAGGTTGTAAAATATCGGGGTATTGTGAACCAACTCTCCGAGGGGGGAATTGAAACAAAGGAACAGATTGAGGCAATCAATGGAATCACTTCTGACAAAAGAATGGAACTGAACACAGGTCTACAATTCTTGGCAGCTAGAGAGGTGCAGATGAAAGGGTGGGCTGACAAACTGCTATCTACCATAGAAACACCCAACGTTCAAGGAACTAGTAGTGAAGGTGGTTTAGACTTGTCTGACTACCCGGGTTCTGCTGGAGTCTTATCAATAGATAGCTTAAACATTGCACCAGAGGCAGCAAAGAAGCTAGGTCTTGATGCAAATGGGATATACGGGGCTTCAGGGACTAAAGGTAGGTCTCACAGACTCGGGCAGGGTGTGACCACTATCCACATCGACGGAATTATTTACGATGGAAAAAACTATTACGGAAACGCTCAGGTTCTTTCGCCTACATTTATGGAACAGTACCTTGCCGGACACAGAAGTCAATCGGATTTGAACGATGCACTAGCGTCTGGTGGTCAGTTTGTTCCTGAAATTGTTAGCATGAGTAGAATAGGTTTGGATATTCCAACTAAGGACCTCAGAGCAATGAAGGCAGTTGCAAAGATTGAGTATGATAATGCAAAAAGGTATGAGGAGCTTGATTCTATTGGGTCACAAGAACCAATGGCACAGTCCACTGACAACCTCTTGGGTGTTTCAGTCAGACCCCAGCCCTTTAATAAATAGCATCGATTGAAATAGTGTAGATTTTCTTGTATATTTGTTGTGCTCAATAATACAAGCAAGACATTATGGAACCCGAAGATATTCAAAAATTTTTAACAAACTTCCAGAACGCAGGAGTAAGTGAGGAAGATATTAATTTTTATTTCTCACAGCGGGGAGTTGAAAAGAACCAATGGGAAGGGCTCTATGGTCAGATGCCACCTCAACCTCAAGAGCAAGAGGGTGTCCTATTAAAAAAAAAAAGTTCAGCATCAGTCTCCAGTCAGGAGGAGGGTTCCTCGGTTTCAGAATCGGCTGGGAATCAAACTCAGGGGAACATTACATCCGCTTCGGGTTCAGCTGGAGGTAGCAGTAAGGTAAGCTGGGGTCCTACTGAATTCTCTTCAGTAGTTCTTGGCGGTCCCGACCAGAAGTCAAAGAAGGAAGTAGATTCAGCAGACAATGACGTAGCGTCGCGCGTAGCGGAGAATAAAACAATTTTTTCAACAATGCAGGCGGTAGGGGAAATATTCTCAGCGTGGCAGGATGGTAAAGATATTGCAGAAGGAAATAAAACATCGGGGGTAATCGTCCCTCCCGCAAGGTTTGACCGCGACTGGAACTCTACAGATATTGAACGTGCTCAAAACCTATATGGTGCTCTCCCAGCGTGGGAAAAGGGGGGGGTATGGAGTGAGAAGGACGAGACCGTGATAAGTGTCCGTCGTGATAAGGCTATTGCTGAAGCCATAGCTAGAGGCGGTGGCGAAGATGAAATTGCACGGGCTATCGTAAGTAGTGGAGAATTAGACACCAAGGCCAACCAGCTTTACTTGAAGGCCTTTGGTGAAGACAGTGACGCAGAAGAAATCATTAAGGTAGATGGATGGGGGAACACCTACCTTGACCAGTACCAATTGGTCAAGCTTCAAGAGGCTATGGTTCCTATTCAAAAGAAAATGATACAGGCGCAAGCCAAGGATGAGGCAATCCTCGCTGATTACGGCGAAGCTATGGAGTTTGCTTTCGACGTAAACACAGGCATTAGGACCATGGGTAACTCTATCGCGGGCCTGTACGGTGAACTCACTGGGAACCAAGGCATTGTAGAGCAGCAGCAGTACGACGAATACATTAACTCATTCAGGACGCAGGCCAGTTATGCCCATGATGGGCTAACAAAGGAAGAGATAGAGAAGGGAATCTCAGGGAATATATCTGACGGAAACCTTGACGCCGCCTCCGCGATGTTTATGACGGCAGCGGCACAGACATTACCACAACTTGTTATGCAGATAGGTATCACGGCCGCTACATCAGGCCTTGGTACGGGGGTAGCACTAACGGCCGGTGCGCTCTCAATGGGTATCAGTGCGGGTGGCGCCACACTCGTTGACACCTATGGTATGATGTCTGACAGTAAGCGTAGGACCATGGCCCTTGGTGACGCAGTTGTTGAGGTGCTCTCTGAAAGACTATTCAGTGGAGATATGCTATCCATAATAAAGAAAAGCGAGTTGGCTGGCATGACAGCAAAACAAATAAAAAGTGCACTGTTCAAGAAGGGTATTATGTCTGAGGAGTTTACTCGTCTCGCTAAGTTTGCGGCCAAGGACGGGGTGAAATCATTCTTTGTGCAGGGAGGAGAAGAGGCTATTGAGGAATTTTTTGCAGGCGTAGGTTCTCAATTCGTTCACGCAGCCATTAACGACGAAGAGTTTAGCATGTCAGAGGCCCTAGACGGGGCTATTGTTGGCTTTGGTATGGGTGGCGGGATATCTAGCGTTAAGACAACTAGGCAGCTTCTTACCATGGGCATGTCATCCATAGGTCTTGCAGGGTTTAGGAATAATATTGTCCAGCTATCTACAAACAGACAGAGGCTTGCCGAAGAATTACGTGAGGCAAGCACAGACGTACAGAAGGCGGCAGTCGAAGCAAAGCTACAGGAGCTTAAGGTTATGGAGGCTGCCCTCACAGAGGAGCAGCTTCAGGTGTATAATGAATACACGGACGAGGACGCAGAATTGACACTAAAAACTAACCGCGCACTCACTGACGCCTCTAATAAGTTAAAGAATAAGGGGCTAACCGCAGAGCAAAAAGCAGAAATCAAGGCCGAAATGGCTAACGGGATTGCCATCATTAAAGGCGTTGAGGCTAAGTATGAACCTAACCGAAAAGAAATACAGAGAGAGAGAGAGACATTAAAGGCGTTTGAGTACGGGGAGACTGGCAGCTTAGAGCTAACAGAAGAGTCTGATAATCAAGGCAGTAAGCTTGTTCAGTCCCTTATTAATGTATATAAATCACTTAGGGGCAACAAGGTCGTGGTCCACAAAGACTACGACGCCATGGCTAAGTCTACGAATGTAGATAAGTCGGAGCTTCTTGGGAGCCGAGGCATATACAAGGACAGCGATGGTTCTATCCACATACTACTACCTGCGGCTATGAGCAACACAGGATTCCATGAGGCGTTTCACGACGTAGCGAAGGACGTAGACCCCAATTATATAGCTAAATTCATTAAGGCCGCGTTACCTAGCCTGAGCATGCTTGGGGGTGGATTGAGTCAGAAGTATCAGGACATTATAGAAGAATACAAGGACAACAAAGAGTTGATGTTTGAGGAGCTGTTTGCCGAACTCAATGGAGACATTGCTGTCGGTGCTATTAGCATAGACAACATAGGAACCTCTCTAGCTAGTGCCGCAGCGACGGCGCTCAATAGCGCCTTCCGTAAGACCATGCCCTTCCTTAAGCTGAAGGCGAACCCCTCGTTCTCTTCTTTCGCTAAGTATGTAGGTAAGGTGACCGAGGATATAAAGACAGGCAGGGCCCTTACTGAGTCTATTGCTAAGAAATCCGCAAAGAAGAAGTCAGCAGTCGATAAGGTGAAGACTGAATCAGAACAGAAAAAAGAAACCTTTAAGTCCCAGCTTGAGTCGTTCAACAAGGAGAAGAAAGAGAAGCCGGTTGCCCTTAGTAAGATTAGCAAGTTAGTTAACGATGCCGTTGAGAAAGCACTTAAGGACTACGTAAACGGTAAGGGCGAAGTAGGGTTCTCCATAAAGCTCAGTGACATGACAACCCCTACCAAGGGGTATGCCGTCAGTCTAGAGAATTTCGAGACCACTAAAACCATGGATGAACTGATGGCCATGTCTAAGACAGACAGGAAGAAGGCTGTTAACGAGATTTCCAAAAAAGTACACGATGCCGCGGGTGATGCCTACAACGCACACCTTGGCGGATGGATGGCAGGGGGTGTGTTTTACTTTGACCTATCTGAGGTGTGGTCCGACAAGTCTTTAGCTATGCATTTAGGTTCCATAAGGAATCAGGATGGAGTATATGATGTCCTTGGAGATAAAACAATAAGTAATGAGGACTTCCCAAAAGAAGGGGAAGGTGGCAAGTACGAAGGCCTAACAGAACAGCAAGCTATTGAACTATATCAGAGGGGTTCAATAAAGAAACAAGCTACAATATTTAGCTTCATAAATAAAATGGTCAAGGATGGCATGAGCAAGGCTCAGGTCATTAACTCTATGATTGAGTCAGGGGTGTCAGAGAAGGACGCTGAGATGCTATGGAACAAGGCTAAAGGATACCTTAAGGGCTCAGCTGCAGGGTATTCTGCAGGAAAGAAAGCAACGGCGGCGGCCTATAGGCAACAGTTTGAGGAGCGCAGGAAGAAAGAAGGGGAGGCCTCGAAGGCTTTGCGTGATAGGTTCTCTTCACTCATGGCCAATAAAGACCTAACTACTAAGGAAATAATTAAAGAACTTTACGAGGTTATCAAAGGGTACGAAGGCGTCACGCTGACGTTGAGGCAAATGATTTCTGTACTGGGCATTACAGCCATGGCGAGCCGTAAAGGGGGTAGGTCCGTTGACGCGGCCCATAATGAGGCTGTCGTAGCGGCGGCGGTAGAGAGGATTGTTGACATCCTAGAGAAGCAGCTTACCGTAGAGCAGGTTAACGAGCAAAAGAAAACTATTAAAACAGTTAGGGCTATACAGAAAGACCTAAAGAAAAAACTCAAGAAAATGAGTATCAGTGCCCGTGGGCAACTGACTGTTTACAAGAGTCAGATTAATAGACTGACATCCATAGACCCCGCGTTCCTGTCTCATGAGTCGGCACTAGAATTACTTGAAGGCCTTAACGCCCTTAATAAATCCGTAATCCCCGTAACCGCCAGCAAGAACAAGGCCGGAGATATTGTACTGAGCGACACCTCCTTAAGGGAGGGCCGCGTGTATTTTGATGAACTGTTTGCTGTCCTTAATATGGAGGCTATGCAGATTGAAAACCAGCATGTAGTGAGACAAGCTACGTTGGTATCAGAAAATTCTGATATGTCATGGGAGGAGGCCTACAGGAATCTTCTTTTATCTAGAGCAGAGAAGGGTGTAAACAAGTACGCCAAGGCCTTAAAGGTCATAGCTAAGAATTATGGCCTTGATATAGAGACCGTTGCCGGCCTTGAGGAGGCCCTTGAGAGACAGGCCGCGCAGACTGAAGCAGACAAAGGAGAGAAGAAGGCCGGGCTTATTGAAGAGGGTATACTTCCTGCGGTGATGACCCACAGGAGAACCCTAGAACTAGATAATGCCTTTGCTAGTATGTTTAACCTACAGGCAGACCTTAGTGAGGAAGCCATGGAGGATATGATTAGAGGGAGGCTTGAAAGACTAACTACAGGGGAGCTACAGCGCATGGAGTTCATGGTGTATAGCTACATTGTTAACGACACAACCTACGGTGTTCAGTCCCTAGCTTCTGTTGTTGCTGCCAAGAATGAAGGGTCTGATAGACTGAGTAAACTAAATATGAAAGCGGCAAATACCGCAGGTAAGCGTGGTGGCGTTTACCGAAACTATGTGTTCTCATGGCTAGAGACAACGCCTACATTCTTCCGTCGTTTATTCATGAACTATAGCGAGAAGAAAACCACAGACTACATGAGCGCGATTGGTTTCTCAAACTTAAGGAGCCACACACAGCAGGCTGACGCCCGCGCTACCAGAACCATGGAAGCAATCATGGCGAATGCCAAGGAGAACGGTATGTTCACCCCTAAGAACGAGACGCTGCTTCATATGTACTCTATGTTAATGCAGAAGCCTGAGGGGTTGACGGACGTTGAGTGGCTAGTATTGGTTAAGAACCAATTCACGCAAGCTATATCTAAAGACGGTAGGTTTAAGGACAAAGAGCTAGAATCCAAGGCGGAGGCCGTAGATGAAATTTTCGGAGACGGCATGGCGTTCGAGGATGCAATCAAGAGGCTTGAGTCTGTAGATGGGTTGGTTAACACCCACGACTTTATGGTGTCGGAGTTTCTATTACAGAGCGTATCCCTAAAGGATTACGCTGAGAACTTTCTAGGGCAGGAGTTTGTTGGTGAAGACAACTACTTACCGTTCTCTTTTATTAAAGGGTCTGATAAAACAGAAGACCTATCTGAAGCCTTGGCGTCGGCATCCGACATCCGTGGCGCACTAACCTCGTATAGCAGGAGTAAGCTTGAAGGGAGGGCCGGCTCAACCTACGAGCGCAACCCTGACGCCGTACGTAGCACGGACAGGTTTGTTAATATGAAATTCTTTTCTACTATTGAAAAAGTAAACAGGGACAACGAGATAAAGATTGCTACCTCAGCTGACATTGCATACATCTCAGAGATGACCTCCGAGAGAAACACAGAGTTCGTGGATTCAGTCCCTCAAGATGCGATGCGCCACCAGCTTAGACAGAAGGTTTACGACTACATGATTGCCCAGAAAGGCAGCCTTGGGGATGAGCTTTTAAGCCCCGGAGGTAAGAGATTTATCAACAAGCTTCGTAGCGTAACTGTGGTGTTTTACTTCGGCTCTATAGTGGACCAAGTAATCAAGCAGTCGGCTCCCATATGGAACACAATGATGGAGACCAAGAATATGGACTCCAAGCTTGAGGCACTCATAAACATTGCAAGGCTTATAGCAAAAGGCACTGGGTTAATGGAGGATAGCGCTGAGGACGAATACAGGACCAAGGTAATGAATAGTTTTGATATCCAAAACAGAAACGTTCAGGACGCTAACATTGGTTTTGAGCGCTCCGAAACAGGAGAGCCTACAGTGTTCGAGAGGGGTATGGACATATCTACGTCCGGGCTTAGGGTCACAGATAGGGTTACAGCGACTGCCTCATGGTTAGCTTATTACAAGGACTACTTGTATGAAAACACCGACGTTACACCCTCTGACTTCTCATGGGAACAGGCAGCAAAAAACCCAAGCAAGAAAGCAGGGGACTGGGCTAGCGCCATGGTAGCTAAGGACCAGAACATATCGACCGGTAGGGACCGGTCTAAGTGGGGGCGGTACACGAAAGGTAATGTTATGGGATTGGCTAAGCTGGCAACAATTCCTTTCATTGACTTCCTTATGAACAAGAAGCTAAATATGATTCTTGACGTTCAGAAAGCCCTCATGGGGGGACAGATGAGTAAGGACGCCGCGCGTAGTATTGCTGGCACAACCCTAGAGATTGCCCACTTCCAAACCGCTACATGGTTCATCATAGCCCCCATGATTCAGTCATTAGCTTCTGTGTTTTTTGGGGCCGAAGACGATGAAGACAGGTCTTGGTTTGATAAGAAATTCAACTGGGACATGTGGAAGAAAGGGATGATAACAGACCTAAACCCTGTCGTCATGCCTATAGCATTCGTAGAGAGTGGGTTTGTTTGGCTAGCTAACATGGTTTCTTATACATTCTCAGACGACAAAGAGGTACTTAATAAGCTTAGCGGAGATGGTTTCTTTAGTGGGTTTAAGGTGTGGGAAAAGACTAACGGTATCCCTATATTTGGTGGCACACCACGTGGAGACTTAGACTGGCTTCAGAAGATATTTAGCCAGATGGGTGTTGTTGGTTCTATCGCAACCCAATACTCAATCGCTATCAAGAACACTGTGTCCTTATCAGAGGACGTGCCTTATTACACAACCACTTACGGCACCAAGAAGTACCTAACTGAAAGCCAAGCCGAGAGGATGATGTTCATGGAGGTAGCCAAGCTGACTGTCATGACTATTGGTTTCGGAACAGGCATCATGGCAAAGGAGGTGAATGCAACTATCAAGGCCGGAGAGAGAGGTGTTGGTAAACGGGCAGCATCCTCTAAGGATAAGGGCATAGAGAACCTTATTGCGGAAAGACTCATTAATGAGGAAGAGGGAGCAACAGATATTCTGTTTGATGAACTAAGTAAAAGGGTAGAGATGAATCCAGCGACAGCAGAGGCTTGGGTTAAATCAAGGAAGACTGGATTCCTCAAGCGAATGAAGAGTGAACTCACAAAGAACGTTAAGTTCATTGCTACAGCAAGAGACATTGAGAAAAGGTATCGCTCCGCACAACAGAAGGCTTATATTATTCGCAACATAGCGGAGGAGATGCCTGTTGAGGACCGAGATGCTTTTAGAAATTACATGTACGTTTACTTCACCATCAACGGGAGTAAAGGGACAGCAACAGACATCGAGATAGCTGATAAGCTCATGTATGGTGACAGTGAATTAAAAAAATAATAATTATGAAACAAATACTAGGTGGTATACTAAAGAAAGTATTCGGTACTAAAATCAATATGAATATTATCGAGCGTGTTGCCGGGGTGCTTGATGAATACAAGTTCACGGCTGAAGAGATTGAGGCTGCGGAAAGGAGCTACGAGTCTGAGCTTACAGCTCGCCTCGAGGCTGACATGAAGTCAGACAGCTGGCTTGCTAAGTCAGTGAGACCTATGGGGTTCATCCTGTGGACACTTATCATTGTGTTCATCGTTCTGTTCGATGGCAACATGGGTTCCTTTCAGGTTAACCCCTCATACCTACCTCTGATTGAGTCAGTGTACATCTCTTACCTAGGCTTCTATGTTGGTAGCCGTGGTGTTGAGAAGACTATGAAGATTTGGAAGTCTTTGGGTAAGTAGTATCCTCACCTTCCGGCGCTGCTGCTTCGCCCCATTGGGGGCGATAGTACAGCTCTTCAATCCATTCCAAAATTCCACAGTAATGCTTCAGCTGTGGTTGGTCTAACCTTTCTGATTGTCATTTTATCTTCGTCTATGTCTAGCGCGAAACCTATAAGGTTTCCAGCGTTGACTTCCTTGATTCGGTCAAGTGCCTTGGGGTCTTTAATGGCAAGCACATCACCAACTCTTATGTCGATGATGCGCTGTGCAATAGGGTCCTTCTTAGAATCCTCCATTAATTTAGCAATCTTACTCACTACCGGATTGGGCATGCTCCACCCTCACACTCTTCAATCTCTAGGTCATCGAAGTCTAGCTGTGCAATAGAGGTGATTGGTTTAGTGGTAGCCTTAAGCTCTAAGTACTTCTCCTCTGTGATTTCCTCAAGGGGAGCTTGCTCAAAGCCATGCTCATTGTGCAGTAGGAAAGACACTGTCTTGACATCTACAAAATTCTCAGACAACCACTCCTTGATAGAGCCCAGTTCCTCCTTACGGTAGTATACGGTAACAGATACTGCGTTATCGCTCCACTCGGTCTGAAGTTTCTTGACCGCCATCAGTTGGTCAATAGCTGTCATGTCTGCCGCCACTGTAGTTCCTTCAGGGAACTTACAGGGGAATGAAACAACGACCGTGCTGTGGTCTTCTGTCCCGTCAAAGCCTCGTACATACTCGCAATGGAATCCGCTTTCTCTTGCAACTGAAACAAGCTCAGAGTTAGAGGCCATACGGATACGTCGGATGTAGTGGGTGCTGTATCCGGGGTGTGCTCCGGGAGTTACACCAGCTAGTAATGACAGCGTGCCTGATGGCTTCACTGTCGTCAGCTTAATAGACACAGGCCACCCCATCTTAGCTGAGTACTCAATATCATACTCGCGAAGCTTCTCATAAGTACCTGATAACCAGCTCTTTTGCTCGTCAGTGCACTGCATGTACCCAGTTACACCGATACCCATTCTCATGTTCTTATGAACAACCTCCTCTGTCTCCTTCAGTGAACACTTGATAGCTAAGCTGTGTTTACTAATTCGGTACAGGTACTTGGTTACCTTGAGCAGCTCAGCGGAAGACGTGATATTCGGCAGGTAGATTTCAGCAAGACAGCAAGTTTCTTTGTCTTCAAGTCCCTGTTCCGCGCATGGGTTATACCCTTGTATGCCGTGGTCTGGGTACTGGGTCTCACCTACTCGTCCCATTCGTCGTGAAGCCTCAAGGTTAATGAGACCATATGGCTCACCGTTACCCTTGTATCCTTCCCAAAATTCATCAGGCAATTCATTGATATTTGAACAGGCAACAGAGTTATTTGACATAGCCCTCCAGTTGGGGATGTTACCAAGGTCCCATCGCTTAGCGCGTAAGAACTCTAGGTCATCACCATCACCGAGTGCAATCTGTGCGGAACGTCTTACGTTACCGGACACTACAATCATACCGATGATGTTCATCAGGTCCAAGCAATCAACAGGGCGTAGGCGCTTACCTGAGCGCCCGTTAAGTAGCTCATTGATACTGTTCATTCCCTTCACTAGGTCCTCAGACCCTGACGCGATACCACCGAACCCCTTAATTACGGAGCCCTTAGGGCGAATCAAATGCGTAGCGAAGGTAAACCCCTCACCCGTATAGAATGAGGCCTCTAGAACGCGCCTGAGTAGCTCTACCCACCCCTCTCTGCTGTCGGGGATGATGAAGTCTGCATCGTTCTCATCGAGCCTAGAAATCTTAACCTTCTTTTTTATCTTAGGTAGCTGGTACACATTCTCTTTCTGAATGTTGAAGCCCACACCTGAGCCAAGCATCAACATCTCGAACGCCCAAGTGAAAGGTCTGATAGGTTTATCTACCACAGTGAACGCACAGTTCTGAAGTGAAGGCAAACCTAAGCGGTCCACTGTCTTTGTTCCTAGCTGCCACAGGAACCTGCCTGCGACAGTTCCTTTTAGCTCGAGCATCATATCTCGTACCTCTCCCTGCTCCTTGTCCGTGAAGTCGCAACCAAGTTGCTTGTTGCTTGCCGATATGATTCTATCTACTGTCTCGTGCCACTCTTCTGTTTGCCCCCCTTTGGTTGGTCTTGCATACGTGCGCTTGTATGTTACATATCCTACTTCACCCCATGGGGTCTCCTTGTTTACCATAGCTTAAAATTTAATGGTTAATGAAAAAAAAACAGCAACAAGTGCTGTGTAAAAATTAGATGACTTGAAGAATTACTACCGCAATCCTAACCCGTCACCCGAGGCTTTCTTAGTTAACACAGAGCGGTAATCTGTGCTGTCGTCCACACTTTCCCAATCGTCCAGAGACGAACCGTCATCGAGGCTGATGCAACGATTTGGTTCTGGGTAGTTAATATATGTACGTGTCCTTGAGACAGACTTTATTTCACCTGTCTCTTTGTGCCTGTAGTCTGACATATCTATTTAGTTTTTGACTCCTTAGACATTAAACTATCACCAGTACTGGAAGCGCTAGACAAGTAGTCTTTGCAGAACAGAAAATCCCCTGCGTTGTATGTGCTGTCAGTGCCCCACTTGGAGTCTTGGTCGTGTGTAATTGTCATAATGAAGTTGTGTTTACAAATGTACGCTGTATTGTTTTTTATTTACAGGAAGATTAGTTTTACAAAACCCGCTGCATCATTGAGTGTCTCACTGACGGGTGGAATCCAACCCTCCGCATTATCGTCTCCGGTGGCCTTATTTCCCACCACCCTGAAGCCACCCTCTTGACAGAAGGAGCACAGCTTAACCCTGTCGTATATGTAGGCGAGGTTATCTGTTACACTGTGGGTGCTGCCGTCAGCTTCAGACACTTTCTCGCTCACCCTCTTAAGGATGTACACGTAGTAGTCGGACTTAGATAGGAGTATCCCGGATGGACCGTTCCTCTTTGTTGACTTGAACTCTATGTAAAGGTTGGGCTCCTCAGGCTTGCCTCTCCTTTGCGCCCACCAGTAAGCCTTCTCGTCATACTTAACTTCATATGTAGTGACTGAGTCCCCACGTGTGGACTTCATATCCCAGTCATAGAAAACCCTCTTGGGGGCTGCCTCTATCTCGAATCCCTTCCTTTCAAGGTGCAACCTCCACATAAGTTCTCCGGCATTCCCTGCCGCGTAACTCATCATGACTCCTCCCCCTCTTCAACGCCACGATAAAGGTTGTGGAACTTCTCCCTGTGTGCTTCAAGCACGCCATCGTGTAGGGACTTTATCTGTCTCGCTAGATTACGGAAGGCTTTATGATAGGGGTCAAGCTCCCTACTTGTGTTGGATAGAACCTTCTCCTCGTATACGGCTAGTGACTCAAACATCTTATCCACCATGCGTATCTGAAACGTTCTCATTTCAGCGTCCGTTGACAGGCGTTGGGCCTCATCAATATCTTTATCTATCATTACTAATTAGTTTTATCATCTCATTAACTTGAGACTGGTTTCTCGGTATGTATAAAGTATAATCTCCCATATTGTTATTCATTAAGTATCTGAGGAACAGCTTCCATCTTAAAGGAAAGGTGTGCTGAGACGGAATGAAACCCTTGACCTCTATCACAAACTTATGAGTATGACTTACGAAGTCAGGCTTGTAAGTGATAGCTCTTGTGAGTTTCCCCGAATAGTCTACTAAATCTTTCTTTGACTTTACAGATTTAAACTGAACCCCATCATACCTAAATGAATCCATGAGGGTAAAGCTGTCACTCTCATATGAGAAATCCAATCCCGCGTCCTTCAGGTGACTGTATGTGTACGCCTCTATCTTAGAGGCAAAAAGAATACCATCAATGGTAACCTTCGTGCTATTGACTGCACCGGTCTTTTTTTTCTTCTTCCTCATGGTGTTGCAAACATACGCATTTCTTCTGACGTGGGCAAGTTTTAATTAAAAATTCTCAATAATATTTGAGTCAGGTGTAGGCGTCTCATAGAGAGGGACTTGTGTCTGTTCCTCCGTCAAAGATTGATTGACAGAAGGGAAAAACTTGTCCGAACCGTTCACCCAGAACGATGTAGAATCGCCGCTCATCTCAAATAATATAGGACTATCAGATGCCGTTGGCCTACCACCCGACTCCTGTTCTCTCATCTTCCTAACGTGTAGCTCCATTGTTCTACGCACATACTCATCCTCGTGCTGCACCTTGCGGTGGAACGTAAGGAACATATCACAGCGGTTTAGGAACAGAGAACCTCCTTCGCTATCCTCTGCGTAGGGGGCTACTGAGTGCCCGTCCTGACCTTTCTTTCTTTGTGCTGCCGTGTTAGCGTGGGTGTTAAGCCACAGAGATATACCACTCCGCTGACAGAAAGTCAGCATAGCCGTAGCTGCCTCGTAGTTATACTGGTGTGGACTAAACCCAGCGTTACCATTATTCTCCATGGATAGGCTGTTGTAGGGGTCAATGAACAGGGCATCAAACTTACGCCTCTTCATCTCCTTCTCTGAGTACAGGAGGATGTCCATGTAGGAGTACCCTCTCTTGTTGGATAGGAATGAGAAGTGTTCGTTCACCCACTCGTAGTAGTGTACAATCTGATGTTCAGACAGCTCAGACAGGGGCAGCTGTGACGCGTACTCAATGAGCCGCGTCTTGAGTGTTGCTGTCCTTGACTCTGAAGAGTACACAAACCACTTCCAACCCAGCCGTATGGCTGCGTTAATCATGAAGTGAAGAACCAGTGTTGTCTTACCGACAGAGGAGTGACCATTCATTACAACGAATGACCCCCGCTTGTACCTGAAGTACTTGTCAATGACCGAGTGGCCCGTCTTCAGTCCGAGGTCCACCTCTCCTCTCTTAATTTTCATAATCTCAGCCAAGTCCTCATCACAGTCTGACAGATAGTCTGTGTTAGTGTCATCAGCCAACTCCATTTTACGCCTCTCATCGTAGAAGTCTCTGTCAACATCCGTGATAGGCACCATCATACCCTCCTGTATGGCGTCTCTTATAGTTCGCTTGGCGCTGGACATATCGTCCACGCCTCTTGCCTGTATCTCTGTCTCCAATACTTGGATGACATCTTCTTTGTTTAAGACACCAGACGCAACGTACCCTCCCATCAAGCGTGAAGCGCGAAGCAGCGTAGCATGCTTGTCCCCGTCAGCCGAGGAACGAATCATGCTTGCAGCCACCTGTAGCTTAGCGTAATTGATTTGAGAGGTACCAACAACCTCTGGCATGGGCGCCACCTCCACACGTTCCTCTGCCTTGAAGTCAACATACATCTTGGACTTACCCTTAATAATGATGTCCGGGTCAAAGGACTCGTAGCATGCACGAGACATGTTCCTACCTGTTGGGTCAAGCGCCAAGTCATGCTTCTCCTGAAAATATTCAGTGAGTGCAGTGAAGTGTTCAATATGTTTCTTCTCGCTCTCAACCTCCACGAGAGCCTTCACTCCGTTACCTGATGGTGACGTCCAGCAAGCTAAGACGTAATCGTCTTCAGATAGCTTATCCTTTGTCTCAACTACGTCCACCTTGTCAAAGTCACAGACCATTAGTCCGCTGTACTCCACCAAGTCAACATCTCTGCGGCTATTGAACTCACCACTGAAGATAACAACGGGCAGCTCCGCCTTCTTTTTGCGGCCCTCCTCTGACCCCCTGATTTCTTCAATGATTGATTTCTGTTTCCCGGTCTTGATTCTATCAAGGGCCACGCTCAACTCCACGACGAACGGGTTGCTCGTATCATACACGCTCTTAAACATCGTGACCATAGGGTTCTTTGTTAACTCAGTCATGTGTGACAATCTTGCTGGTTAGAATCCTTGATGCGATGGATGCGATTACTGTTTCTGTTGTATCAAACTCCTTAAGGCATGAGGTCATCAGCTCTTCCACCCTGTCAGCAACGTAGCTCACTGTTCCAGTATCTATAACCTCCGAGATGCACATCTGCCATGACTCCAGTGACTCAATGAAGTCACCCGTCCCAAGGTTAATCATGTCTTCGGCTTTGTTTGCCCCATGTATTGCCGTTGAGTGGTCACAGATAAGCAGCTCGCCTATCTCACGAAAGCACGCTCCGTATCTTTTCCTTAGGATTAAGGAAATTACTTGCCGCGACACAACGTTCGCTCGATGCCTTCGCCTTAGAAGTGGGGCTACTCCTGTTCTTCTCTCGTAACCTGAGCACAGCATTTGAAATTCCTCTTTTGTTATTAGTATTGCCATCTTTTTCTTTCTTCAGTTTGTTTGTTATCCTTCTAATCGTATGTAGTGTTGAGCCTAAGTTTTTTTTAAGCATCCTATCTATGTCTGAGCCATTGTACCCTTCAAGGTGAAGGTCCAGTATCTCTATCTCGCTTTCTGTTAGCACCTTGCGGCTTATCTCCTTTACGTAATCAGACCTATCACAGTAACCCTCATCCTCTACCGATAGAAGCTTATTCTCATAGGCCGTTCTTCCGTCTTCATAGCTCATGAAATCACTCTCGTACTTAATGTCTATGTAGCTGAAGTTTTTCTTCTTCTTGAAGGCTCTACTCATTCCTGAACGGGCGGCGTTTGCCATGTAGTAGTATAGGTGTTTTTTCCCATTGAATTCCTTACCTCTTTTCTTAGCCCTGAGAGCTGTCATAACCGCCTCGTGCTTGGCATCCATAAAATCTTCAGGGTCGTTGAAGAAGAACCCATATCTCTTTGCGATGAACAGCATGTGGTAGTCTTCATCAAAGTAGTCCTTGATGTCATTGTCTGTGATGTAAACTTTTTCGTGTGCCTCAAATACGGCTGGTTCCTTTTCCTTACTCATTGGACAGAGATTCAGTTGTGTTGGAGTCACCCTCATGAATGAACTCTTCACTTCGCACACCCTCAGCACGCTCAAGAGCAATGATGAGAAGAACAATGTACCCGTTCAAATCATAGAGGGTATCTATTGTTTGTATCCCTATGCCAAGCTTCTTCAGTCGGCCAAGTTTATCGTCCATCCTTGCGCCAAGGTTGATGACAGCATCCCCTGTACCGAAGATACCTATGGGGGTTAGTGCGCTGTTGCCGTAGTCCCTGTTCTTATTTATCAACAGGACGCGAGTAGCCTCGCATATCCTCTCAATGCTTTCCTTTGATGTCTCCATTATGTGTTATGTATTAATAATTTTAGCAGAAGACATACACACATAGGCGTTCTCCCTATGGGCCACCCCCCCATTAACTGTTGCCTGTGTCTCTGTCTCGCTCACCTCCATGGGCGCTATTGTTTCACCACGCTCATTGGTTATACGCAGAGACACAAGCTTATCGTCTCTGATGGTGTATACTAGAATAACAAATGGCACGTTAAATAATGCAGACGCTTGCTTGCCCGCAACTATCTTGCTATGGGATATCAGATAAGAACCCCACCGTTGTAGTTGGTCTACCGTAGTGTCCCGGCACTTAACCTCATAGACGAATATCATGCCTGAACTGTCAGCCATCACCCCGTCTAGTGGCGCAGGGAGGTTTCGCGGTGTAGGGACGTTAAACCACGACATCTTATCGCATAATCTAGCCATTATAGATTGCTCTCTAGCTAAGGACAGCTGTCCTAGGGGTGTGTCAATGTCCATTAGAATATTTTTTAATAGGTTAATTCAATCTGTTTACTTTTCGTCAGACATATAGAAGAAAGATTTTGACAGCCCCTTTGCTGAGACAACATCTATAACCTCCACCTCTAGGGCGTCCCTCTTTTTTGGGGTCATGCCACTAAAGGCATACCTCCTTATGTGGGTCATCATCTTTTCTGATGACTGGATGGCATCCGTTGTTGTCTCCATCCCTATGACTTCAACGTTCTGAGATACCACGTTCCTTCCGCTCTTGTGACTTATCCTTACCTTCAGTAGGTATATCATCCGGCCCTTCATTGCTTATTGATTAGGAAGATAGAGGGTCGGGCTGATTAGGCCCAGCCCCCTTCTCCTTAATGGAAACTTAGAACGGTAAGTTCGCGGCTTCCTTCTCCTGAGCTGGCGCTCCTGTGTTAGCTTTCGCTTGATACACCTCAAGGTAGAACCCACCCGCTCGTGACTCCTTCAGTGACAGATTAATCCAGCCCTTCTCATTGAGATTTGCTGCGATTTTCTCTGTGTCCTGAGGACCTAAAGAGATGGTGGTCATTGGTCCATATTGTCCTTCGCGTACTTCTACACGACCTACAAAGATTTTTTCCTGTGACATAAAATTAAATATTAGAATTGATTACGCGTACAAAAGAATTGTATTCATCCCGGTACACACGGGACTTTGTCTTACCAGACTCTATCGGAAGTTGTTGGTGTTGAAACACATACATGTTGTGCTCTCTACGGTGACGATACAGCGTTCTTAGGCTAAGACTCTCCGTATTCATACCAACCTCCTCAAGTTCTTTAGCCAGCCGTGGGACAGACCAGTCAGTGTGGTCAAGTAAGTAGTTCATTGTGAACTTACGTATTCTAATGTCCGCTGGTATATGTGAACAACTCATCTCAAATCGCTTATCAGATGCGCGAAGCACACGGCTCGCGTACCTACGCCTGATGAAGAATCCGTGTATTACTTTTTTTAGGTTTAAGATGCTTGGGTATTTTATCATGTTCTTGCTTAATTTATTTTATCTATCTTGGTCTCTAAATATTCCGAAAAAGAATACGGCATATAACAGTACTACTATTGTCCACTCTAACATATTACTATTTCTTTTCCTTCCTGTCAAGGAACTCGTGATACATTCGGGCCGCTGTAGCAACCCGTTGCGGTAGGTAGGGATAGTGTTTGCGTATAACCGCCTGACACACCCTCATGAACTGCTCTCTCTCCTCCTTCATGATTAAATCTCCCCGAATAAAGCGAAGGATTCTGTCTTGTCGTTACCATCAAGCCACTGCCTGATGTTACCGATTGCTGACCAAAACTTGCGCTTGCCTTCGTCAAGTGTCCTTGGCGTTGCCTTATATACCCCACATAAATATGGGGATGTTTTCTCTTGAACCACCCAGTAGAAGTCATCAACACCCATGGCTTGCGTATAGATATAGGCCTGAATATCATAGCAGTATCCCGGTACATCCCACTTGAAAGAGTGCAAAGATTTTGAGCTCTTAGAGTCCGAAACAAAACCACCCTCCTTAGAGTACACGTCAAGGAACCCACGCACAGGGACATCCTCAATCCAAGCATTGATTTCGTGCTGAACAGTTCCAGTCAAGTACTTAGACACGTCAACCATCTCTCCTGTGGATTGGTCAACAACCTTGGATGAGTTAAGTCTTTTAACCATCTCTGTTGACATATCCCAGTCAGATATAGATACCACGCTCAACCCTTTTGCTGACGCAATCTCCTCCTGTTGTGCTTTCCATTCACGATAGGGCTTAGATGAACGAGGGTTCTTATATGAAGTAACCAGTGTGTCTAAGATTGTTGAGTCATCAATTCGCATGAACCGACTATCAAGTGTATCTGGCTCAAGCAGCATGCAGTCATAGAGTGAACCAAACTGAAGGGCTGCTGATGTCCACCTTAATTTACCGGTCATGTACAATTCAAACTTGTTCATGTCCTGACTCTTACTGCCATCGGCGGCGTATTTCAACGCTGAGTACGAAACATATCCTTTGCCCGTCCTCTCTTGTAGTTGTTTAGCGAAGTCCATTATGCAAGGTCGTTTAGGTTCTTCTTCTGTGCGGTCGTGAAGTCTGCCTCATACTTGCTCATCACCAACTTCAATGCTTGTGCTCGGTTACTGCTCGCTGTAACATAGTCCAAGGCTTTAGCGTAGCTGTCCTTAGACTCCGCTTGTGCAGTCTTTGGCGCAGCCTTAGGGGCTGCCGCCTTGGTGTACAATTCCTTAGCTGATTTGCCGTGAGTGTTTGAGCTGTCAGAATCTTTGGTATCATCAATAAGGAACATACCATTGAGTGCGTACTTGCGTGCATACGATGATGATGAACCAAAAGATTGGGCGATGTCCATTCCTTTTCTGTTAATATCCACACCGGCTTGTGCCGTCACGCTGAACGTTTCATCCCCATTGGATACACACACACATGAGTTGATGATTATTGTACCGGCAACCTCCTCTACGCTGTCGCTTATACGCATGGTTAGCTTATGTTTGGACAGCAAGGGCTTAACTGCCTCCAAGATATCTTCTTGTGAGCGGTAAGAATACTTGCCGAAGCTATTGAACTGCCCTTTAGGTGCCTTCAGTTTAAACTGGATGGCGGACATGGTTTCTGTTAGATTCATCATTACTATTTTAATTTAATTCTCAGCTGTTGTCTTTAGGGTTCAGCTTTTCCCTTTTGATTGAGTGGCGAACTTACGAATAAAATTCCGAACCACCAAACTTTCTTCTATTTATTTTCAAAATATTTTTATTAGGGCTGTCGCCTAAAGCGACAAGCCCATACTTAAGTTAACCTAAGTCAACTCTTGTGTACTTAGTCTTAAAGACTATAGTCAGCTGTAACACTTAGGGTGTTACAGCTATTGTAGTGTTGAAACAATTGTAGTGTTGAAGCGATTGTAGTGTTGAAGCGATTGTAGTATAGATACAACCCATACTGATGCGGTCAAGCTTTTGTGTATAAGTCTTTAGTTATCAACAACCCTAACTTGACTGAGCCTTCAGGAGTGCCTCGTTCTTTGTTGCGGAGTAGCCAACCTTATCAGAGGTGTTGTGTAACAGCAGAATGTATCTGTCGCGAACCAACTGATTGCGTAGCGTTTCATTCTCGTCCACGCAGACACCCCTTAGGGCCCGTCTAAGGGCTTCTTTAGCTTGGGGGGCACCAACAGCCTCACTCAAGTCCTGAGGTGATACGAGAACAAAGTAAATGAAACCTTTGTACTCCATCTTTGTGGCGTACATTCCGTGCCACTCATCCCACGCCCCCTCTGCGAATATTGATGCCCTCGTTAATGGGTCAGTCAATATCTTAATGGTTAGTGTGTCGTCGCTCGTTGTACTGAGGAACGTTTCGCAGTCATCTATCTGTCCTCCCCTACCGATGGGCACGAACCCACGCTGATGAAGGTACAGCTTCACAGCGAGGCTGATGTCGCTACGTAGTGAGACGGGCCCACCGAAAGAGATATCCTTGATATTCATAGTAATTGATTTTTAGTTGAGAACATAGCCGTTGCTCCGCTCATTATAGCTTCTGCCGACTGAACAATGTCTGTTGAGTTTACTGGAATCTTATCCATTAACTCCCCATCAAAGTATATGCTTACGATTGTATGGTCTTGGCGGGCCTCAGCGATTGTCTTGAGCCCTCCCTTTGTTATTGTGTAATTCATGATTAGTCTACCTCAAAATTTCCGTTAGTTTCTTTTGTTTCCGTCACCTCAAGGGCCTCATTGTTGTACTCTACTATGGCCTGATTGAACTTCTCATCAATGGATGCCCAGTAGTTGTACCCCTCCTTTGATAGGTTCCATGAGAAATTATCAAGGATAATGTTCTCAACGTCACCACCTATTGTTGGGATAAAGTTTCCCCTTGGGGCAAGAACATTTGCCTCCCACTTGTCCGCAATCAACTCCGGACTCTCATCTATCACTCCCCCATACTTTGGTGTGAATGGTTTAGGCAAGGCCTCAATGATTATCTCCTTTAGTTCTTTAATTTTATCTTGTGTCATAACTATATTATTTATTTATTTTAATCTTTAAAAATTTTCTTCCCGAAATACCTGAACACCATTGCTACAAGAATCCATAGCACATATGTCATTACTATAAACATCATCTCCTTCATCATGACCACCTGTATTTAATGTGAATAAAGATGGCGAGGTTGAGCCACATGATACCGAATGACCTTGCGGTCAACCCTATGTCGGCAGCCCAAAGGCTGTGACCAAACATAACAATGGTTGGTGTCAGGTGCGTGTCGTGCATCCCCTTGTTGACTCTTAGTATTACTTTCATTTTGTTTTCTTTTCTCATGAGTTCCATCCATTAAGTTCCTCGTGTACTATGTGATAGTAGTGGTCAAGCATGTCACCCTCAAGCTTAAGCAGGAATGCGCCACCATCAAGTAAAAGGTGCATGGACACCGGTTGAAACTCAACCTCAAGGCCGTGCCCTCCATATTCTTGGAAGTGACGCACTTGAATGTCGTACTCAATGTGGCTGTCTCCCAACTCAAATTCCTCAGAGCCAACAGGAGATTTCACCATGAACAGGGCGTTCTGCATTGGTGTCTTATTTTTTATTTTCATCATTACTTGGTTTTATTAATTATTAATTATCTATTGTATCCATATCATCTCGTGGCCGAGCTGTAACCTCTTTGTAGATAGTGGGGAATTGAACCCCATACTCGTCAGTAGTCTAATACCAGACCTATCCATCGGTAAGTTAGTGTGGCTTTCGCCTCCTATTTCTTACCTATTGGCAAGTTAGTGTGGCTTACGCTTCGCCTCCTATTTCTTGCCTATTATTAGTTTTATTAATTATCTAAACTTTTATGGCTTCACTAATTCGTTGTATGCTTCCCAGACTATTTCAAACTGCACATGTGGCCAATGCTCACCTACTTGTGAGTGAAACTCGTTGTCCTCACCTATGGCAACAATGAACCCATCTTCACCAATACCATCAATGAACTGACTGATAATGTCACATGTGTCATCGTCTATGTGCCACTTTATGTACTCAGCCTCCCATATTGTCATCTCATCGTTTTTATTGTGAACACCTGACTTGGCGTACTCAAATAGGTTCAAGAACCTTACATCGTTCCCTTCTATGTCCAGCTCCTCTAAGTGAAGTCGCTTTAGTTTATCTAACTTGGATTTACTAACCCCCAATATTACTCTGCTTACGTATCCCATGATTATCTTTTTATTATTACTGGATTTAAAGTGAACGCTTGATTGCTTTCTGTACCACTTGCAAGGCAAAGGCCTTACGTTGTGTATCTGTCCCCGCTTGTTGCGGTGTTGCGTTGAAGAATTTACCCTTGTACTCTGACTGAAGCCTATCTCCGTTAAGTAGAACAATCTCGCCTTGGTTGAACACCTCTGCCATCTGAATGGTTAGTGCGTGCATGTATGACGTGTGGGCTTGGGGTTGTAGGTTGAAGTTTTTCATGGGTTATAGTATTGGGGTTTATTATTATCTTTTACAATAGTACGGATAAATTCTGAGACTACAAAATTATTTTTGTTTTATTTTTTTTAATTCATTTTGGTACGCTTCTGACGCCTCCCTTTTTGTGCTGAATACGCCTAAGTATTTTTTCTCCCCCCCAATTCTTATTAAAGAATAGTAACGATTCCTAACACTATACACCCCCGTATAGCCGCTTTTATTTTTTTTATCTTTTGTTAGGTTCTCTCTTTGCGTTATTAATTGTAAATTATAGAGCCTATCATTCAATGGGTTGTTGTCAATGTGGTCTACAACTATTTTATACCCACATGGTTTATGATTCAAGAAAGCTATAGCAGATATTACAGATACAAGCCGACCCGATTCCCTAACCCCATCATTGTATAAGGATGCTACAAATCTATTTTTATTATTTAAAAAAGTTACGTCTTTAATTCTATTCAATTTTAGGCTCCTGACTTTACCTAAATTACTGACCTGATAGTGTCCCTCATATTGTGGGATGTCTCTCCAAATCTCTATTCCTATTCTGCTTAATAATTTTGCTATCATGGTTTCTCGTTGGCTTGGTCGTGGAGGTTAAACTGCTTTGCCTTGTTCGGTA
>TARA_R110000782_G_scaffold1725_16_pt1 | contig 30591 bp, 30 predicted proteins | sample TARA_R110000782 | Tara Oceans TARA_R110000782 (sample SAMEA4397859) | marine metagenome | biome: Polar Biome; feature: [SRF] surface water layer (ENVO:00010504); material: water (ENVO:00002006), including particulate matter (ENVO:01000060) such as... | depth 5 m | reverse complement strand
CCTTCGTCCGCCGTGATGATGAAGTCGCTTTTCGCGTCGTCGATGCGTCCGGCGACGGCTTCGGCAGAAAAGCCTGCGAAAACAACGCTGTGTACCGCGCCGATCCGCGCGCAGGCCAGCATGGCGACGGCGGCTTCGGGGATCATCGGCAGATAGATCGTCACGCGGTCGCCCTTGGCAACGCCCATCGCCTTCAGCACGTTCGCGAACCGACACACCTCTGCATGAAGCGCGGCATAGGTCAGCGTCACGGACGCAGCGTCCGGGTCGTCTGCCTCCCAGACGATCGCAGGCTGATCGGCCCGTGCGGGCAAATGCCGGTCGACACAGTTGGCGCAGGCATTCAGCACGCCGTCCTCGAACCATTTGATATTGACCGGCGCGTAAGACCAGTTGCCCATCACGTCCGGCGTCTTGATCCAGTCGACGATGCCGATCTGTTCGCGCCAGAAGCCGTCCGGGTCCTTAAGCGACCGCCGGTACATCGCCTCGTAGGTGTCGGCGTCGCAGATCGTCCGCGCGGCGGTATGCGCGGGCACGGGATACGTCGCGGTCGCGGCGTCGCTCATCGGTCAAACTCTCCCAAGGACATTTCGCGGCGCTTTGGCCGCATTACCACAAATACGTATTCGGATCAGGCATCGGCTCGTGGCGCTGCGCCTTCGCGATCGAAACGACGGCGCGCACGACAAGCCAGATCGAGATCACCGGAAACAGAAAACCGGCCAGCCCCAACGTGAGGAGCGTCAATACGGCCAATACGATCACGCAAACCACCGTGATCCAGAAACCGCGGATGTGATAAGCGTAGTGGCTGTCTTCCCACGCCGCGTTCTCCGCCGCGCCCCGCCACACGTATGCGAGGATCGCTCCCACCAGTGTCGGCACGCCTGAGACGGCGCCGACGAGGATCAGCAGCGCCACGATGGTCGGCCGGTTGAGATCGAAACCCTGTGTTTCCGGTCTGCTCGCCATGGTCCACACTCCCTGTTTTCAGGCGACAATTCTGGCCTGCGAAGAGCCATTCCGCAAGGATGGGCTTTCGCAGGTCAACGCGGCGCGCTAGCGTCCGACGCCGTGGGCATCCCTCTTCTCGCCGCGCGCCGGTTCGGGCCGCTGTTCGCCACCCAGTTTCTGGGCGCGTTCAACGACAATTTCTACAAGACGGCGATGCTGTTCCTCATCACCTACACGCTGCTCGCGGGGGATACAGCAGCCTCGGCGCAGATCGTTACTGTGGCGGCGGGTGTTTTCATCCTGCCCTTCGTGTTGTTTTCGGCGCTTGCTGGGCAGATCGCCGACAGTGTCGACAAGGCGCGGCTCGTCCGCATCATCAAGGCGGCCGAGATCGCCATCATGCTTGTCGGCGCTGCGGCGCTGACGCTCGGTTCGATGTCGCTGATGATGCTGGTGCTGTTCGCGATGGGGCTGCACTCCACCTTCTTCGGACCGATCAAGTACGCGATCCTGCCGCAGCATCTCGCGCCGAAGGAACTGCTCACGGGCACGGGCCTTGTCGAGGCCGGCACGTTCATCGCCATTCTTACCGGACAGGTCGCCGGCGGCCTCCTCGCGCCGCAGGTTTCGGCGTGGGCGATCGTCGGGGTCGCCGCGCTCGGCTATCTCACCGGGCGGCAGGTGCCAGCAGCGCCGCCAGCCGGACGTGCCCGCATCGAATGGAATATTGTTGCAAGTTCGCTGCGCATCACGCGGGAGGTCACGCGCGATCCACAGCTCGGCCGCGCCGTGCTCGCCGTCTCGTGGTTCTGGTCGGTGGGGGCGGTATTCACCAGCCTGTTCGTGCCGCTGGTGAAGGGCGATCTCGGCGGCGCGGAAACCGTGGCGACGCTGTTTCTCACCATTTTTTCGATCGGCGTCGCAACCGGATCGCTGGTGGTCGCGCGTCTCCTAAAAGGTGCGATTTCCGTTCGCTATGCCCCTGCGTCCGCTGTGCTCATGACGGCGTTCATCGCCGACCTCTATTTCGCGATCCGCGCGTTCGACGTGCCGCACGCCGAATTGATCGGCGTGGGTGAATTCCTCACCGATCCGGGGAGCTGGCGAATCGTGCTGGATCTTTTCGGGCTTTCCGTCGCGGCGGGCGCGTTCATCGTGCCGCTCTATGCGCTGCTGCAAACCGCGAGCGATCCTTCGGCGCGGGCGCGGACCATCGCGGCGAACAACATTATCAACTCGGGCTTCATGGTTGCCGCCGCGCTCGGTTCGGGCGTGCTGCTGAAGGCGGGGCTCGATGTGCCGCAGATCCTGCTCGCCGTCGGGCTCGCGAATCTAATGATCGTGATACCCTGCCTCGGGATTCACCGCATCCAGCGCGCGCTCGGCACTGCCTGAAAAGTTGCGCGGCGCAACTTTTCTTAAGCGCGAACGAGCGTTCCCACGCCCTTGCGCGTGAAGATTTCAAGCAGCAGCGCGTGCGGCACGCGCCCGTCGAGGATCACGGCGGCCTCGACGCCACCGGTGACGGCGGAGAGACAGGTTTCCAGCTTCGGGATCATGCCGCCCGAAATCGTGCCGTCCGCGATCAGCTCCCTGATGCGTGCGGGCGTAAGATCGGTGAGCAGTGACTTGTCCTTGGCGAGCACGCCGGGAACGTCGGTCAGCAGCATCAGCCGCGCCGCGCCCACGGCGCCCGCGATCGCGCCCGCCATCGTGTCGGCGTTAATGTTGTAGGTATGGCCTTCCGCATCCTCGGCGATCGGCGCGATGACCGGAATCACGTCGGAACGCGTCATCAGATCGAGGATCTTGGCGTTCACCGCCACGGGCTCTCCGACGAAGCCGAGATCGACGACACGTTCGATCGCGCTGTCGGGATCGCGCGCCGTGCGCGTCAGCTTGCGCGCCGTCACAAGGCGTGCATCTTTGCCGGAAATGCCGACGGCGGTGCCGCCTGCGCGGCCGATCCAGCTGACGAGATCCTTGTTGATTGCGCCCGCCAGCACCATTTCCGCGACCTCGGCGGTCGCGGCGTCGGTGACGCGCAGCCCGTCGACGAACTCCGACTTGATGCCCAGCCGTCCGAGCATGTTGCCGATCTGCGGCCCGCCGCCGTGCACGACGATCGGGTTGATGCCGATCGCCTTCAGGAGCACCACGTCCTCCGCGAAATCGATCGCGCGCTCGGGGTCGCCCATGGCATGGCCGCCGTATTTCACCACGAAGGTCTGGCCGACATATTTCTGGATGAAGGGCAGCGCCTCGGTCAGCGTTTCGGCCTTGGCGAGCATGGCCGGATCGGGCGTATGGTCGACAGACATTCGGCAGGGCTCCTCAGTGATCGTGCGCCGCTATAAAGGCTGGGCGTAAAAGGGGAAGAGAAGATGATGGGCGCTCGCGCCGGTCGATTGCGAACGGCCTCCGCGTGTCGTTCGCGGGGTGATATCTCGTAACATACTGTTTTTATTGACGTGAATGACAAAGGGGGTCAGAGTTTCAGCATGAGCCGCGACCATGACCTGCATACAGATCACGACCACGACCACGACCACGACCACGACCACAACCACGGGCATGGCCACAGCCATGGCCATTCGCACGCACCGACGGTGAGCGCGGGTAACGAGCGCCGCGTCGGCTTCGCTGCGCTGCTCACGGGCGGCTTCATGCTTGCCGAGGTGGCGGGCGGGATCGTTTCCGGCTCGCTGGCTCTGCTCGCGGACGCGGGCCACATGCTCACCGATTTCGCAGCGCTCGCGCTCGCCTGGTTTGCCTTTCGGCTGGCACGGCGGCCGGCGGACTGGCGACGGACGTTCGGTTTCGATCGCTTCTCGGTGCTCGTCGCCTTCGTGAACGGACTCAGTCTGTTCGCAATTGCCGCAGTCATCATCTGGGAAGCCGTGGAGCGCCTCCAGAACCCGCCCGCCATCGCGGCGCCGACGATGCTGGGCGTCGCGGTCGCCGGTCTCTTCGTGAATATTCTCGCCTTCTGGCTGCTCTTCGGCGCGGATCGGGGGAACCTCAACGTGCGCGGCGCACTCGCGCACGTGGCGGGCGATCTTCTTGGATCGGTCGGAACCATCACCGCCGCGATCGTCATCCTGTATACCGGATGGACTGCTGCAGACCCGCTGCTTTCGGTGTTCGTGGCGCTCATTATCCTTCGCAGTGCATGGGCGGTGACCCGGGATGCCGCGCATATCCTGCTCGAAGGCGCGCCGGCGGGGCTGGAGGCGGACACGGTTTCTGCCGATCTCTCTGCGAACATCGACGGGGTGGACAGCATCCATCACGTCCACGTCTGGTCGATCAGCGAAGAGCGGCCGATGGCGACGCTGCACGCGCGCATTCGCCCGGATGCCTCCTCGGCGCTGGTGAAAAAGGCCATTCGCGAACGGCTGCAATCGCGTTTCCATGTCGATCACGCCACCGTCGAGATCGAAGACGGCGATCACGCGCCGATCTGTCGCTAGCGCGAATCGAGTTTCCGGCCGATCGCGACGAAGCCGTGGATCAGCGGCGGCACCAGAACGACCGAAAGTACCACCTTCGTCAGCATCTGGCCGATCATCAGATCGAGAATCGGGAATACGCCGTAGAAGGCGAGCGTGATGAAGATCAGCGTGTCGACGATCTGCGAAAGGACGCTCGCGAGCGCGCCGCGCAGCCACAGCAGCCCGCCTTCGCGGCGCATCAGGCTGAACAGGCCCACGTTCAGAAACTGAGAGATGCCGTAGGCAACGATTCCGGCGCCCATCAGGCGCGGGCTCTGCGCCAGCACGAGCTGGAAACCGGCCAGCCGATCCGGGTCCATCTCTGGCGAGGCGGGCAAGGCGAGCACGGTGAGGATCAGCAGCATCGAGACGATCAACGGCACGAAACCCAGCACTACCAGCCGGTTCGCGGTCTCGCGGCCATGAAGCTCGGCGACCGCGCTCGACAGCACGACGAGCAGCAGAAAAGCGAAGATGCCCGCCTCCACCGCGAGCGGCCCCAGCGCGACCTGCTTGTTGCCGAGAATTCCGGCGATGCAGGTCATACCGCCGTAAAGGATCGAGAGCGCGAAAAGCGAGCGGGATATTGGCGGCGCGGCGGTCGACATCGTGCACGTTGCTAACGGCTTTTCGCTGTCTGAGAAAGCTATATAGCTTGGCGCTCGGGAGCGGACATTCGCCGGGGGAACAATGCGCATACTGATCGGTCTTGGCGGTATTGCGCTCATCCTCGCCATCGCCGTTCTGTTGTCTTCCAATCGCCGCGCTATTCGCCTGCGCGTCGTCAGCGCAGCCTTCGCGCTTCAGGCCGGAATTGCCGTGCTGGTGCTGTATGTCCCGGCCGGGCGACGGGTGCTCGCCTGGTTGTCGGGCGGCGTCGGGGAACTGCTGGGCTACGCGCGTGCGGGCTCCGAATTCCTGTTCGGCAGGCTGCTCGGCGATCCCCTCGGGCAGAGCTTCGCGTTTCAGGCGCTGCCGACGATCATCTTCTTCGCCGCGCTCATCGCCATCCTTTATCACATAGGCGTGATGCAGTTCGTCATCCGCTGGATCGGCGGTGCGCTCGAAAAGATCACCGGCATCAGCAAGGTCGAATCGCTCTGCGCGGCGTCCAATATCTTTGTCGGCCAGAGCGAATCGCCGCTTGTAATCCGGCCCTATCTCGCGGGTCTCAGCCCCGCGCAACTGTTCGCGGTGATGTCGTCCGGCATGGCCGGCGTCGCGGGCACCATCCTTGCGGCCTACGCCTCGATGGGGATCAGCATCGATTATCTGCTCGCGGCGAGCTTTATGGCGGCGCCGGGCGGCATCTTGATGGCGAAGCTCATCATGCCCGATGATCCTGCCGACCTCGCGCGCACGCGGGGCGAGGTCGTGGAGATGTCCGACCACGACGAGGAAAAGCCCGCGAACATCATCATGGCCGCGGCGCAGGGCGCGCAGACCGGCGTCAAGCTCGCGGTTGCAGTGGGGGCGATGGTGTTGGCGTTCGTGGCGCTGGTTGCGCTCGCGAACGGGCTGCTTGCAGGCGTTGGGGCCTGGTTCGGGCTCGAAGGCCTCACCTTCCAGCAGCTCATCGGGCACGTCTTTGCGCCGATCATGTACCTGCTCGGCGTGCCATGGGACGAAGCCGGGATCGCCGGCGGCCTCTTCGGCACCAAGGTCGTGCTGAACGAGTTCGTCGCCTACATCGATCTCAGCGCGCAGCAGGCGGTGCTGTCCCCCGCCACGGTGGCGATCGTCACCTTCGCGCTGTGCGGATTTGCCAACTTCAGTTCGATCGCGATCCAGATGGCAGTGACCGGCAGCCTCGCGCCGAGCCAGCGTCCGATGATCGCAAAGCTCGGCATCAAGGCGCTCGTGGCGGGCAGCCTTGCCAATCTGATGAGCGCCGCCCTCGCAGGGCTGCTCCTCTCGGTCTAGCGGGTGGGAACCGGCGTCTCGCCCGAATAGTCGTAGAACCCCTTGCCGGACTTGCGGCCGTACCAGCCCGCCTCGACATATTTCACGAGCAGTGGCGCCGGGCGATACTTGGGATCACCGGTCGCTTCCTGCATCACGTGCATGACGCTGAGCAGCGTATCGAGACCCACGAAATCGGAGAGCGTCAGCGGTCCCATCGGGTGATTGGCGCCGAGACGCATACCCTGGTCGATATCGACCACCGAGCCGACACCCTCGCCGAGCGCGAAGATCGCCTCGTTGAGCATCGGGCAGAGCACGCGGTTGACGATGAACGCCGGGCTGTCGAGCGCTTCCACCGTGGTCTTGCCGATCGCCTTGCAGAAGGCGTGCATCGCCGCCGTTGTGGCGTCCGAGGTCGCGAGGCCGCGGATGATCTCCACGAGCTTCATCACCGGCACGGGATTGAAGAAGTGCAGGCCGACGAAGCGGTCAGGCCGGTCCGTTGCCGCTGCAAGCCGCGTGATCGAGATCGACGAGGTGTTGGAGGCCAGAAGTGCCGAGTCTTTCAGGGCGAGGCCCTTGAAAATCGCCTTCTTGACTGCCTCGTTCTCCGTCGCGGCCTCGATAACGAGGTCGCAATCGGAAAAGGCGGCAGGATCGGTGGTCAGGCGGATGCGCGCGAGCGTGGCCTCCACTTCGTCCACTTGCATCGTGCCCTTGGCAACGGCGCGGCCGAGATTCTTCTCGATCACCGCCTTGCCTGCCTCGGCGCGCGCCAGCTCGACATCCGAAAGGATGACGTCGAAACCGGCGAGCGCGGAGACGTGCGCGATGCCGTTGCCCATCAGGCCTGAGCCGATGACCCCGATCGTCTTCATGGCCTAGAGCTTCTGCGTGAGTTCGGGGACGATGGTGAACAGGTCACCGACGAGGCCGAGATCCGCGACCTGGAAGATCGGCGCGTCCTCGTCCTTGTTGATGGCGACGATCACCTTCGAATCCTTCATGCCTGCGAGATGCTGGATGGCGCCCGAGATACCGATGGCGATGTAAAGCTCCGGCGCGACGATCTTGCCGGTCTGTCCGACCTGGTAGTCGTTCGGCACGTAACCAGCGTCGACCGCGGCGCGCGACGCGCCCACCGCTGCGCCGAGCTTGTCGGCGAGCGGGAAGATGACCTGCTGGAACGTGTCGCTATCCTTTAGCGCACGGCCGCCCGAGACAATGATCTTGGCGGAGGTGAGCTCAGGACGCTCGAGCTTGGCGATCTCGGCGCCGACGAAGCTCGAAAGACCAGCGTCGCCGCTGCCGGAAACCGCTTCGACGCTGGCCGAGCCGCCGTCACCGGCCTTCTCGAACGCGGTGCCGCGTACGGTGATCACCTTCTTCGCGTCGCCCGACTGCACCGTGGCAATCGCGTTGCCCGCATAGATGGGCCGTTCGAACGTGCTTGCGTCGACGATGCCCGTGATCTCGGAGATCTGCTGTGTGTCGAGCTTCGCGGCGACACGCGGCGCAATGTTCTTGGCCGATGTCGTGGCGGGCGCGACGAGCGCGTCGTAGTTCGCCATCAGGCCTTCGATCAGCGGCGCAATGTTTTCGGCAAGGCCGTTGGCATAGGCCGCATCGTCGGCGAGCAGCACCTTCGAGACGCCAGCGATCTTCGCGGCGGCGTCGGCCGCACCCTGTGTGCCCTGGCCCGCGACGAGCACATGCACGTCGCCACCGAGCTTGCCGGCAGCCGTCACTGCGACGCGGGTCGCGTCCTTGATCGAGGCGTTGTCGTGTTCAGCGAGGACGAGGACGCTCATGCGATCGCTCCCATTTCCTTGAGTTTGCCGATGAGGGCGTCGACCGAATCGACCTTGATACCCGCCTGCCGCTTCGGCGGCTCGCTGACCTTCAGCGTCTTCAGGCGCGGCGTGACATCGACGCCGTAGTTGTCGGGCGTCTTCGCGTCGATCGGCTTGGACTTCGCCTTCATGATGTTCGGCAGCGAGGCATAGCGCGGCTCATTGAGACGAAGGTCGGTGGTGATGATCGCCGGAGCCTTGAGGCTCAGCGTCTCAAGACCGCCATCGACCTCGCGCGTGACGTTCACCTTGTCGCCCGCGACCTCCACCTTCGAAGCGAAGGTGCCCTGCGCCCAGCCGAGCAGCGCGGCGAGCATCTGACCGGTCTGGTTGGCGTCGTCGTCGATCGCCTGCTTGCCGAGGATGATGAGTCCCGGGGCTTCGGCTTCGGCGATCTTCGCGAGGATCTTCGCGACCGCGAGAGGCTCGGTGGTGACGTCGGTGGTGACGAGAATGCCGCGGTCGGCGCCCATCGCGAGCGCGGTGCGGAGCGTCTCCTGGCACTGCTGAACGCCGATGGAAACCACGACGATCTCGGTCGCTGCGCCCTTTTCCTTCAGGCGGATCGCTTCCTCGACGGCAATCTCGTCGAAGGGGTTCATGCTCATCTTGACGTTGGCGAGTTCAACGCCCGACTGATCGGATTTCACGCGCGCCTTGACGTTGTAGTCAATCACCCGCTTCACGGGCACTAGGATCTTCATCGGCATCCTCCGGAAAGCTGGCCCGGCCCCCTGGAGCCGGATCGCGCGACGGACTGCGGCAACCGGGCGTGTGTGTCAACGCCCAAGGCACGCAACTCACCGTTTGACGTGAAGAATTCGCGTGCCAGAATGGTGCAACTCTAAAAAGAAGCAGTCGGGGTTGGTCGTGAACAGGGAGACATCGCCAAGCGGCGATGGCGTGCATTTGCGTTTGCAGCTCCTGGGAGAGGTGCGATTCAGCGTCGGCAGCGCGGATGTCACGCCGCGTTCCAAGCGTGCGCGCGCACTCGTTGCCTATCTTGCGCTGTCGCGCGGCTATACAGCCACGCGTGCTCGGCTTGCAGACCTGTTCTGGGGGGATCGCGGGGAAGCGCAGGCGCGCGGAAGTCTGCGGCAATGCCTGCTCGAGGTGCGCAGCGCTGCGGGCGATACCGGCATCGAAATTCTCTCTTCGGACCGGGAAAGCGTTTCTCTGGGCCCTGGCTGGACAAGCGATCTCGCCGAGATTGAGGCGGGGATCGCGGGGTCATGTGCCAGCATTGCGGATGCGATTGAAACCGTGGGGCGGGAACAACCGCTCGGCGGGCTGTTCGTCAGCGATGAGTATGACGAGTGGTTGACGCTCGCTCGCGCCGATTTTGACGCACGGCTCGCCGACGCGGCGCGGCGCGGACTTACCCGGGCGATAGAAACCGGCGATGCGGAGTCGGCCCGGCGCATTGCCGATCACTATCTGCTGCGCGATCCGGGCGACGAAGAGGTCACGGTGCTTGCCATGCGCGCGGATGCGATGCGCGGCGCGGCGCCGATTGCCCACCGCCGCTTTCAGAAACTGCGGGACTATCTCGCTGCCGAACTGGGCACGGCGCCCGGCCCCGCTGCGCTCGACGCGCTTGCCGCCGTTGCCAGCACGCCCGTGGCTGAGCCGGTTGCGCCGACAGCGCCCACCCTTCCTGTGCTTCCCGCACACGACGGGCCACCGCTGCTGCTGGTGTGCCCATTCGTCGAAACGGGCTTCGCGAGCAATCTGATGCACCTAGCGGATGGTGTGCGCGAGGAGGTCCTGTCGGGGCTCTCCCGCTTCAAGGATCTCCGCGTGCTTGTGGAAGACCGTATGCCTTCGTCGGATGAGGCGACGATGTTCGGCGCGGGAACGATCGCCTATGCGCTCACCGCGACGCTCCGGCAATCGGGCACGCACATGCGCGTGACGCCGGTGCTCACGCGCCTTTCCGATCGTTCTGTCGTCTGGTCGAATCCCGTGTCGATCGAGGTGAGCGACCTTCAGGAAGCGATCGATGCGATGGTGGACCGCATCATCGGTGCCGTAACGCCGCGCGTCGAACGTGATGCGGTTCCGCGCGCGCAGCCGAGCGCCGTGTACGACCGCTACCTCGTCGCCCGACACCGCGCCCGAACGGCGACCACGCTCCATGAAGCGAAAGCGGCGGCCGACCTTCTCGAAGGCGTGATCGCAGACGCGCCGGAGCTTGCGGTGGCCTATCCGCATCTCATCCGGCTTTATAACACCAACTATTTCTACAAGATCGCAGGCATCGATCCAGCGCCGAACCGGGTACGTGCCTTCGAGCTTGCGAAGACCGCGCTGTCGCTCGATCGCGGTCATATCCACGGTTACACGGTGATGGGTTGGTGCCAGCTTTGGCGCGGCGGATGGGACGCCGCGCGCGCGCATTTCGAAAAGGCGGTGGAGCTCAATCCCTACCATTCGGAGCGGATCAAGGAGGCCGCATTCGGCCTCATCTTCCTTGGCGAACATGCGAAGGGCGGCGACTACCTGCAGCGCTGTCTCGATCTCGATCCGCTGCCTAACGACAATTTTTTCGAGGACCTCGGCTTTCTGAAGCTGATGCAGCGGAAGCCCGACGAGGCCGTGGCCTATTTCGACCTTATCGTGGAACCGACGCTGTTTGCCGATCTCTACGGCGTACTGGCAAGCTGTGCGGTCGGGCATCCCGCCGGGCCGACGATGGCGGCGGCGTGGCGTCGGCGTATTGCGGCGATCTGGTCGCCCGATGTGCCGATGACGGACGGGAACATGGTGTCGTGGCTGCACACGCACCTGCCGTTCCGGAAACCCGAACACTGGTCGCTGTTCTCGTCCTACCTCAATCCCGTACTCAGGGACGCTCATCCCGAAGCCGCTTGAGAAACAGCGTTTCGGGTGGCGGCTCGTGGCGGCAGGCCGTGAACGGAGCATCGACGGCGGCAGTGATGGCGCCTTGTGCGTCGCGGGCCTTTTGCGACACGAAGCCTGTCGGCAACCATGCGATGAAACGCTCGGGGGTCGGTAGCAGATCTGCGGCGGCGGTGATCAGCGCCGGTATCGTGCGGTCCTTGAAGAAGAGCCCGTGCGACACGGCTCGAATGCGACGAGCCTCGTCCCCGGCCAGCACGCGGACACGGAGTGCTGCGGCGAGCGTGGCACGCACGTCGACCTGCGCGAGCGAAAGCGCGCGGTGGCCGAACTCAGCCGGGGCGTGGGCGACGGCGACCTCATCGTCGCCGATGATTCTTCCGGCGGCATAAGCCTCTGCGATGGCGCCTTGGGGGCGCATACCGAAAGGATGAAGCTCGGCGGCGCGAAGTGCGCCGAGGCTGGCGGCACCCCAGACATCGAAGCCCTCGGCGAGGAGCACGAGGATCTCTTTGTGCCACGGCGCTCTCGCGGCTTCGAAGATGCCGTCGATCAGGAGGACGCGGTGCGGCGGCTGTTTGGCAAGCGCGAGCAGGTCTCCGGCGGTGGCGGGGGGGAAGTATATGATGTTGTCGGCGGCGGGGCGATTTTCGGGGGGGAGCGTGGGGCCGATGTAGACGCTTAGAGGCATTGTTCGGCGCCCAGCAGGCCTGGAATCCAGAGCCGCACGACGCTGACGCCGGGCGGCGAGAGGTCGCATCGCAGCATGTTTCGCACGCCGTCTTCCGCAAGGCGCGTGCAGAGCGCATCGAGCGAAGGGCGCGTCGAATAGGCATCGCGCACGCGGCGCCAGTCCGTGCTTTGACCGGTCGGCGCGCCGAGTGCGCGGTGGCCGGCCTGCGTGGGTTCCTCGGGCGTGATATCGTCGCGCGCGCCGCTGATGATGGTGAGGCGCGACTGCGCTGCCTCTGCAAAGGCGCGGAACAGCGCGTCGTCGGGATCTGGGCGGCACGCGGCGCCGAGAAACGAGGGCGCATAACCGGGATCGTCGAGGCGGCACATCACGACGGGCAGCCGGCCGACGCCTTCGACGACATAGACGGCAATGGCGATGCCGAGGTCCGCGAGATGATCGACCAGCGCGTGGAACCACGGGACTTCGATCGTCTGCGGATCGACGCGCGCGCGGGCCTGCCCGGCCATGCCGCTCTTCAGCCAATAGGCCTGCGCGTCGCGTTCGATGCGTTCGAAAAGCGCCGCGCGCGTGGCGTCCTCAAGGGTCGCCCCGGCACCGAGGCCGAGGCTCGAGCGCGCGAAGGGACTGTCGCCATCGAAGGTGAAATCCACCGAAACCGTATCGAAGGGCACGAAGACGCGGCCGCCTTCGGGGAAGCGTTCCGCCGCGTGCCAGCGGATCGGTGCGTCCGGCCACTGCGTGCGGCTCGGCCGCACCTCGCCATAATCGAGGAAGCGGGGCAGGCGCACCTCTTCGGGAAGATCGTCAAAACGGCAGAAAGGCCCGTCGGCCTGCACGGACTCCGCGCAGGCTCCCTCGATTGCTTCCATCGCTGCAGAAATGCGCGCGTCGGCCTCGCACCGCCCCTTGCCCTGATGCACGGCGAGCGACCGGCTCATCGGCCGCACCGCCTGAAACACCGGCAGACCGATGCGGTCGAGGTGCGTCACCTCGCCGATCCGGGTAACGCCGCCCCAATCGAGCACCGGGCCAAGGCGTGCCAGCATTTCGGCGGCATCGACCTGCCGCCAGCGGTCGGAGGGCGGCACCAGCGTCAGCCATGCGGGCGCCGTCGGGCCATAACGAACCGCGCGCTGCCGGGCTCCGGCAGCGTCTCCGTGCATCACGAACCGGTGGCCCGTTTTACTTGCCGCCGCCCCAGGTCTGCTGGAAGGCCATGACGTTGTTGGACTTCGGCAGCTTCACCGCCTCAACCGAATCGCCGGCCTTCTTCGCGGCCTCGAAGATGCGGACGAGATTTTCGACGTCGGTCTTTTCCTGCGCGGTCTGGGCTTTCGCGAGATCGTAAGTCGCGACCGACTGGGTGACGTAATACGTCTCGCCATCCTTGATGATGAAGGTCGGGTCGCTGGAGCCGCCGAGCTCAACGCGTGTGATCGTCGGGGGTATGCTCATGGGTTTCTGCCTCCTGCCTGCTGGAATCAGGGCTTTTGCCTACGTCCAGCGGCGTGAAAGCGCCAGCGCTAAAGACGGCAAACGTCATATTTCCACAAGGCTGGTGAAAGGAACGCCATCCTCCTCAGCGCACTTTCCGATCCTGATGCGGCTCGGCCGGTGCTCGGCGATGAGCGCGGGCGGAGCCATTTCGGCGACGGCAGGCATGGGCGACGCGGCGGGCATGTGGGCAGCACGTCCGGCGGGCGCGGTGGCGTTGAACGCGGCGGCGGCGAGCGCGGCGGCAATGAGGATGCGCTTGAGATCGGACGGCATGGTTTGGTGCTTTCGAAGAGAACAACGTGCCGGCAGCGGCTGCGACCACCACCACCGACACGTGCCCTTCTAGGCCGCCAGCGTCAGCGGCCGCGCGAACGCTCCGTCAGATCATCGTCAAATCTGGGGTGTGTGGGGATTCGGCCTATGTCGGGCTGCAAACGGCGGCTTTCTCCGCTTGCCTTGGCTCACGTACCTTTAGGGACGCTGCGCTCCGGTTCCCCAGCGTACCTTTATCATAACGGTTTGGCGATCCAGATTTAATTTTCTGAGGCTCTAGGGATGGTGACATTTTAGGGATTCACGGCGTGGAAGATTTCTGATTCAACACTGGCTTTTGGAGGCTGGTGTGAAAGGCGAGGTTCTTCGGGACGATCAGTGGGAGCGGCTGCGGGCTTTTGTACCTGGTGGGCGCAAGGGCAAGCGCGGTCCACTCAGCGATGGGCGCCGGTTTCTCGATGCGTTGTTATGGTTGGCCCGTTCGGGCGGTCGCTGGCGTGATTTGCCCGAGCGGTTTGGTCCTTATCAGACGGCCAAGCGTCGCTATTATCATTGGGTCGAGCAGGGTGTGATCGACCGGATATTCGAGGCCGTGTCGGAGGATCCCGACATTGAGTGGCTGGCGATCGATGCGACCGTGGTCCGTGCCGAGGCCCAAGCGGCCGGGGCGCGGATAAAAAGGAGGGCGCTCAAGCCCAGGCTCTTGGCCGATCGCGCGGCGAGCCGGTCATCCCGCCCCGCCGCCATCGCAAACATCAGCACCGCTATGACCGCATCGCCTACAAGCAGCGTTGGGGCATCGAAGGCTTCTTCGCCAAACTCAAAGAATGGCGCCGGATCGCTACCCGCTACGACAAACTCGCCGCAAATTTCCTCGGCTTCCTCAAACTCGCAAGCATCATGCTTTGGATCATATAATTAAATCGTCACTACAGCCTAAGCCTGATGAGGTCTCTGTGACGAGTGCGCTCTTGCCGCGCAGCGGTCTGGAGGCGTCTCTCATTCCGCGTCCTGATCGCCGGCGACCGCGGCCTGGCCGAATCCGCCCAGGCCATGAGAAACAAACTTCAGATAAACCTCAAGCTTACCCGGCGGTAGCGAAGTCACTGTATTGTTCACAACTCCGTAGCGCATCAGCAGATGGGTGCGGGCACCAATTAACATTGTCGCGATCGTCTCCAGCTCTTCATCTGGATAATCATCAATATAACGTGAAAAGCGACTGCGGCGCAGCGAGCGGGCGTAGCCAGTCACCATTTTGTCCATATGTTGCTGAAATGCCGCCGGCGCGTAAAGTTCAGCCTCGGTCAGCACGCGGTACATATATGGATGCTTGGTCAGGTAATCGAAGTTCGCTTCGAACCCGCGGCGTTCCAGGTCGAGAATGTCCTTCGGATGCCGAATGGCCTGGCCGATGATTTGCAGCATCGACGCGCCCAGCGTTGGCAGCACCGTATCGAACAGGTCCTTTTGCGACGAAAAGTGCAGGTAGAAAGCGCCGTGTGCAATCTTGGCACGGGCCGTCACGCGGGCGATCGAACAGCCGGCATAGCCATATTTGCCGATCGTTTTGCCGGCCGCTTCGATCAGCTTGATCCGAGTTTGCTCGTTGCGCTGCGTTTTCGCGAGCGACGGCTCACGCTTCGCAGGCCGCGAACGGACGCGGGGGGCTGTGCCTGCAGCGGCTTCGCTGTTACGCATGTCTGGCTTGCTCCGCTAAGTGCTCACGTTCATCTGCAATCGCCGATGCGATTTGAGATCGCAACACGTCTTTGCGGACCTTTCCCGAAGCCGTTCGGGGCAATTCTTCCAGAACTTCGATCCGTTCCGGTGCTTTCTGGCGGGCCAAGCCACGCTCGGACAGGAAATGCTGCAGGTCCGGGATGGTTGGGGAAGCGTCGCCGCGAACAACCACGAACGCGCAAATGCCTTCGCCAAGGCGGGGGTGCGGCATGGCGACAACGGCAGCTTCCGAGATATCGGGATGATGAAGCAGTACGTCCTCGATCTCCTTGGCGCTGATATTTTCGCCGCCGCGGATGATCAGATCCTTCTTGCGATCGGTGATGATGAGCGCGCTACCATTTACATGCCCAATATCGCCTGTCCTAAAATAGCCGTCGGCCGTGAAAGCCTCGGCGTTCTGCGCGGCGTCCGCATAACCCATGAATAGGGCGGGCCCTTTGGCGAGGATTTCGCCGTCGGCTCCGCTTGGCAGCGGCCGGTCATTCTCGTCGACGATGCGGACGTCATAGTCCACGACTGCGCCGTCCGTGGTGGCGGCGAGTTCGCGCGTGTTTGTGCCAAGAAAGCCGAGCGTCACGAACGGCGCCTCGGAACTCCCATAAACGCGGAAGGCCGCTGATTCCGCGAAAACCGCGTTGGCGCGGCGGATCAGTGACGCCGGGATGGCCGCGCCTCCGCAGGCAAAACAGCGCATCGACGGCAGTCGCGAGCCGGCCCGCTCCGCTGCTTCGACAAGCTCTTGCAGAAACGGCGTTGCCGCCACCGTCATGGTCGCACCGTGAAGGTCAATCAGTCGCACGGCCTCGTCGGCATTCCACTCATCCATAAGTACCGTGCACGTGCCGCCAAGGAAAGGCCGTTCGAGGCCGTTTGAATAGCCGCTGACATGCGTAACCGGGGACGGCATCAGCACGACGTCGCCGATACCTATTCGCCAGTGTTCAGCGCTCGCCGCGACGGCTCTGGCGAGCGTCTCATGACTGTGCAGAACGGCCTTGGGGCGACCGGTCGTGCCCGACGTGTACATGACCATCTTGAGCGCGGCGGGATCGACTTTCGGAAACCTGGCTCGCGTGCTCCGCGCGCCAGCCAGCAGTTGCTCATAGCTCAGAGCATTGTCGGTACGGCCGCGCACGGTGACGAAGTGGCTTAGTGAAGGCAGTCGCGGTTGAATTCGCGCCATCATGCCCACGTAATCAAAACGCCGAAACAGCGTTGGCACGAAGATCAGCCGGCTTTCACAGTCCTCCAGAATGAGCGAGGTCTCCGCCTCGCGATAGATGGGGACGATCGGATTGATGACGAAGCCGCCCATTGCAGCGGCGAGGTTGATTGTTGCGGCTTCCAGCCAGTTCGGCAACATCATGCTGATAACGTCGCCGGTGCGCAGCCCCAAGTCGAAAAGTGCTGCCGCCAGGTTCTCGGCTTCGCTGACGAGAGTGCCGATGCTGCTGGGACGGTCTCCGCCCAGGAAGATGTCCTCATCGTCGCCGGAATCGGCACGACGCCACGCATCATCCGCGATTGTCCGGGAAACCCAAGCTCCGCTGGCGCGATACACGTCCGCTTCGGGCACTTGGCGCATCGAGAAGATACGCGTCACAAATCCTGTCCCAGCCGGCCAAGATGCCACTGGGCATCTCCGAACATGGTCATGTTCAACATGAGCCGCTTTACATAGTGCCCAACCATCAGCTCTTCCGACATGCCGACGCCGCCGTGAAGCTGGATCGCCTGCTCACTGACAAAGCGCGCAATCCGGTCCACGCGCGCCTTTGCGGCCGAGATAACCCGCCAACCCTCGGCGGCGCCATCGTCGAACGCGAATTGCGCGCAGCGGGTCACGGCCCAACCCTCCTGTTCTGCAGTCATCATGTCTACCAGTCGGTGTTGGACCACCTGGAAATCGCCGATGGCGTGGCCGAACTGCTTGCGCGTCCGCGCGTATTGCAGTGTGGCCGCGTTCAGTTCAGCTACGATCGCCATGCTCTCCGCACACAATGCCGTTGTGGCCAGATCGAGAAACCTGTCGATAGCGGCGCTGGCGTCGCCGGAGCCTAAGGGCTCCGCTGGCACATTATCAAGGCGGACATCGGCCGCCGGCCTGCCGTCAAGAGAAGGGTAGGTTTCGAAGGACACCCCCGGCATCCCCGCGTTCAATAGGTAGAGACCAAGCCCTCCGTCCGCGCGGCGGGCCGAAACGAGCAAAAGATCGGCCTCAGCGCCATGCAGCACGAAACGCTTGTCGCCGGTTAGTCCACTCTCCGTCGCACAAGCATTGACGACCAGCCGTTCATGACCTGCATTCGGTTCGGAATGCGCAAAAGCAAGAGCGATCTCGCCCGCAGCGATCCGGGGCAGCAAATCCGCCCGTTGCGTTTCGCTGCCGAGCAGGGAAATCAGCTGAGCGCCGAGCGCCAGCGTCGGCAGCAGCGGCTCCAACAGCAACGCGCGCCCGGACGCTTCGAGCAGCACACCCAGCTCGACCGCGCCGCCGCCCGCCCCGCCTTCCTCTTCGGCCAACGAAAGTGCAAGCCAACCAAACTCCGCATAGCGCGACCACATGGCCCGGCTATAGCCAGGCGCCTCAAGAGAAAAGGCGAGGCGCTGCTCAGGCGTATAGTTCTCCGCCACGAATCGACGCGTCATCTCCGCGAACTGGCCGAGTTCCTCATCTGCGAAAACGGCCACCTAGAGCTCCAATACTGTTTTGGCGAGGATGTTGCGCTGGATTTCGCTGCTTCCGCCATAGATGGTCGCCGCGCGACCATAGAGATACTCGCCGACGATACCGGCGCTCGCCCGGTCTGAGCGATGAGGCGCGGCCAGCCCGCCACAGCCGACTGCATCGGTCAGCGCGACTGCGATCGCCTGGATAAGCTCGGCGCCGATCAGCTTCAGGACAGACGCCGTTGCACCGGGGTCGCGGCCTTGCGCCGCGCTGCGAAACAACTCGTAGCATAGCGCTTCGAGGGCGATGGTCCGGGCGCCGAGATCGGCGACGCGCTGGACCCAGGCGGCATTGCTTGCCAGCGGCTGCCCTCCGGCGCCGGGGGTTGTGCGGAGCAGATGCTCCAGCTGCGCCATCATCCGCTGGCATTTGCCAATTTCCGCAGCCAACAGCCGCTCATTGCCAAGCAGAACCTTCGCATAGGTCCAGCCACGCCCCGGCTCACCGACGAGATTTTCGTGCGGAACCCGCACATTGTCGAGGAAGACCTCGTTTAGATGATGATCGCCATCGATCGACGCAATCGGCCGTACCGTCACGCCCGGGCTCTTCAGGTCGATCAGCAGGAACGAAATGCCGCGCTGCGCTTGTGCGTCCGGACTGGTGCGCACGAGCGTGAACATCATGTCCGCCCACTGCGCCATCGTCGTCCAGACTTTCTGCCCGTTCACGACATAGGCGTCACCCACATCGACGGCGGTCGTGCGCAGGCTGGCGAGATCGGAGCCCGCATTGGGCTCGGAATAGCCCTGCGCCCACCAGATTTCCGAGCGCGCGATCGGCCCAAGCCAGCGCCGCTGTTGTTCGGGAGAGCCAAACGAATAAAGGATTGGCGCAACATAGGTAATGCCGAACGGAACCAGCCATGGTGACCCGGCGCGATATACTTCGTTCTCGAACACCCAACGCTCGAGGCGCGTCCAACCGAGCCCGCCCATTTCGCGCGGCCAATGGCCGGTCAGCCAGTTGCGGGTGGCGAGAATGCGATGCCAGCGAACATGATCGGCTTTGTCCAGCAGACGACCATTCAGCACCTTGTCGCGAATGTCCTCCGGCAAATGATCGCGGCAGAAATCGCGCACATCCTTGCGCAGCGCGGCCAAACCGGCATCACGTCGCGTCGCCACGTCCATCACCGTGTCAATGGCAAAAATCGAGCGCCTGGGCACTAGAACCGGTTCCACGCTCGATTGATGATGGCTGGATTCATTCAAGATTGCCCCCCACCAGCTTGCTCAGCCCACCGGCTTTGCGCACCGTTTCGGGAATGCCGCTTGGATCAATCACCGAGCCGAACTCGACACGATTATGAGCGTGGCACAGCTGGTGGAACAGGAAGGCTTTGTCGATCGCGTCGGTTTGACCCTGCGACTCGATGGATGCGTTGACCGACTCTTTCACCATCTTCAGTGCGAACGCCGGCTTGGCCGCGATCTTTAGCGCAAGCGCAAGTGTAAAACTATCTAACTCAGCGCGCGGCACGACATGGTTCACCATTCCCCAGTCATGCGCTTCCTGCGCAGTCCAGCGATCAGCGGTGAACAGCATTTCCTTGGCCTTGCGCGCGCCCAGTTCCCATGCGTGTGCGAAGAACTCGACCCCGTTTGCACCGATATTGACAACGGGATCCGAAAAGAAGGCGTCGTCGGAAGCAACAATGAGGTCGCAGACCCAGGCCAGCATCAATCCGCCGCCGAAGCAGGCGCCCTGCACGGCCGCGATCATCGGCTTTGGGATGGAGCGCCAGCGGCGGCAGGTGTCCAGATAGACTTCGCGCTCCCAAGCATAGTAACCGGACACGGTCGCGGTATCGATGTCACCGTAGACGCCCATGCGATCACGATCGCGCACGACGGCGTCATGCGCCTGGTCCTTGAGGTCGTGGCCAGTCGAAAAATGCTTACCGTTGCCAGCCAGGATGATGACACGGACCGAATCATCATGCGCGGCCTGCATCAGCGCCGCGTTCAGATCATATGTCATGCGCGTATCCTGCGCGTTGCCCTGGCTCGGCCGGTCGAGCGAAATCCGGCATATGGCCGGCGCCACAATGTCATATCCGATGACTGATTGCACTTCGCTCATTGGTCTCTCTCGTTCAAATTGGATTTCATTTTTGTATGACTGATGACTCATCAATCGTAAAGTCAAGATACGTTCGGCGTCAATCCGGCATCAAGTTGAAAACAATTTTCTCATTTTATTTCAATTATATAAATCGACAACGTTGAACACTGGCGTGTGAGGAGGACGTGTCTTTCAAATCTCGTCTTGACGAAAACGCACGCGGAAATCATCATGATCAGTGAATCATAAATCACGACTGCGGCGGCTCGATGCTCGCTGTGAAATACGGGGAGGATTATAATGGTCAGTGGATTGTACAAAGCCCAGGTGCGGCTGCTGAGCGGCGCGGCGACAGTGCTGCTCGGCGGCTGGACGGCGCAAGCTTCAGCGCAGGAGGTGGCCAGCCCCGCTGCGACACCTCAGGCGCAGACCGCCGAAGTCTCATCGAGCTTCAGCGATGGCGAAATCCTCGTCACGGCAAACCGCCGCGCGCAGAATATTCAGGATGTTGGCATCGCGATCACGGCGATCGGCGGCAACGAACTGTCGCGCATGGCGGTCAGCAACGCGACTGACATCACCACCGTTGTGCCCAATCTTCGATTCATCACCCTGGGCGGCGCCATCGTCAATTTCAACATCCGCGGCATTTCGCAGAACGACTATGCCGACCACCTCGAGCCGCCCGTGGCTATTTATTCCGACGACGCCTATCTGAGCACGACATCGCAGTCGAGCCTTCCTGTCTTCGATCTCGATCGGGTTGAAGTCCTGCGTGGTCCTCAAGGCACGCTGTTCGGGCGCAACTCCACAGGCGGCCTCATTCATTTCGTCAGCAAACAGCCGACAGAACATTTTGAAGGCTATGTCGATGCGACCATTTCGGACGACGTATGGGGGAAGCTTGAAGGTGCCGTCAGCGGACCTTTGGCCGATAATCTGCAAGGCCGCATCGCGTTCAGTGCCTCGACGCGCGAAGGCTACGTCAAGAACGCGACAGACGGAAGCCGCCTCGGGAGCGAGCATTATGTCGCGCTCCGGACGATCCTTGCCTATCAGCCCACACCGGATATCAATGTAAACCTCAATCTGCGTTACGCGCGCAACTTCGATCAGAGCGGCGCCGCATACACATTCGCGCCCACGATCGCCGGTCCTGATGGACTAGGGCGTTTCGTCGGACCGGACGAAAACCCCTATGGCACCTGCAACGGCTGCGGCCCGGCCTATTATGAGGGCTACACGCAACCAAATCCGTACAAAGGGGCATTCACTGACAGGGGAAATTACGCGCGGAGTGCTTACGGCGCCACGCTGAAGATCGAAGCGGCACTCGGGTTCGGCAGCCTGATCTCGATCACCGACTATCAGAAGGTGAACAAGACGTATTACGAGGACGTCGATGCAGCGCCTCAATACATTGCGGATGACCTCCACACCCAGAAGCTTGACCACCTGACCCAGGAACTGCGTCTCGTGGGTTCAAGTGATCGGTTCGACTGGACCGCCGGCCTTTACTATTTCCATCAGAAGAATCAGTCAGTGACCGCCTATGTGCTTTTCGACGGTGGTGGTCCTGTGCCGATCAACTATGCGACGTTCCGGACCGACAGCATCGCTGCCTATGCGCAGGGCGAGTATCGATTTACGGACACGCTGAGCTTCATCGCGGGCGGCCGGTACACCTACGATCGTAAACGTGACAACTATCTGGCGACGGACGCGAATTTCGCCGGTCCCCCGCTCGCCTTCAATCCCACGACATACCCCGATCTCGCCGATCGCAAATTCGACCTTTATTCGGCCAAGGCTGCGCTGCAGTGGTCGCCGAGCGACCGGCTGATGCTTTACGCCAGTTTCAACCGCGGAACAAAGGGAGGCGGCTTCAGCAAGCCCGGATATCTGCCGATCGACCCACAAACCATCCCGTTTGACGACGAAACGCTTTACGCATACGAGGTTGGTCAGAAATGGACATCGGATGATGGTGTTATCCGCCTGAACAGCAGCTTCTTCTACTATGACTACAAAGACTACCAGGCGTTTGCGTTCCGAACGCTGAACGGCAATCCGGTCGGCACGATCATCAATCGGGATGCGACAGTGAAAGGCGCAGAGGTCGATTTCACGCTCGAGCCGGTTGACGGCCTGACCATCAACATCTCGCCGTCTTACCTGGATACAAAAATCAAGAACGTGCAGTTGCCGAGCGGCAGGATCGTCACTCGTCCGTTGCCGCAGGCCCCGAAATGGTCCGGAAACGCCATGATCCGCTACGAATGGCCGGTGCTTGGCGACAAGACGGCAGCGCTGCAGTTCGACGTGAATTATAACTCAAGTCAGAACTTCACGGTGCTCGCTGCCTTCAACGAACGTGAAAAAGCCTATGCAGTTGGCAACCTGCGTGCCAGCCTGGCAAGCGGCAACAGCTGGGAGGCAGCGATCTTCGCCAAGAATCTGTGGAACCAGGAGTATCGCATTTTCGCGTTCGATCTGAGTTCGCTCGGTACGATCGCACAAAGCTATAACCGGCCCCGCACGATCGGCGCCCAATTCCGCTACAATTTCAATTAGGGGTTGCGAGAGGACAGTAGATGATGGGTGAGATCGACCTGAAGGCCGCGCAAGACGCCTGGACTCAAGCTGAATTCGCGCGAATCATGACGGTCGATAGCCAGGAAGCGGCGCATTTGGCAGAGCGCCAGCATGAACTCGAAGCCTCGCTGATCGCCGCTGCCAAGACGCTCGGCCGGTCAGCAGGCGATGGGCGAGCCGCGCATCGCTGGTGGGAACAGGAGCGGCCGCCCCGGCGGCCGCTCCGCATTGCCATCGTCGGCGGCGGCGTCGGCGGCCTCGCCATGGGCGCGCGGTTGCGAGAGGCCGGCTACGACGATTTCGTGATCCTCGAGAAATCTGACGATATCGGCGGCACATGGCATCATAACAATTACCCGGGCGTGGCCTGCGACGTCGCCTCCTACTTCTACAGCTTTACCTTCTTCAAGAACCCGGGCTGGTCGCAGATGTTCGCGCCGGGGAGCGAGATCAAACGCTATCTTTCGGAACTTGCCGACCATTACCGGCTGCGGGAACATATTCGGTTCGGCGCGACTGTCACCAGCTGTCATTACGACAATGGCGTCTGGACGATCTCCACTGCCGAGGGCGAGACGTTCGAGGCGAACATCTTCATACCCGCCACCGGCTTCTTGCACATCCCGATCCTGCCAGCGATCGAAGGACGCGATCGTTTTGCTGGAGAAATATTTCACAGCTCCGCCTGGCGCCCGGATTTCGACTCCTCCGGCAAGCGGGTTGGAATTATTGGCAATGGGTCGAGTTCGGTGCAGATCGTCTCCAACATCGTCGACCGGGTCGATCATCTGACCGTATTCCAGCGCACCGCCCAATGGGTATTTCCGGCACCGAACGATTATTATTCGGAGCTTCGGCAGCAAATGCTGTCCTACTATCCGGAGCTGACCCATCGGCTGTTCCAGTTTTTCATGGATTGGTACAATGACGGCTTCGGCAATGCTGTCACCGGCGACGCCGCCGCGCAAAAACGCTTCGCCGACGCCTGCCAAGCCAATCTGGATTCAATCGCCGACCCCGAGCTCCGCGCGAAGCTGACACCGGATTATCCGGTCATGTGCAAGCGGCTCATATTCTCCAGCACCTATTTCGACGCGCTGCAGCGTTCCAACTGCGCGCTGGAGACACGCAGTATCGCCCGCATCGAACCCAGCGGCGTGCGGTTGCACGACGGCAGCCTGGTGGAGCTCGACGTGCTCGTGCTTGCAACCGGGTTCGATACCCACGCTTATTGCCGCAGCCTCAACATCTCGGCCGCCGGCGGGCAAACGCTGAATCAGGCTTGGCAAGATGGTGCGCGCTCGTTCGAATCCATCGGACTGGCTGGCTTTCCGAACCTGTTCTTCATCGGCGGCCCCTATTCGACTGTCGGCAACCTTTCGACCATGACGTGCGCTGAACTGCAGGTCGATCATGTCATCCGCTTGCTGGACGAAATGGACCGAACGGGCGCGCGCGAAGTCATGCCGCACCGCGACGCGGAAGACGCGTTCGTCGACGAGATGCAGGGCGCTGTCGCCAATACGGTCTGGGTCTCGGGCTGCAAGAGCTGGTATCTGGACGCGAAGGGCGGGATCGATATCTGGACCAAGTCGCCGGCCGCCTTCATGGACCGAATGGTCACGGGACCGGACCTCGCCAAATATCATTTCAAGGCCTGATCGGGACGCAAGCCATGGCTGGGATTAATCTTCTGCTTGATGGGCTGGTTTTTCCCGAAGGGCCGCGCTGGCGCGACGGCCGGCTGTGGTTCTCGGACATGGAAGATATGTGCGTGAAGGCGGTCGATCTGACCGGCCGCGTCGAAGAGATCGTTCGCATCGACGACTATTGCTCGGGACTCGGCTGGCTGCCGAATGGACGGCTGCTGGTTGTGGCGGTGAAAACGAGGCTCCTGCTCGCCGTTGATTCCGCAGGCAAGGTGTCGTTACACGCCGATCTGACGCCGGTCACCCTCAGCTACGCCAATGACATGGTCGTGGATACAGCAGGCCGCGCCTATGTCGGCAGCATGGGTTACGATATCTGGAGCGACCCGGAAGCGAAACCCGGCGCGCTGGCGATCGTCGAGCCGGACGGGCGCGCACGCCTGGCGGTTGGCGATATGATGTTTCCAAACGGCAGTGTCATTACGCCTGACGGCAAGCGGTTGATCGTCGCTGAAAGCCTGTCCAAGGCACTGACCGAGTTCGATATTGAAGAAGACGGGTCCCTTTCTGGCCGCAGGTTGTGGGCGGAGACGTCCGGTGTGATGCCCGACGGCATTTGCCTGGATGCAGAAGAGGGCATCTGGATTGCGTCCATCGATGACGGCGCCTTCATACGCATCGAGCGAGGCGGAAAGAGCACGCACCGGATCGAGACTCCAGAGGGCCGACAGGCGTGGGCGGTCGCACTCGGCGGCGACACGCTGTTCATGCTCACGTCGTCACCGCTCGGCGACACAAGGGAGAACCGGCTCGCCACCCGGCCCGGCCGCATCGAAACGATGCGAGCGCCGGTCCCGGCGGCATGACGGCGCAAATTTCTTCAGGGCAGCGTGCCGCTGGTGAACAGCGTGTCGCGCGCTGCAAAGCACAGCGGGTTTCCCGAGGGATCACGCGTGTAGAACGATCGCTCCCCCCACGGCCGTGTCAGCACTTTGCCGAGCGCGCCAACGGTTGGAACGTCGGCTTCATCGAGTGGCGCACCGGCAGCGCGCGCGCGTGCGTACACCGCATCAATGTCATCGACGGCGAAGTAGATGTAATCCTCATTGGCGCGCGGCGCGCGGGCATCACCATTCGCAATCGCATCGTAGCAGCTAATGATCGTGCCTTCGCAATCGAAATAGTGCCGCCCAGGAGAAATGCGCGAGCCCGCAACCTCTAGCAACGTTGCATAAAATAAAACGGAAGCCTCTATGTTATCGGATGGAATCGTTATTCTGTACACTTTTACCACAATTCTCTCCTTTATTAAATAATTCTGCACAACTTCTAAAACTATTCAAGTATTATGACAAGGAAGTGCTTGTGTCGAGATTGACAGACAAGGTCGTACTGGTCACTGGCGGTGCAGGCGGTATCGGCGAAGCGTGTTGCACGGCGATGGCGAAGGAAGGTGCCAAGGTTATCGTCGCGGATATTGCCGCAGAGGCGGGACAGGCACTGGCGGCGCGGATCGGCGGCAATGCCTGCTTTCTTCACCTGGACGTTACCGACGAGGTGGCCGCGGAAGCTGCGGTCGCCTTTGCCGCCGATCGTTTCGGGCGTCTCGATGTACTCGTCAACAATGCCGGCGGCGGCAAGCTGATACCGACGCACGAACTTGATTTCGAGTTGTGGCAGCGCCTGCTCGCGCTCAACCTGGACGGCTATTTCCTGATGGCGCGCGCTGCATTGCGGCACATGGTAAAGCGGAGCGCCGGGGCGATCGTTAACATGGCATCGGTGCATGGCCATGTTGGCTTTCCGAACCACGCCCCCTACGCCGCCGCCAAAGGGGCGATCGTCAACATGACCCGCGCGCTCGGCGTCGAATATGCGGTGCGGGGCATTCGCGTGAACGCCGTCTGCCCGGGCTTCGTCAATACCCGCTTGATCGCGGAGGAAGTGCCGCCCGAGGATCTGCCGCCAATGATTGCGCTGCATCCCATCGGCCGCATGGCAGAACCGCACGAGATCGCTGCCGCTGTCGTCTTCCTCGCATCCGACGAAGCCAGCTTCGTGGTGGGAACGAGCCTGATGGTCGATGGCGGTTACACAGCACAGTAGCAACCAGGAGAGAGCGAGATGGCGATCAAGATGATTTACTGCCTCACCCGCAAGGAGGGGATGAGCCGCGAGGAATTTCAGCGCTATTGGCGCGAAATCCACTGGCAAAAGGTACGCCAGCACGCACGCACCATTCGCATGTTCCGATATGCGCAGAGCCACAGCTACGATACGCCGATCAACGACGGAATAGCCGCTGAGCGCGGCGGCCTGCCAGGCTATGACGGCGTCATGGAAGGCTGGTGGGAAAGCGAGGAAGATGCGCTGGCAGCGATGGGCAATCAGGCGGGGCTTGACGCGATGGCCGACCTGCTCGACGATGAAGGCCGCTTCATCGATTTTTCTCGCTCGCCGCTGTTCATGACGCATGAGCATGTCCTGATCGACGAACGGGGCGATCGTGGCCCGGCTTGAAGGGAAAGTTGCGATCGTCACGGGCGGAGCTGGCGGCTTTGGCGAAGCGATGGCACGGCTGTTTACGGCCGAGGGCGCGAAGGTCGTTCTAACAGACCTGGATGAGAATCGCCTGCAGGCAGTGGCGCAGCGGCATGGCTGTGATGCGCTGGTGCAGGACGTCGCGGATGAAAACCGCTGGTCCGAGATCGTCGCGGTATGCGAGGCGCGGTATGGCCGGCTGGATGTGCTCGCCAACAACGCCGGCTTTGAAGGATCGATGGACGCGGTTGATCCGGAGACCACCGGCCTGGAGGACTTCCAGCGCGTACAGCGGGTCAATGTCGAGAGCGTCTTTTTGGGCTGCCGCGCGGCAATCCCGGCGATGCGGCGCGCTGGTGGGGGATCGATCATCAATATCTCGTCGCTCGCCGCGCTGATCGCAACGCCGTTCCAAACGGCTTATGGCGCGAGCAAAGCTGCGGTGCGCCACTTGACGATGACGGTCGCGGCTTACGGCGCACGCGACAATATCCGCTGCAATGCCATCCATCCCGGGCAGATGCGTACGCGCATGATTGAGGATATCTATGCCGGGACCGCGGCCCGGCTTGGCATCGCGGCGTCGGAAGCCGAGCGCGACTTCACCGCGATGATCCCGATGGGCCGGCTTGGCACTGCCGAGGATATCGGCTGGGCCGCCGTTTATCTGGCATCCGACGAAACGCGCTACATGACAGGCGCCTCCCTCGTAGTGGATGGCGGATCCCATATCGTCTGAGAAAGGAAGCGTTATGGCGCTTTGGAACGTCACGATTGACAACGGCGTGGTGACCGCCGCGCACGATAATCCGCCGATGAACTACTTCACGGCTGAGGGCGCAACGGAGCTGGCGGATTTGATCGCGCGATGGGCCGATCCGGCGGTGCGTGCAGTGGTGCTGACAGGGGCCGTGCCGGGCCGCTTCATCACGCATTACAGCGTCGAGGAATTGGCCACGCTTGCCGGCGACCCGCACGCACTCGCTGCATTGGGCACAGGGCTCAACACGGGCTACTATGATTTGCTGCGACGGCTTCGCGGGCTGGCCAAGCCAGTGATCGCAGCGATCAACGGCGACGCAATGGGCGGCGGTTTCGAGCTTTGCCTGTGGTGCGACATCCGCATCCTGGCACGCGGCAACTATCGCGTTGGCCTACCGGAAACCCGGCTCGGGATCATCCCCGGCGGCAGCGGCACGCAAATGCTGGCCCGACTGCTTGGCGCTGGCAAAGCGATCGAAATGGTGTTGCGGGGCTGCGTCGTCGATCCTGAAGCCGCGCTCGCCATCGGCCTGGTCCACGAGCTGGCAAACAATGCGCTTGATCGTGCCCAGGCGATCGCGCGAGACCTCGCCGAACAGTCGCCAGCGGCAATGGCAGCTGCGAAGATTGCGATCTATGACGGTATAGACCTGACCTTGGCTGAAGGGCTCATGGTCGAAGCCAACGCCTCGATCGGTGTGATCGGCTCTGCCGAGGGCCATTCGCGCATGAATGCCTATCTCGCCCAGCCTACCGACAGGCGGCGCGATTGGCTCGACAGTGCAGTCTGACATGGCCGAACGAAACCGCCAATGGTTGCTCGCGCGACGCCCGCAAGGGCTGCTCAGTCGCAACGACCTCACTTATCGCGAAACGACAGTGGACCCAGCGCGTTTACCGCCCGGCCATATCCGCGTCCGCAACCTGGCGTTTCTGTGCGCGCCAACCATGCGCAACTGGATGGAAGACAAGGGCAATAGCCTCTACCCATCAATGCCCCTGGGAATGCCGGTGATGGCGCCGGCCGGCGCCGAGATCATCGAATCAACCGATCCGCGCTTCCCCGTCGGCGCAAAGGTCAGTCTGCTCAGCAGCTGGCAGGACTATGAAACAATCGACAGTGCCAGCCGCCCGATTCAGCGGCTTCCAGACGAACTCGGCATCGTCGATGCGATTGGCAGATTCGGCCTCAATAGCGTGACCGCCTATTTCGGCTTGCTTAGGGTTGGCGAACCGCGGGCGGGCGAAACACTGCTTGTATCGGGCGCTGCCGGATCGACAGGGGCGGTCGCCGCGCAGATCGGGAAGCTAGCAGGCTGCCGGGTCGTAGGCATCGCTGGCGGCGAGACCAAATGCAGTTGGCTCACCGAGGAGCTCGGACTTGATGCGGCAGTGGATTACCGCGCGGGTAATTTGGTCGAGGCAATCCGCAGTGCGGCACCCGAAGGCATCGACGTTTTCTTCGACAATGTTGGCGGCGAAATCCTGCAGGCGGCTGTCGAGGTCATGAACCGCTTTGGCCGCATCGTATTATGCGGTCAGATCGCCGGCTATAACGACGGGCGCCCTGTGCCCGGCCTGACCAACATGATGCGACTGATTTACGGGAGCATACGCCTGCAGGGATTCCTGATGGGTGATTATCGCGAAGACGTTCCTCAAGCATTGTCCAATTTGCGAAAATGGGAGGCTGAAAGAAAGCTTACGCTTCGCGTCGACACACGGCATGGATTTGAAAACTTGCCTGACATTTTCAATTTGCTCTTTTCTGGGACTAATAGCGGTACGCTTGTTGCCGATGTAGCAAGTGGCTGACGCAAATCCGCTTGCAGCAACAAGCAGGCAATTTCTTCTGGTTCCAGTCGGCTCGAGTTTGACCATCGGTGCCTTTTGAAGTGGGCGCCGCGTTATTCGAATGCCGCCTTCTGTTCGGCGGTGAGGCCTTCGAGCGCGAGCCTAGCGGCTGAGTCCCCGCCCGCGCGAGAGGCCGAACCAGTCTGAGAGCTCCCGGGACAGCCCGCGCGCCGGTTCCATGCCGATGCCGAGCCCGAGCTCGCGGGTGCGAGGACGCAGCAGCGACTCCATCTGCGCATCGCGCTCGAGGCTCTTCGCGAGCCCCGCCATGCCCGCGTTGATCTTCGGGAGCTTGTGCTCCTCGCCCCAGAACCGGGCGTGCTCCTGCTGCTTCCTGAGCTTTGTCCATTCCGCGACGAACCGGTCGGCGCGGTAGGCGGGGTCGCTGCGGACGCGCTCGGCCTCGTCGAGCAAGGCGCGGGCCTGCCGCACGTCGCCGCGCGCCATCGTATCGAGGAGTTTCAGGTCCGCGCGCCAGGCGTTCCTGAGGTCGCGCGCCGCGCCGGGCCGGATCGCATCGAGCGCGGCCTCGTCGCGTTCGTGCATGGCGCGAAGGCCGTCGCTCATCGGCACGCGCGCGAGCCCCATCTCGCGGACCTTGTGCACGGTACGCGCGTACTGCTCGACCGCCGGCTCCAGTTGGGGCCTCGGTGTCTGGATGGGGGTGCTTTTCAGTTGCAGCCCCTCGAACATGTCGCGGACCTTGACCGTGATCTCCTTGACCCGTTCCCTGAGCGTGATGCCGCGCCGGGCGGCGAACGCCTCGGCTTTGTCTGCGACCGGTCCATAGTCACCGACCATGTCCTTGCCGCGGTCGCGTGCCAGTGTGCGGACAAGCTGCTGCTCGGTTTTGAACGTCTCCTTGCCGTAGTGGAGATCGACCCGTTCGCGGTGGCGCGACAGCGCCACATAGGCGCCGTGACGGTCCATGCCGCCTGTCGCGAGCACATAGGACCGATCCACGGTGACCCCCTGCGCCTTGTGGATCGTGGCAGCATAGCCATGGTCGATGTCGGTGTAGAGCTTCGTGTCGAAGCTTATGGCTCTACCGTCATCGAGCATGATGGCCATACGTGCCTGGCTCACGCTCTCGACCCTGCCGAGCGAG
>TARA_R110000782_G_scaffold34822_2_pt1 | contig 30622 bp, 41 predicted proteins | sample TARA_R110000782 | Tara Oceans TARA_R110000782 (sample SAMEA4397859) | marine metagenome | biome: Polar Biome; feature: [SRF] surface water layer (ENVO:00010504); material: water (ENVO:00002006), including particulate matter (ENVO:01000060) such as... | depth 5 m | reverse complement strand
TACGTCACCAAGAACTTCAGAGACCCTTCAAAACATAGTGTTTTACGAAGGTAGACCTAACCTTTGGGGACTAATGGATAAGAAAGGGGGGATACAAATAATAGATATTAAGGATCTGGATACTTATACTAGTCCCATGTATAATTCTATTGTTACAATGCTCGAATCTAAATTAAATATGACTATTGAAGATCTCAGAGATGCTATCAACTTCGATAATGGCGGGACAGAAGAAAGCCCTGAAACAGGAACTGCTTCAGGAGGTGTAGCTCCTGCTTCAGGAGGTGTAAATCCATCCCCAGGAACAGGTCGCAATTAATAAACATCATAAATAATGGATGAAGAAGAAATTAAAGCGTTACTACTTGATTATATATCAACAGCTAACGACCCAAAAAACGGCGGGGATTGGAGTAAGATAGACTCTTTATTTCAGGAGTTTGAATCGTATGATAAGGATAAATTACATAATTATGTAAACACTTATAACGGTGGTGTTACGAATATATCTAAACTCAATACGCAGTTCCCTGATTTTTTTCCTGTAAAAAAAAAAGATCTATCGGATCAAAACGCATCTTCCTCCTCGTTTTCGGATGGGACGGAAGGTTCTTCGGGCTCACCATCCGTACTACCACAAAGTCCTTTAGATTCGGATTCTCCTCAGAGAAATGAGGTTGCTCCTGGAACAAGAGTAAATATCCCAGTTGATACATCTAATTCAACTCCTTTTATTGCGGATTTTTTAAAGGAACATAATTGGTATACTAGTGGCAAGGAAGGTTCTAGTGACAAGGAAGACCCTAGTGACAAGTATAGTAGTTTAAGAATTTCTCCTGATGAGTATTCTGCTGTTATTCAAAATGCTGGATCATCTGTCTTATCAGATGAATTTGGAAGTTATAGTGAGTCATTAGATTCTAATGCTAATGATATATTATATGGTATTGTTAACCATGAAATAGATATAAATCTTGGTATAGCAAAACTAAGTAAGATCCTTGCTGAAGATGATTATGTAGTAGAGCAGTTAGGTATTGATGTGCCTACAAAAAATCATTTTATGCAACCTAGTGTGGTTGGTGTATCAATTCCGCCGCTCGATAGAAACCCCGAAGATATTTTCAAAGACCGTGAATACGAAATAAAAAAACTTCTAAATAAGAAGGTATACGCTAGACTATCATCTGACATTTCTCAAATAATCCCTGAAAACCTAAGGGGTGAAGAGGGAAAGGAGTATCTAGAGCAATATATGCTTGAAGAATTCGGTGCTATGGCTGACATAGATGAAGATGGTCAAGTAGGCAACACCCCTTTCTTGCAATTTGATGGGTTCAAAGTGTTCAATAGCGGAGATGTTACTACAGTTATCCCTGAGTTCTCTGGATATTTACCAGATAAACTTAAAGCGGCAGCTATTGACCTTACAAATGGATTTATAAATTTCTGGTCAAGCGATCAAACGATAAAAGATCGTAGAGAAGAAGCGGAAAAATTGCGTAGGGAAACTTTACAATTTGTTGATGGCGCTGGGGAAGGAGACCTAACAAATGCGATTTTATTAACAACGGGGTATATAGCTGAAGCTATCCCTACCTTATCGGTAACCCTACCTTTAGCTGTAGTTACAGCGGGAGCTCTACCATCAGCATCAATTCTTACCTATTCAGGTATTATAGCGTTAGAAAGCGCTAGTGTCGCCACTTTGCAGGAAGCTGCTAGGTTACGAGCAAACCCAGAGTGGAGTATATATATAAAAGACGGGGAAGAGTACAGCTATCAAGAGATGATGATGGCTACAGGAGGTGACCCTGAGCTCATATTACAGTATACAGAAGACCCTAATATATCAGGAAAAGCTGGTTATATAGCTGATACCTTTGGATCAAGCTTCGTTGTTGATGGAGCCACTTCATTGATTTTTATGCGCTCCATGAAAGGCCAAAAAATACACGGACCTGTACATAGGGATGCAGCTCGGTGGTGGAGGTATCATGCTGCTACAGCAGGTTTAAGCACAGGGGTAGGATCTGTAGCGGGTTCTTTTGCTGCTGGGAGGATGTATATGTCTGAAAAAGAAGCTAAAGGGGAAGAACCGATTTGGTCTGAAATGCGTGAGGTAATGATAGATGCTGCCATTCAAACTGCAGGGTTAGGGTTTAGTGTTTCTGGAGCAGGTAGCTTTTTAAATATTGCTTTATCTAGAGATCCTTTCGGTAGGGGTAATGAAAATATGAGCGTTCTGAACGAGCAAAACACCATCTTGAAAAACCTAATAAAAGCACAAGAAAAAAACAACAAAAAACTACAAGAGGTTTTACTAAAGGATTTAATCGATCTTAAAAAGAAGAGTGATAATAGGAGAGTGCAAGACGAAGCTTTTTATGAAAGGATGAATCCAGAAGACAAGGAATTTATTTCTGATCTGTCTAAAAAGGCACGTGTAAAATTAAGGGATGTATATAAAATAAACAGAAAAGAATCTACGGTATCACAAAAGCTAGTGGAGGAAATAAATGCTCTAGTAGAAGAGCGCTTAAGGATTGAAAGTCTATACGACCTAGAATATGATTATTATCAAGAGTCTATTAAAAACGACCCGCTTTGGGATGAGGCACCACCCATAGAATTTTCTACGCCTCTGCGAGGGTTTTCGACGAAAGATAAATTACGCGCCGCGTTGATTGATAAATACGATGGAATAAGAAAAATACAGCAAGAAATTCAGACTCAGAGAGATGACGGAACTGGACAACGAGTACCTCTAGATCAAGATATAGATATATCGCTTAGGTTGTGGGACTCTCAAGCAAAAGCTGTTGTGGAACTCATGGAAACAACATTGGCTAAAGACCTTTATCCCACTTTAATAGATTTGAATTCCGTAATATCTAAGGATACTCCTGGCGCAGAAATGCTTCCTGCAGGACAAAAGCCTACGTCTACAAATATGTTCGGTAGGTATATGTATGCCAAACACGCTCCAGAACGCAACGCCGATATTTCGAGGAAGATCAGTATACAATTAACCGATATAAATAAAAAAATTGCAGACTCTGACAATGAAAGCAGCAGAAATAAGCTTATCAAGGAAAGAGATAGGCTTATAGAATACCAAACGAGTAAAAACGGTAGCGGTATGTCTGATGAAACGGCTAAGGCTTATTTAGATAGGCTAGAACCCAATATTACAGAGAGGTTTGAAAAAGCTCATGAAGTAGTAAAACGTCTTCAGCAAGAGACTCGTGACAAACTGCTAGAGTATGGCTTTATTAATAAAGAGCAACACAGGTATTTGAATGCCAAATTTGAAAACTATGTTACACTACACGGAAAAGCTATACAAATTACGGATGAGAGCGGTTTTTTAATTGAAACGGATGCTGATTATCAACAGAGCGCCCCATATTCCATAAGAGATAATTTCATACGTGAGGCGTTAGGTAGAGGAGATGAAACGACAGATATTTTAGCTAAAATAATTCAGCAAAACACTCTTGTGAATGTCTTAGGTAAAAAGAACATTGCCTTGCAAAAAGTTTACGAGTTGGCAAGGAGAAATCCAGATCCTAAGGTATGGCAAATACTAGGTGAGAAGGATTTACTACAAGGAGGAAAAAGGGACGGCGAAAAAGCAAAATCTGATCATATTGTAAAAATTATGATCGATGGGGATACTAAAAAATTATATTTTGAAGACGTTGATATAGCTATTTCCCTTAGAGACATGAATGAAGGGAAATCAACATGGTTTATACAAAAGATAAAGGAGGGAGCTGTATGGACCTCAGGGTTGAGAAAAATGTTTGTGAACTACAACCCTGTTTATGGACCTGCGGCATTTTTTAGAGATGCGCAAACAGCTATCATACAAGGTTATTCTCTGGCAACAAAAGAATTTGGTTATGCTTTGCGCGCTCAAGATGGAAGTGAAGTAAACGCAAGTGCTTTAATAGCAGGCATGATGAAAAACCTTCCAAATTCTTTGAGGGTGGCAACTCAAGCTGAGTTTAAAACAAATATGTCGCCAGAGAATAGAAAATTTCATGCGGAATATAGGAAGTACGGAGGTCAGACAGGTATGATCTATGCACAACCGTTATTAGAAATAAATAAAATATTAGAAGGTCAAACAAACCCTAATAAATTTAAAATTGCTAGAAAATGGTTGTTTGACAATTCACTGGGGTTAGTTGAAAGTATGAATGGCTCTCTAGAGAACGCTATAAGATTCTCTGCTTATAAAACATGTCGGGAAAATGGTATTTCTCCAGAGAATTCAGCGGCAGTTGCTAAATACGTTACTGTAGATTTTAACCGTAGGGGAAATTCATCTGCTCAAATAGGCTCTATAAAATATTTCTTTAACCCCGCTGTACAGGGTATCGATCAGCTGGTTGAGACTACTACGGCAAAATCGCCTAAAATTAGATTTGACGGAACAGAGCGACCAGAGATATCAAGATACGGTACTGAAGTAAAACTACTTGGGGGGTTAGTTGCGTTTGGAGCAGCACTTACATCATGGAACCTATCTATCACAGAGAAAAATATAGTCGGGATGAGTTTTTATGATGAGATACCCGACTATGTAAAAAGGAGGAATTTTATAATTATGCACCCTATGGGTACAGACACCACAAAACAAGGATATACTAAGATTCCTAAGGCGTATGGATACAGCGTGTTTTCTGATCTCGGTGCTACTTCAGTTGAAGTGCTTACAAATAATAGAAATTCTTTTAATGCTTCAATGTATATGGCAGCGTCAGGAGCACAAGCTTTCTCCCCATTAAATTTATACTCATCTCAAAAAGAAAGTAGCGATAAAACATCGCGAATAGTACCTAGCCCAAGTGATATTATTGCAGGTGTTGTTACACCTGACCAAATAAAACCAGTTTTGGACACATGGAGGAACGTAAGTGTTTTTGGTAATCAGATAACATCGCCTAACGAGCCAGGAAAAAGTAGATCAGGTGGATCGTATAGGGCTCCGCTTTTTTTGCGAGAGGCTGCGGAAAACTTTAATGAATTGGGCGGCGGGACAGAGTTTACGTCTGGGTCGGTATATCCTGGCATTTCAACAGACCATAACCCTGACTACCTCTACTATATTTTTCAACAATATATGGGTGGGGGGGCTTTAGCTTTAACACAAACTATGGATGTTGTCAGAGACTGGAGAACTCTCCGAGTAAAGGATTTCCCAAAGACTGGAAATAATATACTCGATCCAGACAACATACCATTTTTTAGAAGTTTCTATAGCGATGGGAATAGCAGAACGATAACCACGGAATATTTTGATATACAGGATAGGATAAAAGGATATCAGAAGGAGTGGAGTGATAAAATGAACCTTGCTGATTATATAGCTTTAGAATTGCCTTATCAAGATCAATCCCTTTCCGATGACGGTGAATTGATGTCCGATGAATCTCGCTTCCTAAAATACATAAAGGTAAATAGACTTATTAATACGTTAAACAACTTAATGTATAACCCACGTGGGTTAGGATTAATGAAAGATCGGATGATAGAAAGAAGAGATTCTTTAAACGCGACTATGTTTTCTTCAGATGAAGACCTTAAGAAATTTTACGAGATAGAACAAGAGATATATGACCATGAGGCTCAGAAGATCGGGCTAATGGCTCTTGTTATAAATCTTACGGGATTTAGATCTGAGAAAGATCCAATTATTAAACCCGAAATTAAACTTAAAGACGATAATGAGTGATAAGAAAATAAAAGACACAGCCCTAGGAGCGTGGTTGAGTACGAAGGTGCCAGAATTAGCAGCAAAAGTTGGTGACTTATTGCCTAATAGCGGAGCGCTAGGGATAGTAAAAAATCTACTCGATGGGGAACCGAGTGTATCTGCTGAGGATAGATTAGAGTTTGAAAGGCTAAAGGTCGAGCAGGAGATAGAAGCTCAAAAAGCCGTTTCAGACCGTTGGAAATCTGATATGAATAGTGATGTTAAGCTGGCTAAATTTATACGTCCTGTAACCCTCATAGCTCTTATGACTATGTTTATTCTAACTATGGTAGCAGACAGCGTGGATGGGTGGCCTTTTAACGTCAAGGATGTATACGTAGACCTCTTACAGATACTTATGTTGACTGCTTTTGGTGCTTACTTTGCAGGTAGAACGATAGAAAAAACGAAAAGATGAGGTTGAAAAAATATCAGTACGGGGGTAGAGAAGGTGGTAACCCTGGGCAAGGAACCATAACCCCAGAGGAAGCTCTACGTCGTTCAGGCGCTCGTATACCTGAGCCTGGACCGTATGATGAGTTGCTCAAAGATTATCCCCAAGGCGGAGGAATAGAAAACACTTTCGGTCCTTCGGACTATATTTTAGGTACGGCCCCTGTGGGTAGAGCCATTGCCCCAGTAGCAAATGCCATTAAGAAAATTTTTGGGATTACTAGCAAGTCTAAGCCCTATGGTGTTGGCCTTCCTAAGCCTAACCGTCAAATCGAAAATTTGCAGTATGCTGCAGACAGAGCAATCCAACGGGCCGAGGGAGAAGAGGTTGAGGCCGTCTGGAACCTACAAGCTCAATTAGATGACACCTTGTACGATGCAATTAGAAACTCAAAGTCTGACTCGGAAAGAAAAATCGTAAGTCAGCTAAAGGATTATTTTGAGAAAATCTTGAAAAACCCACCCCCACCTTCTAAAAACTTTCAAGCCCACCTAAACAAATTAGCTGATAGTTTCAAAAGAGGTGATTTCAAAACGGGTTTGACTGATGAGGTTCTAGGCAGCTATCGATTAGGTGAACCGTCCCTAAACCTAACTTCCTTCCCTGCAGAGGCTGATGCGGCTGGGTTGGCGGGAAGAAAGTTTTTTGACCCTAAAACACCAGAGATGCAGCAGGCTTACCAAGATTTAATGCAGGGTTTACGCCCCCCACAAAACTTTAAAAATAACGAGAACGGGGGTAAAATCAAAGTACTAAAAAAAAGATAGAAAAAATGAAGATTCAGACTATAATCACTTCAGCCGCTGGCGTTGCTTTACTAGGTATTGCAACTTGGCTTATAACCACTACCGCAGACGGAACTAAAGAAATGGTTTCAGTAGAGAAGGATTTAGATGCTATTTATTCTGACATAGAGGACCTAGAGGTTAAGGTGGAAACACTACGCCTTGATCTTAGGGAGATAAGAAAATCTTCTCATGATCATGATAAGAAGGGAAATATAGTAAGGTAAAAGAGGGGAGACACCCCTGCCCCCCCCTTCAATCAACCACACACTAATAATACTTTTAATATACGATTGTTTTTACTTCATCTGTTACAGGATGATAGTAATCCATGCTATAGTTAGCCACTTCGTAGCTAGGTAATGTTTGTAGGTCCTCTATAACGAGCATAGTAATGAGATCCTCTCGGTCTTGACGGCTGTAGCAACGCTTGTAAGAGTCTTTCTTAGCTACTGTGCCACTCCAGTCTACGTTTTCCTTACAGTAGGTTCTTAGCTCTTCTGTATTAACAATAACAAATCCCTGGACTTCAGGCATATCGAAAGCTATTGTTGTTGCTTGACCAAATAACCACCCTAGATCTCCCTTTACATTTTTAAACTCCACCCAGATTTCATCGGGAAGGTTGTTACCTTTTACATCGACACCAAGATCGTCATGCCAAAAGTCTACATGCATATGTATGTCCTCTTCGCGAGTAGATTTCCTAGCGTCGGGAAAAGTACGTTGGTAGCGAGTAGCTGCCAACCCTCCATCTCTCCAGGATTGCTTACGTCTTGAATTTGTTACTGGCACTTTCGTTTTCTTTATATTCCTTTACACACTCTCGTATTAAGTCTATTTCCAGCAGTAGCCATTTGCGGCAGCTAGTAACTACTTCAATAGCTGGTTCTACATCCGTTAAAGGATTACCATTATTGTCATGAAGAGATTCATACATAAGGTCACACGCCTCATGCATTCTAGTGCATGCACCACTATATTTCTGACTTAGCTTACTTAGACTCATTCCTTTTTATATCCTGGATTACATCATCCACTTGTTGCTTATTTTTTGCAATATACACAGCGCAGTCTATGTTATTATTTACTAGATGCTTAAGGAATAACTTCCAGCGCATAGGGAAGTCATGATGACTAGGAACGTAACCTTTTGTCTCTATTACCCAACTCATATCTTTAGCTACAAAGTCAGGAGTATATCGAATAGGCTGTTGGATTGAATTAGATCTATCTGACAATACCTTACTCTTGGCTGTCATTTTCAAATATCTGTTAGGGTATCTGAAAGACGGCATCAATTCATACACCACTTCTTCGTAATCGAAATCTATTTTAGCTGATTTCAACTGGTCTGCGCAGTATTTTTCAATCCCACTTTTAAACCGACCCAGGTTCTTCTTCTTCGAAGGCCGAGTTGCCGTTTTTCTTTTCTTCATCCGATGGTAATATAATATCGGATTTGCCTTTTAAAAAATCTTGAGGGGTAAATTTTATCGAATTATACGCTATTTGTTTTTGAACAGCTTGTTTGTTGAAATCTATGGGAGTTATTATAGGGGTTGACTTACCCCACTCCATAAACCCTGTATGCGCTAGATTCATAGTGATCTTAAACGGCTCCGCTAAAGGTGTCGGTCTACCGCCAGTTTCTACCTCTCTAACTTTCCGCACATGAATTTCTGTCATATTTCGTGTGTGGGGGTCCGTAGCCTGGACTTTACGATGTATAGTCAGGAACCCGTCTGCCCGATTTACAAACTTACCTCCTCCTTCAGTGTCTTCTGCAAATGGTGCGCGGGGTAACCCGTCTGCTCCCTTTAGCCTCTGCGCCTCTGTTACAGCATGCATGTTTAACCATACTGCTATATTGTGATTGTTACTGAACGTAAGAAAAGATGTAGCCGCTTCATAGTGGTAGTCGTGAGTGTTCTTCATTTCAGAAGACCTCATGTCTAATCGCAAGGCGTTATAAGGGTCAATAAATACAGCGTCTATTTTTTTGTAGTGTATAACCTTTTCCATAAATAAGATTATATCTACATAGCTATATACCTCTGCATTGTTTATGACTATGAAGTGCTCCTTAACCCATTCATAGCTGTTTTTACGCTCTGTGTAGCTCATGTTGCCCACACGTTTGTTTGCAACAAACTGCATGAGAGACATCTTTATTGACGCAGTACGGTTTTCAGCGCTGTATACCATCCACTTCCACCCGTGTCTCACACTAGAATTAACCATGAAGTATAATGCCGTAGTAGTTTTACCTACGTTACTATGCCCATTCATGATTACTAGCTCCTTCTTGTACTTGAAGTGCTCATCTAACAGCGTACTGCCTGTATCTAACCCTTGATCAATGCGACCCTGGCTAAAGTCGTCTATCCATTTGTAGTCGTCTGAATCGCTACTGATAAAAGACATATCGCCATCTTGGATACGCATCTTACGCTCATGGTCCTGCTCTTGATTTACTACATCTCGTATGGGTAGAGTTTTACCATGATCGACTCCCTTACGTATTGTTTCCTTAGCAGCCTCTGGAGATTCTATGTCGCGCTTTACAATCTCTCTTAAGAGAACACGGCATACTTCTTCTTCTTCTAACCTACCTGCAGCTATATAACCCCCACATAGCGTAGCAGCTTTTATCAGCGTGTTATGCTTCTCTCCTTCGGTAGCGTTTCGGATCATACGAACAGCTACGTTTAACTTAGTGTAGTCTGTAAGAGTTTGTATAGGAGTAACAGGGGGTGCATCAAATGCCTCCTGGCTCAAAAAATTACCAAACTTTTTGCTTCCTTCCTTGACTATGATTTCAGGGTCGTAAGACTCAAAGCAAGCTCGTGACTCATTGATACCACTACTGTCTAAATCCAGACCATATTGAGTATCAAAATACTTTACTAGCGCACGGAAATGGTCTCTATGTCTTTCAGGATTACTGACTCGGACTAAAGCCTTAATGCCGTTAGCTGATGGAGACACCCAGCATGCGTATACGTAATCGTCTATAGCTAGAGCTTTCTTTGTAGGCTCTACTTCTACATGGTCGAAATCTAAAACTATAAGCCCACTGTGCTCACTTATTTTATCATCTGACCTAGATGAAAACTCCCCACTGAACAATACAGCGGGGAGATCCATTTTTCTATCCTTATTTCCAGCTCTTACGCTGTCAATTACTGTGCGGGATTTCCCCGTTCGTATACGATGAAAAACCTCCTCAAGAGTTGCTGGATGAGGATTGTTTTTCTCGTAAATGTTTCGGAATACTGTAACCTTCATCACGTGCTATCATGAGTAGGATGAGGTAGCCAACCAGGTCGAGTAGGGTATCTTCTGTTTCGTCGTTCAAGCCCACGTTTTGTATTCGCTTAAGCTTGTCGTCGATACGTTGTCGTATCCCATACTCAACACCAGCTGAAGAAAAAACATTCAGGGGGGACAGCGCACTGTCACCATAAGCGTCATTCTTAGATATTAATAGCTCACGAACTTTATTAGTCGCTGCTATTATCTGCTCTTCTCTGTTCATCCATTGTCAATTGAGACCTTCCTACTTTCTTTGCTGAGAATATTTTACTCACTTGAATAGCCTGGTCTATAGATTTAGATAGATGAAAAATATCTTTCTTAAGCCTAGACATCGTCTTAATATCGTAAAGAACAATTTCTTTAGGATCTAGGAAGCATGAGACTATCCAAACTTTCCTTCTCATCTTTCTCTTACGTTTAGTAAAAGAAATCTCAGCCGTCAAGTAGTAAATATCTGCTTTAGAAAGGGAGGCTATCAACTTCTGTTTCCTTAGACTGAGAAGCTTTTCTTGCTTCCTCCTTCCTCGCTTTTGATTCCTTAGCACCCTCACTGTTCGGGTCAAATACGCGGCAACAAGCTTTACCAGCATTGCTCATAAACAGAGTCATGAGCACGTTACCTCCCATCTGCTTTCCGTCTTTTTCGAAGACATCGGTGACGTAATTTTTCAACATCTGCTCAACTTCGTCTTTCTTAAGCTTGATCTTCCACTCTTTTAGATCGCCATTATCTTTGAATACTGGTTCGTCAGTCCATCCTACTAGGACGCTATCTTGCTTGTACTCTTTTTTTTCGTTAGACATATGTCTGGGGTTATTAAATTATAATATGTGTAATAAAGCGAATATAAAGAACGCTATGTAAAGAACCAAATCAGACCTTGAATTCTGCATAACCTTTGATTATTTGATTATCTCCTTTCAACCAAGCCTGCACGTTTTCCAAGGCGTTATAGAACTTCATCTCTCCTGAGAACAACGTCTCATCGGAGCACCTAACTATACCAGGGTAGTAGGGATCATTCTTCTCTTGGACTAACCAATAGAATTTATCAATCCCCATCACTTTAGTATAGATATATGCTTGTATGTCGTAACTGAAAGACCTTACATCATACTTGAATTTATTCATAGACCGTGTAGACTTAGAGTCTACAATAAACCCATCACCAAGGCAGTCAAGAAATCCCTTCAAGGGGATGCCGTCGTAGTCATCGTTAAACTCTATCTGAAACTTTCCGCTAGATAGATATTTATCGTACAGACCCTCTAAACGTAACCGATGGATCATACCCTCTGATCGTTGCCAATCATCCTTAGGAACTAATATGTTACCTGTTTGCTTGGCTAGTTCTTTTAGGTTCGCTAAACGAGTTTTATACTCCTTTGTTAATTTCGGACTCTTAGATTCGATGCCTGAGCAGAGTAATTCTTCATCTACGACAGTATATGTATCCTTAGCCTTTTCAGGTTCAAATAGCATCATGTCGTATAGGCTGCCGAAATACAACGCTTCACTCTCTTTACGCAATTCTCCACGCATATACATCTCCCATTGGCGCATATCACCCAGGGCATACTTGAGAGAGGAGTAAGAAAGGTGACCCTTTCCTACTCGCTCCGTCAATTGTTCGCGTAATGTTTGTACTGGATTAGTCTTAATCATCGAACAAACTTATTTAAACCTTCAACCTGTTTCGATGTTAGTTGTGATCCATATTTCTCTACAATTAAATCATAAGCTTTCTGCTTATCGTCTGAGCCTTTAATGTAGTTCACTGACTTACCCATGATATCATCAACGACATTTTCTTTAGCAGGTTCTTTAGCAGGTTCTTTCACATCTGCTTTAGCATTCTTAGGTGGGTTATCATCTTGATGTGAAATAGCTTCTTCTACTTCGTTAGCTGACGCTATAGAGGTATCTATACCTATACCCAACATAGCCAGTGCACGACCAATAGCTGATGTCTCGCAGTTTTCAACGTAGCTCGTCTTATTAATATTACTGCTACCCTGAGTCTCATGAGCGTGACCAGTTGCTATAATGCGATTGCTTGAATCTACTATCGATGCCTTGCATACACATTGAGCGTCATCCATAGAAGGAAAGTCAGTAATGATGCTCCAGTTTTTATATTGTTCTTCTTGGCGAAAGAACTTAATGCGTTCGTTGACCTCAACGTACTGCTTGCCACGGATGTTCGTGGTCTTGAATTTGTGAATGTTACTCATTGTATTGTATTGTATTAAAATCCCTTAGTAATAGCTTGTTTTTTTAAGCTGTTTAACTCATTAATAGTACTGTGTACGTTATTATTTTCAGCTAGATCATACTCTTCTAATATATTTATGAAGTCTTTTACAATAGATATTGCATCTAAAGATTGTTGAGCCTCTGAATATTTAGCTTTTAGACTATAGTGCTTGGCTGATTTCATCCTATTAAGTCTAAAATCTACCTCCAACATATCTGTATTTACATTAGTCGTCTCATAAGCCCTGTCCCATTTTTTACGATCTTCATTTATCCTAGTGGCTACCTCTTCAAATTTGGCTAAATAAGAGTCATCTACTATTAAAAGACTTTCGCACTTCTTTATGCTGCTAATTATAGTGGTATGGTGTCTATCACCTAAAGCCCTGCCTACTCTTTGTAAAGAAGCACCAGGTATAAGCTTTGAACATAAGAAAGCGTACATATGCCTAGCTTGAACAATATACTGGAACCTTGACTTTCCAATTACATCGTCTTCGTCTACACCAAAAACTTCACATACATTATGGAGTATACCTGCCGATAGTGATTCAAAATCTGATTTATTTCTTAAGTGTCTTGCTATAGTTCTAAGTTGTTGGCTTTGTATGTGAGCTCTAGTTGAATCTATCTTAAACTGCTCTATAGGTGTCATTTTCATTTTATTTTTCTTACAGGGAATAATTTATCAAGTATTAAACCGTACCTCTTCTCTATTTTTCCTTGTTCCCACTTATCACGATGAGATTCTCCCATTAAATCATCTACTAGGTCTAATAGCTTGTTAAGTGCTAAGGCTCTATCTATTGTAAATATTTCTTGATCATCCATTGTCTATTTCTTTTGCTTCGCCTCTCATTAATATTTCACAATCTTCTTCATTTTTGTATATCGTCCACTTCCAGGACCACTCTTCTGTAGTAGCGTTGTACTCTTTAAATATGTTAAAGGGATACATACGGGGCTCTTTATCACCATCGGATTTATACATGATAACAAACCAATCGTCCTCGTCTTGTACATTGTATGGATCTCGGTCACCTAAACCGATAACGTATATCAGTGAAATTCTTGATTCTTTCATAGGAGGGTTGTTAGAATTAATAGGTATTTCTATTCGTGTGGCTACAGGGGTGTTACACACGAAACTTAACCATTGTACTATAGGGTCTTTCATTATGTTTGAAATGCTATAATTATTAATATCATGATGAGTAAGCCTGCCCATCCAAACGCCACAATATCTTCAACGTCCTTCATTTTCTTGGGGGGCAAAGCGTAGCAAACAGATGATCAAATATATTCTGAGTTTGATTATCCCATTCTAGTTCTTGCCTATTGAGCAATCGTAAAAGTTTGCATATTTCATATTCATTAGCCTCTAATAAGTGTATTTTTCTAAGTAAGGCGTTTCTTGTTTCTTCTTCCATGTTACGCGATTATATGCACAATGTATAAAACTTAATTCACTTTTCCTCTACAATACTTGATTTTTTTGGTGTCATTATTAACCTATCATATGTAAGCAGTGTGTCAAAGGTTTTATTATCTAGGTTTTCACGCTTGTCATTGACCCAATGTGGGGTTTGGCGAGGGTTATACCGTATAAATCGATCGGGAGACGGAGGACAAGTAGGACTCTTATCCCACACCATTATGATTTCACACTCTATCCATGCACATACATTTTTATTTGCTCCGTCATGGATTTTCTTTGCCTCCTTACTCCTGTTCTTTAGTTTACAGTTGTGCATAGAAAGCACAACGTCTTCGGGGTCATAGTAATCTACTTCGTCTCCCGTTTTTACTTGCCATCGGTGTTTGTTCGGTCCTTCCGCAAGGTGAAACCTTACTTTAGTCTTGGTCATATCGTTCAAGTATTTCTGTTATACACACAGTAGAGAACTGTGAATTCCGCATAAGTTTTCGTTTTATTTTAAAAGCTTCTTCTAAGCTGTTACATGGTTCCCATCCAACATTTACTCCCTGGTACTCATTGCCTTCTGTATACGCAACTATATATTTCATTTTCCTGCTTTTTCAAAATCTTCAATGCTTTGTTTTATAATCTCGTAATCAAAATCATCCAAGGGTTTACCAAAAAGACTTGATGTGTCCATCGAGTTTTGTGCTAAAAGATCGACTAACCTTGTGATCAACTTTAACTGATCCCCTGGCCTTGTGATAGTTATATCGTTTCCTTCTGATCGTTTATATTTTGCGTTCGCATCTTTTCTTTTATCGTATTCTCTAGCGAGGTGCTCTATATCTTCGTCATGTATGCGTAGCCATATCGTATCAGATAGGTCTACAGTCCAAACATTTACACACACTCCCCCTTCTGAGGATATGTACTCTGCATCTATTCCCTCGAAGCGGAGTTGGTTAGCCGCTTTTTTTGCACTGCTTATTTGTTTCTCTTTGCTCATCTGTCTCTTGTATCAGGGTCTTGTTCAGGTCTGGACTCTCCACTCCCGTTGCATTCTTTGCACTCTTCTATGGAGGTAGGGTCTGCACTACCCGCGCATATCTCACCATTGCCGTGGCACGTGTCGCACGTATTGTCCTCCACCTCTTCAAGCTCTATGTTCTCAGGTAACCTACCGTCTTTTAGTAGCTGTCTTGCTCGTCGTTGGATGAAGTATGCTATTACGTCTGGAGTTACGTCAGACGCATCAGCCTCGTCGCAATTGACGGGGAATCCGAAGTAGTATAGGGCTGTGTATTTACTCATGATTCGTCTGTGATAATGAACTCGCAATGCTCCAAGCAAGCGGGGCATATATCTATGTCGGTGTTGCTTGTGGTTGCTCCACAGCACTCGCTTACTTCTTCTTCTGTGTCTTGATTTACTTGTGTCATTCGTTTAGTTTCTTCTCAACCATTTCGTATATCTCTTTTGTTCGAATGTTGGGAAAGTGAACATCTATTAGGTCTTGCACGTCCTCTTCTATGAGAATGTAGTAGTCTTCTACCGCACCCTTTTTTAGAGTGGCTGTGCCGTCTTCCTTGAAGTCCCATATGTTGTCAATGCCGAACTTGGCGGTGAGTAGCATATCGGTTATATCACTCACGAATTCTAGGCGTGATTCACCTGAGCTTTTAATGTAGTTCACTGACTTACCTATGATATCATCAACGACATTTTCTTTCTTGTATTTTATCATTTTTTCTTGTATTGTTTAGTTCACGCCAATGGGTTCATGATTTCAATAGCCATTACTTCTTGGCGTTAATTGGAAAGAATTCGGCGAAGATGTCAGAGGTCATGGGACGCTTGTTCTCCTCATCACGTATCCACTGGAGCATATCCTTGCACCTCCAATATTGGGCGTAGTACTTCTTCTTTCGAGCGATCGTTTTTATACGCGCCTGAATTCTAGAAGCGATATCTCGCAGTTCCTTGTCGTTGTAGTACGAAATCAACTCACGAGCATCTGCTTCAGGTGTAGTCAGCATGTTACCTGCGGCTCGTATCTCTTCAATGCGAGCCTCTTTCTGTTTATGTGTCATGTGTTTTCTTTTATATATTCAGCCGCCAAGCTGTCTTGCTCGTCGCTCGATATTTCCGAGTAGCCAACTTACGCTTGTGTAGTCAGATTTAATAGGCATATACTCGTTGAGTCGGCTGATTACGTACCCACCATCAGCTATTTCTCTGAAGTATGGCGTGGAAGACTCTCCGTCCTCTGTTGACTCAGGTATAAGTGGGACTTCGTTTCTAGCACAGTAACTAAGGAACTTTTCAAGTCGTCTTACATCATCAATTATTGATTGAATTGGGTTATACTCCTCTTCTACGTGAATAAGGTTTTCTTCAAGTAGTTTCTGAGCGTTTTTGAAGTGAGCTAAACTATCTCTACACCTATCTAGGTTATACTTAGCCAGATGCTGACGTGATTTAGGTAGCGAATTAAAATGCTTTAATTGAAGCTCCCAAAATTCAATTTTTTCTGTGTAGTCTTTTTTACGTCTCATGATAGTAATTAGGGGGTTTGATGGTTGTTTAGTGGATATTTATTTTGATGTCTTTATTCCCTTTACCTGCAATGCCTGAGCATAAGCCGCAAGCGGCGCAGGTAGATACACTTAACTCTTTGGATGCAGGGCATTGAACAGCCGTGGACGTATCGCCGCTATCTAGGCAGACAAACGAACGCCATCCCGTCATACTCTCCGCGTCTTTGTCGCTATGTGCCGATGCCATGAAGAATTTCTTGTATGGTTGCGCCCATGGCTTACGCGCCTGGTGTGTGTAGCCCGTCCATTTGCATTTACCTGCAATTGTCATCTCTTCAACCAATCCCAAGGGGAGCAGCGAAGGTTCTCCGTATGTGCCGAAGCGGATCAAGTCAGCCCCCATGCACATCAATCTAATCTTGCTTCGCATCTCCTCTGATAGCCCTTGCGGAATCTCTTCCTTACATAGGGATTTCAGCATAGATAGAAAGCCTGAGAACTGCATATACTTGTGTGTGTAACACTTACCCGTGCCTGAGTTGCCCGATAGTGGGCAGTCCATACAATTAGCTTTGTCAAGGCTATAGAACACCTTTCTGTCGACCTTGGTCTTGCCATCCTGCGTGGTACGCACTAAGGCAAGCTGACGTAGGTCGAAGGTATATGTCTGCACCACCTGATCTTTAGGTCGTGCAATCTTTGCGTTTGTAGTGCGCCCACTTCGGATAACAAACAGCTTGTCGCCGTCCGTCCATGCTACTCTACCTATCATAGGTCTAGGGATATTACTCCGTAACCGTCCTGCTCAAGCTTATCGTATAGGTAGGCTTGGAGGTCGCGCTTTACATCGCAGTTGATTATAGCATCGCAACAGTCACGGTCTACTACGATGGAACAGAAGTGATACTGATCACCTAAAAAATCCCTTATATCATGCTCGACTAGAATTCTCAAGTCGTTACCGCTTTGATGGTCATAGGTAACACCAAGGGTGTCTAGCTTATCTATGGCATCGGCGTATCGGTCGAGAGGCTCGATGCTGTATGTGTCAAATGTGATTCTCATGCTTGGCATTAGTCTTTGTTGTTTATTCTGATGTCCAAAACGGCAACCATGTCTTCCAGTACGTCACCGAAGGCGCGTCCACTGATAGCGGCAACATCTTTAGCCATTGAGTATAGCTCTAGAGTAGTCGGGGGAGTGAGGGGGTTCTGAATCATTCTCATAGCTCTTGGATTGAATTTAACTTGGCGCGGTTAGCCTCGCGGTCAAGAATAACCAGTGCACGTTCACACTGAGCGTACACTTCAGCGCAACGCTTGTCGCAGTCAATGCATTTCATCGCCCCTTTTAACGATGACTTGAGTATGTTAATTTGTTCTTGTGTCATGAACACATGCTGCAGTTCGGCTGGTGAGTCTAGATTGGCGGGGGCAAGTGGAATGGTTGCTTCCACATCGAAGTAACACTCGTACTTGTTAGGCTGTCCGTCATCGTCGTAACACTCGCTGACATCTACACCTAGCTTGTCTCGCAAGATGTCCATGATTACAGTCGGGAGGGAGCCTACACCATCGTAGCCTACAAGAATACCGCCGTCAATCTCAAGGGAACCCTCGGCGTAGTACTTCTCGCCGCTTGATTCTACATCGTAGAACTCATAGTATGCATAGCCCGAAGCCTTGGTTCCTACGTGGACAATGACCTCCACGTTGCTGTCCCTGTAAACATCCTTACCCGTAGTGAGTACGGTGTGACCAAGGGTAGGGAAGATGACCTTGGCGTTGATGAGTTTGTCTTTCATGTCTATTGTATTAGGTTCAGGGTTTTTGCGATGTGGACGAGTTTGTCGTACTGCCCTGCGGTTAGGGTTGGGTTGATGCGCACGAGGTTTTTGTGTAGGGAACGCACAAGACTGCTCAGGTTTTGAGAGTCACGGCGCAACAACTCCAAGTCTGCCTTGCTGATGTAGGTGAAGCCACTGCCAAGGGTGTGCTCGACCTTGGTTTCCTTGAGGTCGTGATTGACTCCAAAGCGGGGGTATTGGTGAGGTAGGTTCATGTGTTCAGATTGATATATTTATATCTTCCTCTCGTGTCTGTTTGTTAAATGGTTTGAATACTTCGCCGCCCTCTTCGAACTCCTCCCAATCTGTGTACATATACATGCCTGACTCGTAGGATTCAGAGAGGACGTAATCGTCGGACATACTATGGTAGCCCCCTTGCTTTCGGATGTGAGAGATAAGGTCTTTCTCATACTTGATGCATATGTGACCGTCGTACAGGTAGCCCTTGTCCATGCCCTGTCCTGTGATCTCGCACTTTCGTGGGAACGCCTGCTGTAGGAACGGGAACGCCGTGACTAGCGTTTCGCGGTTGATGCAGTCAGCATGGAAGAATGCCGCCGCTATCTTTTGTTGGAACCCCCCCCAACTTGGGGAGACGTTGTGCAGAGCATTTATGTTCTGCTGGGTGCTGTATAATTTCATATGTATGTGTGTTTGAATGTTTGTGTTTGTGTTTATACGGCCCTGCGATTGTGGAAGAAGTCGTACTTCTGTGCGAGGTAATCGACCTCGTCGTCGTGGATGCGGTACTGCATATCATTGACGTCTGTGTAGATGTACACCATATCGCCATTGTAGCAGAGCTCCGCCTTGGTCACCCCGCAAAGGACATCATTGATGTAGGCGACAGCCTTTTTGTACTTGGTCATGTGTGTGAGTGTTTGAGTGTGAGAGACACAGGAGGAATCGAACCTCCACCCGTCGAATGCGCATGTCATTCAGTCGGTCACCTTGTGTGCCTAAACAGGTTCTGCCTGTTTCGCAGTTAGGAGCGTCCTCCCTCTGCTACGGATACAGCCTCCGATGGGACTTCTGTGTGTGTCATAGTTAATATTCGGTATCCCATAAAGACTCCATCTCCTTCCTACCTGAGGAGGTGTTGCACCATGCGTGTTCGTAGCTCTTGTAGAATTTCTCCTTGTCAGTGTCAGGGTCGGAGACGATGTACTCCACGCTCTGACCGAAGCATGAGGCGATAGTGATTCCGTTCTCAAGGGCGATATATACGTTGCCGCTGTTTTCGTTGAAGCCGCAACACATGATGTCTACACGATCAGGAACCTGAGATAAGGCGGTGACGACAAGGCCCGCAGACACAAGGTCGGAGCCGTAAAGGTGTGGGAATTCTATGTTCATGATTTCTGTGATTTTAGATTGTAGCTAACCACCCGCTTCTGTACCAACTTTTCATCTCACTCTCGGTACATTTGTTTATAGTATGCTTATCAACTTTCAAGGTTCCACTTTCTGCCTGCCTTATAGCTTGAGCCTGCGTCTTTGCGTACTCCTGGTTAAATCCACCACCCACCCAATTGAAGGTGAAGAAGAATAACTCCTTGTCAGTTTTATAGTAGCCGCGTGATTTATCTAATCCGCAACATGGGCAATGGTCTTTTTTTCTACTCATGATATGTCATTAAGTAAACGAGTGTCCATAACAACTCGTTCCCATATTGAGAATTTTGCGCGTGTATCTCTTATACGCTGTTCGACGCATTTATTTACAATGCGTCTACGTCTATTGGTTCCGTAAACCAAGGCTTTTGTATTCATAGTAATTAGCCAATGATGATAGTTATTTGACCACGGTTTCCTAGCCGTGTGAAGTGCTGTGTAGAAGCGCGCTTCTTGCGCTTGTACTTAGTAGGTTCTTGTGCCTGCTGTTCAGCAAGGGAAATTGTGGGCATACGCATGCCAAATCGTCCGCTGCAGTTTTGTCTACTGCGCGGATTGGGGAAGGGACTTTCGTCCCAACCCGTCACCAAACTACTTGCCATAATATTACTTCTTTCCCAAACCTTGGAATGAGATCCTCTGACCGAATGCCTCAGTCATATTAAGGGAAGACTTCATAGTGGCAAGTCCCTCACCTGAAGCCATTTTACGGAGGTTGATGCTGTATTTCATTACAGCGGATGACGTGTAATCATCCGTAGTCATAACACATTCAGCCAAATCGGAACTCTGACCGCTTTCCGAATAATATACTCGGATAACAATGGGCTGAGTCTCAGTGAAAGCACTTGCCATAGGCTTGCCAAATTGCTCCTTGTATGTGGATGCCTCTAACATCTGAACCTGCGCATAACTTTGTATGTGCCTGCTCACAGCATGGAGAACGTCCGCAGTATCACGGGGCTTGCTCATGGTTTGTGTGGTTTCCGTCTGAATCCTGAAATCTGAAGGATTTTCGACACGAGCCTTATTGCTCCTGTATTGCGTCAATTGAACGCACATTGTCAACTTGGACATGATATTGGGGGGGTTGTGGTTATGACTCCCAAAATCGGGAGTCGTGTCAGAGAACGGAGTCGAACCGCTCCACAGTTGTGCCGCCATCCTCGACGGTCTGACACCTCCGTAAAATTAACCGCGCCTATCTTTGACGCTTGACTAGTTGGCTAGTCGGTTAATTATATTTGTTGTTAATTTTATAGACTACACCGAAACAGTCCTACCATGGTGGGTAGGTCGGTAACGGGGCATAATAATTGGAATATGTGGGAGGAACCGTAACATGATGCGACCTACTAACAGAGTCACGATATAGGATACCTCACCACCTATATTCATCGCTGACTTGCTTTCAACTATTAACCGCACCACCTCTTAGAGGGGATATAGTCTCTACTGTTCGTCCATAGACATAATTATACCTCGTTTGTGCATTTGTTCGTTCGGCCATGCACTCAATGAGTCGCCGTCCTCGTTCGAGGCCAAGAGGTTAGGGGTATTCGCCTCGTTGCATACTGAGCCACTATGATTTCGACTGTGTACAGGTATCCCACCTGTACGTGTCTAAGCATACCTAGCCCACGAATTTTAATACCCGTCACCATGTCAAACTGTACCCGTATCCCCTTTGGAACACCACAATATTACTTTGGAAGTTTCACACTAAAAATTTCCTTCGACAGACAGTTATATAATCGTTCAAAAAAAACGTAACTATCTGATTATCAAGTAGTTAGAAAACGTGTAATTTCGACTAACGGTGTTGACAGGATATTATACGGGGGGTAAAACAGGTAGTACATTAAACCGTGCGCGCGGGATTCTAAATACAACATCACGCGCGATACAAAACAAAATTTACACTACCAAATAAAAACAAAAGAATTAACATTTTTTGGCTGTCAGGAGATCTGGTCAAACTGAAAATTAACGTTTATTGGGATAATTCGACAGAAAAGACTTGACAAAACGTAAAGTGCTGATATTCAAGTAGTTATAGCGTCCTCGGTATAACGCCGATACAGTGATAGTACACCCCCACAGACCACCGAAAGTGCCTCAGAATGGCTAAGAATGGGGGATGTCATGGCAACCACAAAAACAAATGGAATTAGCCAATAAATGTTAAAAGAAGTGAACGAGTATACCCCCCCAATCGAGTGGGTATACTAGGTGTTAGATACGTGTTGGGGTATTGTGCTATCATTCAACGCTTTAAGCCTCATCCCTTAAAGTATACCGACAGGTAGCCTTACTTAAAACCCTGGAAATCAATTAGTTAGAGAAAAAAGGTGGAATTTCAGTCAATACCCTATCAAATAGGTAGTAATTGAAATACAATATCCATTTCGGGAATGAAAATCGTTTCGTCTATATAATATATAATCCCCCCTCAAAATACTTCTAATATTTTTTTTAACTCCAATATTTTTTCACTGGGTCATCTCTTGTAGCTGTTCAAAACATATTGTTATTCGCCTTGACATTGTCATTTTTATGTTATACCTTAGCAAGACTTCGTCAGAAACGATATACTGACACACAGTAAGCAGTAGACAGTGTTTTTTTTGATATATAAAAGAATACCGATCAGTAGTTTATGACAAGGGTTGCTGTGTCCAGCGGTTAAATCACTTAAAGTAAAGGTTTAAGTAAATAGTTAAAGCGTTGTCTTTCATATATTTGTGAAATGGACATTAAGAAACGCCGTAGACCAGGAATTAAAGCTATAAGAGACTTCCAGAATGGCGGGTTATTTATATCGCCAGACGAGGCGAGGGAGTTATCTAGTCAAGCTGACTTTCAATCATATAATAGAGAGAGGGATCCAGGAAGTATCAAACCAACCCCACCCTTAACCCACTCAAAAGTTCTAGAAAGCCTAGCGTACATGATAGCCAACCCACTGGATTCATGGACAGCAGGAAGAGATTACGACACTTTTCTACCTTCAAGAGAACAGATACTGTCCAAAACCTCTCCTATGGGGGCGGCTATAACAGCTTTAAACCCTTTAGATGAGGCAGCTGCTGTTATTTCTTCTTTGGTAGAACTAGAAAAAGGAAATTATGTAAATGCAGCTATATACCCTGTCCTATCAATGTTCCCGCAGGCTTTCAGGAAGTCATTGCGTGATAGAGCAGATAAAATAAGAAAACACCATGATAGTGGGAGCCAATGGAGCGGCAATTGGGAGTGGCAGAAATTAGTAAAAGAGCAAAATGATGAAATTGCGGATCTCACGGTTTACACAAGGAACCAAAATCCGCAAGAGTTTGACGATATGCTAAAACAATCTATTATCAACCTCCCAGAACCACAAGCAAAAAATTTATTTCAAAGTTTAGTTGCCACCAGGCAAGAACATCTAGGATACGGGAACATGTCGATATTCAAAGGACTTGATCCAAGTACTAGAATAGATCAACCGATTACTTTTGATAGATTTGGTTTAGAAAATGTAGAGGGGAACCCATCTGTAGATGCGATTTCTAAGGCGAGAACCCATCAAATGGACCCTTATCATCCAGGGAGTGGTCTTTTTCATCATGATGAAATGCAGCGCCTTACTAATAGTGTGCCATTATATCGTACTGTAAGATCAAAAGACGCTACTTCACCTTACAATGTAATAAGAGGTGAAGACAGAATAAAAGTTCACGAAGATGAACTCCTACCAAATGATATTATAACCTCTCTAAGTCAACCTAATACTGAGGGGAGAAAGGATGTAACTATACCTGGTGATAGAGCTGTAAGTACATCAAATGAGAATGATCCACTTTTTTGGTCGACTATTAATAAAAAAACGAATAGTTTTACTACCCCTTTCAAAATACAAAATACTAAAGGGCTTCCTGTTATGAGACAGCCTTTGCTAAATTCTTCCGAATCGAGTCTTAATCATGAGCAAGAATTTACTCTTCCTTCGAATCAAGCATTTAAAGTTGTAAAAGTCGGGGATAGAGATTTGACTTTTCCAGAAAATTTGTCAAGTGAAAATAAGAAAGATATTCTCAATAGAATAGAACCACATATAATTGAGCCTATAAAATTAAATAAAGGACAGCGGGAATTTAGGCAAGGCGGTAAGCGGAGTCTTAATGTTGCAAAAACTCCTAAAGAACAAAAGCAAGGGTTAAGACTTGCACACCAAGCGGGGAACGTTAATCAAAGTATGGCATTTCCTAATGTCCCTCCTAACACTCCATTCAATACGATGGGCATGAAGGCTCCAATCGATATCAAGAAGTTCGACAAGCAGGGAAACTTAATTAAGTCATACGATAACGTTCCCCCAGGTGTACAGAACCTCCCAACAGGACCACAAAAAGGTACTGTTCTTGAAACTCCCGCTAACATGCAGTCAGGAGGAGAAGTAAAAATGCAAAGTGAGGGGACTATCTCTCCAGATGAGATGATGCAGAAGTTGCAACAGTCAAAAAACCCTGACAAGTTGAGAGGAAGTGATGCCCCCGTCCCCCGCACCATCGAGCAAGAAAAAGAACGTCAATCAAGAGAGTGGGCTAAAGAGAAGACCCCTGATGCGTTTTTCCAAACAGCTAGGTTTATGCCTCTCCTTGGTGAGACTATAGACTCAGCGGAGCTGGCTAAAGTTCGACTTACAGGTACGGACTTCTATGGTAATGAGCACAACCCTAATATTTACGCAGCTATGACGGCGGCAGGTTACCTCATACCTAATATATTGGAGAAACCTTTAAAAAGTGCTTGGCGAGCACTGAAAAAGTTCCCTTCTAATTTTTCCAAGAAAGACTTCGCAGATATCTCAATAGAAAAAAGGGAAGGGATCCTCGGAAATCTAGTTACAGCTCACGATGAGGTATACAGACAGTCAGGAGTAACCAACGGCATCTTGCTTGCTGAAGACGCAGCGATGATGAGAAATGTGCGGCAGCTCCCGTCTTTGATGTCTGGTAGTAATCTAGAGAATTCCGTAGGGAAGGACGGGATGATCCACGCATCACAGATAAAGAACCTTATATCCAATAAAAACACTTCGAATGTGGAGAGAACGTACCTCCAAGAGGCACTAGACGTATCCACATTGACAGGAGGTAAGATAGATTACAACCAGTTCCGCCGAGAGGTCGTTTCTTTGGTTTCTTCCGAAAAAGGCATTTTCCATACAGAGCAAACCGACCAGTATGCCGATTATGGCTTGGTTAATCTTTCGAAAATAGGTGAAGGGAAGTTTGGGGTGGATGAGCTTAATGCGAAAACCAACCTTATACGCACCACTGACCAAGATCTCCAGAGCGAAAGAGAAGGCCATTTCGGGAAGGACGTTATCGGCCACTACAGGTCCTTTGAGCGTCCAGATGAGAAGGGGGTTCTATATATCTCTGAGATGCAATCCGACCCGATGCAGGCCAGCGCGCAGGGAGGGGGGCCAAAAAGGGTTTCCCTCCTAGGGGCACATCGCATGAGTGACGATGAAGTTAATGGTGATATGTTTTCGGCACTCAGGTTTATTGATGATGATAAAAAGATGTTGGCTGACCTGGATAACGTCAAGACCCTACAGGACATGAGGACTTGGAGTAGGATATTCAATCTGTCCGCTTTTTCGGACGATTATACAACCCTTTCTATCGACAATAATCGTGCAATTCAGCACTTTGAGAGTATGGGTAATCCCTTCTCGGCGCAGTCCGATTTCATGATAACGATCAACGGCGATGCAGTAAAGAATGCCGCGATTAATCTGGGCCCTAGCACTGGTAACAGCGCCGACTTGCTCCCTATACGCAAGGCTTTAGAAGAAAAAATAGCGCTGACACAGGCGTATCACGATGGCTTAGAAGGCGGTTGGAGAGGCGGCCCAAACCCCAAGCAAGCCAGCCTAATTAAGAACCAAGACCAGTTCCTTATCTCTCACGTCCTGGAGCAGGAAGCGAAGGGGGCAGACAAGCTCCGCTTCCCGACGGGGGAGACGACAGGTAAAATTCAGGGGTACGAGGATGTAGAATTTACCCGTCGGGAAGCCAAGGAGCGTTTTGAACGCTATGAGGCCCTGGCTCAATCGTTCAGGGAAATGCCTGGGGTTGATAGGGCTTTCAAAGAACACCCAATGCTAAAAGGTAAGACCGATGACGAGGTGCATGTAATAATGGACAAGGTGAATGGTCATCGTAGAATTACGGAAGCTCATGGCCCGTCAGATAAGGTGGAGGGCTACCAATGGGCGGATGAGGCGAAAGAATGGGAACAAGGGTGGCTCAGAATGAAAAACGGTAGATCTATTGAGAAGGGGGCGGTAAAGGATTGGCATGACGCTAGAAGCGGTATCCGTACCAGCAAAATACACTTAGATGCCGTAAACTCCTACGCTCCAGTCCAGATAGGGATTATGAAGGGGTATGACGACCTCCCGAAAGCGCTGAAGAAGCACGGGTTGGAAGCGAAAAAAGTCACTGACGATGCAGGCAACAGTTGGTGGGAGGTAGATATCCCCGCTAAACTAGGTCAAGGTGTAGGGGAGATCAGATCATACAAAAAAGGTGGTAAATTTAAAATATTAAAGAAATAATAAAATATGAAGCCTATTAGTACAAATAAGAGGTCAGTTCAGGACATATTATATTCTATGGTCGGGCCAAGTCATACTAGAAGGGTGACAGATATGGATACTTCGTCTACTATGCATGACGGACACATGAATTATCAGGGAGGCGGAGTAATACCTACAGACCCAGAGAAGCTAAAGAAAGGTCTGGCCTGGGTGGAGAGTAGAAACACTTCTACAGCCATGAATCCGAGTAGTTCGGCGACGGGGAAGTACCAGCAGATGTATAAAAGCCTCCGTAACGAACCTGAGATGACCTTTGAAGACAGCGAAAGTTCGAACCTGGTGTTAAGAGATAGTTTAGCCAATAACCCAGATCTTCAAGAGCTGTTCATGGATCGTAGTATCAATGAGGGTATCGGCGGTCGCAGTTTACTTAGAAACGGAAAAGAGTTAACACAAGAGTATAAATCGCAGCTTGGGGATAAGTGGAACTTCCGAGAAGACGAAGTAGCTGCTTTAAGCCACTTCATAGGTCGAGAGGGGACAAGAAATTATTTCGCCTCTCTACGAGATAATACTACGTATAAACCCCCTGGAATAAACCATACCCCTGAACGTTACTTGAAAGAGTACAACGAAGGATTAAATAGAAAATAAATATGAGAGAAGAAGACGAAGTAAGCTTCCTTAACCCAGAGAAGCTAAAGAAAAGTGAACAGAAACTAGAGAGCGGGGAGATCACATGCAACCTCGACTCCCCCGAGGACTGCGAAAGCTGCAGCGGTTAATCTGTTTATATTTGTAGTTATGAAGACGTTACGTAGATACCAAGAAGGAGGTAAGTCACCGCAGTCAGCCTCGGATATGTTCAATGCTTTGAGCCCATCTCTGCAAGACTTTGCACGGCGAAGAGGAAATCGAGAAATGTACGAGAGTGACTTCTACGACAATATGCGCCGTAATCAACAGTTCAGAGGAAGGCTTGATAGAGACGGTAATGTTCTCCCTGCCCTCCGTGGCGGTGAGATGCGCGAGATTCTTGAGGGGCAAGAGGGTATGAGATCAGACGGAGAGGCAAAGATGGCGATGATGTTGAACCGCATGTTGCAGAATGCAATGGCGGGTGATACATATGCCGAGGACTTTCTTAATCGAGTGAACAATGCCTATGACGCACGGATGTCAGAAGATCGGTCTGAGGCTGCGCGTCTAGATCGACTTTCCAAAGGCAGTGGCAAACCAGGACCATTTGAGCGTTAATCATGGCAACACTAACACTAACATTAAAGGAAGAGCTAGAGCTCAATGGACGAGAGCGCGGAAGTGAAATGGTTCTGAGTATAGGAAGCGTTACTGAAGCCTACCATCGTATTATCACTTGTCCTGCAAACAACGACACAACAATAGCTACGTTTCAGACAGCTGTTCATACATCTGACAATGCTATTGATCTTGAAGACGCTAAGTATATCAGAGTGACCAATCTTGACGCGGCTAATCCAGTAGTTTTATCTCTACAGATTTCTAATGATGAGGATGGGGCGGCTGATGCCTCTACTAGTATTTCTCTGGCTGCTGGTATGAGTTATATTATGGGGTCTCCACATGAAACTATTGCTTGTGATGATGATTCAGCTGCTATTATTACTGACGCAGCCTTACATGATTTAGAAAGCATATTGGTAGATCCACTAGGAAATGCCGTTGTAGTAGAAGTATTTATTTTAAGTTAAAATATATATTATGAGACCTATTAGATCGTACCCCTATGGTGGAGAATACTCTGATAGGCCAGAGAAGCATATTTTTGCTAGAGATGCGGGAAAGATGACTGACAAGAGGTTCCAAAACGTTTGGAGTAAAGCTTTTAAAGAAGCCTCTACAGAAGAAAAGGACCGCATGATGGATTTATCTTTAAATCCAATTTCTGAAAGCACCTGGGATAGTCAGGGGGGGGATGAGCAGGTAGATCCTAACCAATTAGCTATGGATGATATTGTTCAGAAATATTTAAATGATAGAGCATCCAATAGAACTAAAAAAGTAGCAATGGGAGCGGCACCTTCTTTACTTGGAGCGGCTGCGTATGGTACAGGTCTACAGCCTAGATATGTTGAAGGTCCAGCTGGATCTACTGAACCTACAAGGTTAAATAACATGCAGCGTTTATGGAGGATGTTGGGAATGGGACCTTATACAAACGCAGAACCACAATGAAAGTATTGCAAAACGGCGGTGTGTCTTATACGACAACTAAAAAAACAGACCGTAAGAAAAAAAAGAAGAAAGTAAGGGTACTTAAGAGAGAGGAAAAGAACAACCCTAGGAGAAACGTAGCACCCACATCCCCTAGGTTTATGTCGTCTTCTCAAATGGTAGGCACTGGAGCTATGCCGTCCCCCTCACCCTCGGAGGATAAGAAAAAGAAGCCAAAAATCAAAACAATTAAAGGGGGATCCAGTAGTGTACTTAGGCTTTGTGGTAGTGGAGGAGCAAAAAAATCGGCTAAGGGGTCATGTAGAAATTAATCGTTAATGTCTTATAGAGGATATTTTAACCCGCGATTAAAAAAATTCAATTCACACAATAGGGTAAAGAATGAAATTAGAAGTAATAAGATTCAGCTCAGAAAAAGACTCAACAAATGGGATTCTACTCGACGTTACGAATGATGAAAAAAAGTTTCTTGCTTATACTCTCGAAGATGAACAGCGTGATGAAAAAGTTATGGGGGAAACTAGGGTGCCTGCGGGAGAGTATAGGATCTCTACTCGAAACACTGGTGGATTCCACACTAAATATGCGTCAAGATTTCGCCATATTCATGTGGGAATGCTGTGGGTCCGTGATGTCCCTGGTTTCAAGTATATACTCATACATTGTGGGAATACTGACGAGGATACGGGAGGGTGTCTTCTCGTGGGCGATACGCAAGAAAACAACCAAGTAAAACCTAATGGTTTTATTGGACATAGTACTCGCGCTTATATGCGCATTTACCCTTACGTGGTTAATGCTTTGGCGCGAGGGGAAGAAGTGACAATAAAATACACAGATATGTGTTAACTGTCTAGTTTATTATACAGCCTCTGTACCATAAGCCTGCCTTTTTGTGTTAAGGCATAGCGAACTCGGTAGTTATATTTTGTTTCTTCTCTAAATATATGGTCTTCCATAGTTTGAGAAGGAGTGAGTTTATTGAAGTACTTATATATATAGCCTTCTTTCACTAACGGGTACACTAAATTCTCTGCTAGTTTCTTCTCAACCATTTCGTAGTCTTCGGAAGCAAATCTTAGGGTCCAGAACTCTAAGTCATATGCCCACAGCATAAAATAAATTTCCTTTTGAAATAGTCTGTGATGCTCCTTAGCCCAAGCCAGGCAAGATCTAAGTTTCTTGAGGTGGTTTTGTTTTATGTATCTTTGATTTAGTCTAGAAGACTCTCTAAAAATTTTCTTTTTAGACTTGTATCCTTGAGGCATTTTTAATTAATAAATTATGGGGCTAGATAGAAAAGAGCAGTTTTTGTTAGAGGTTCAAAAACTTCACTGGCATTTAGAGCAACTCACCGAACTTTATGATATGAAAGGCGAGGTAATTAATATAATGGTTACTGGTATGCTAGATCATGATTCTTTCGGAGAGCCTATATTAAAAGCAATATACTCTTTGAATGTAGAAAATGAGGATGTGCTTGATGAAACCTTAGATTTTATTAGGTTCTCATATACTTACAACGAATCAGTTTCTGATGAAGAGGAAAAATCTGAAAATTGGTGGAGCGATTTACTCAATGGAAACGATTCTTCAGAGAATAATTTTAATTTAAACTAATGCAAGGTATTATACGAAAGATCATCATTGGGAGAGATCCCAAAGATGCTATGGCGTACTATGTGGGAATGCGAGCGGGAGACGGAAAAGTAGTTGCTATAGTATTAGATGAAAAACATCTACATGTTTACTCAAAAAAGAGATATTTAGTATATTTAGAGGTAGATAGCGCCCAGGTACTATGGAAAAGCGTTGACGATATGCCTTGTATACTTGAGTTTGATTTGAATTTTTAATGAATATGTTATATTATTTCGTTGTAAAGCTTGATAAAGCTTTCAATGATGAGGTGGACTTCAATGGGGATAAGATCTACATGGAGACCAAGTTTGATGAGTTTAAACATCGCGTTACACAAGGTCCTGTAGTATCGACTCCCTTTAAATATGATACTCCAGTAAAACC
>TARA_R110000782_G_scaffold37223_1_pt1 | contig 30651 bp, 29 predicted proteins | sample TARA_R110000782 | Tara Oceans TARA_R110000782 (sample SAMEA4397859) | marine metagenome | biome: Polar Biome; feature: [SRF] surface water layer (ENVO:00010504); material: water (ENVO:00002006), including particulate matter (ENVO:01000060) such as... | depth 5 m | reverse complement strand
GGGGGGGGATTGCCTCAACTACGGATGTGTCCCGTCAAAGGCGCTCTTAGCCGCCGCAAAAAAAGCAACGAGTTTGAAAGATGCTGCGGACTTTGGTGTCAGCGGTGCCGTGCCGGAAGCCGATTTCCCGAAAGTCATGGATCATGTGCGGGATGTAATTGCCTCAATCGCGCCGCATGATTCGGTGGAGCGGTTTGAAGGACTTGGCGTTGAGGTACTGCAAGGATTTGGACATTTTATCTCGGAATTTGAGTTGGAGGTCAATGATGTCCGTGTTAAAGCGCGGCGTTTTGTCATTGCAACCGGATCCCGCGCCACGGCACCGCCTATCCCGGGGCTGGAGGAAGCGGGCTATCTCACCAATGAAACAATATTCGAGAATCGCATAAAGCCGGATCATCTGATTATTATCGGCGGCGGACCAATCGGTCTTGAAATGGCGCAGGCACACGCCCGGCTGGGCTCCCGTGTCACCGTGCTTGAGGCATTCAAGGCATTCGGGCGGGATGATCCTGATTTAAGCAAAATTGTTCTAGCAGAACTCAGCCGCGACGGCATCGATATTCGAGAAAATGTTAAAATCGCGAATGTCATGAAGGATGAGGCGGGGACCTATCAAGTCTCTCTGGATGAAGGAGAGATAGCAGAGAAACTGACGGGATCTCATTTGCTGGTGGCGGCGGGTCGCAAGGCGAATGTGGAGAATCTCAACCTTGAGGCGGCCGGTGTTGAGTATACACCAAAAGGCATTACGGTTGATTCCAGGCTTCGCACGTCAAACAAGAAGATATCCGCCATCGGCGATGTCGCGGGGGGCTATCAATTCACCCATGTCGCCAATTATCATGCGGGAATCTTTATCCGGAATGCGTTGTTCCGATTGCCGGCAAAGGTAAATTACAGCGCTGTACCCTGGGTAACCTTTACGGATCCTGAGCTTGCCAATGTCGGCCTGAATGAGGCGGCGGCGCGGGAGCAATATGGGGACAAGATCAAGGTTCTCACATTTCCGTTCTCGGATGTTGATCGCGCCCGGGCCGAGCGCCAAACTGGCGGCATGATCAAGGCGATCACAACAGGCAAAGGGCAAATACTGGGCGCGGGGATAGTCGGCCCTCATGCCGGGGAATTGATCCATCCCTGGGGCCTCGCTATCTCGGGGAAGCTGAAAATCGGCGCCATGGCGAGCTATATCGCGCCCTATCCGACTTACGGCGAGATAAGCAAGCGGGTCGCGGGAAGCTATTACACACCGAGCCTCTTCAGTTCCAGAACCCGGGCGATTGTCAAGTTTCTCTCTGTCTTTGGCTAACACGAAACGATAACGCGTTCGTTATCGCAGTTGATTCGGATTTTGCTCAATTCAAGCGCATTCTCCCCTGAAGCAATCGATTGCTTTTGGAAGTCAACAAGTCAAAACAGGAGAGAATCATGTTCAAGGAAGTTTTAACGGCTGCGGCGATTGCCTCAATGGCGTCAACTGCCGTCATTCCGGGTGCTGTCGCGTCTTGCGCCCCGAAGAAAGCCTGTAATGCCTGCGCGGCAAAGAAGGCATGCAACCCGTGTAACCCATGTGCGGCCAAAAAGGCATGCAATCCCTGTAATCCATGTGCGGCCAAAAAGACCTGTAATCCCTGCAACCCTTGCAAGGCAAATCCCTGCGCAGCCAAGAAAAGCTGATAATCGGAGCATAAACGGATCTGGCGTCACGGGCGCCAAATTTGAAAAGCGGGTGGGTATCATTAAGTTGATACCGGCCCGTTTTTTTGATCTATTCTAACATATGGCTCTTATTGGAAAAATGGTCGCGCCCTTTCGAAGTCTATCGGCAAGATTGCTGATACTGACGCTTCTTTTTGTCATGCTGGCGGAAGTTCTTATTTTCGTTCCGTCCGTTGCCTTTTTCCGGTTGAACTATCTGGTTAAGAAGACGGAGTTTGCCCATTTGGCCACCCTCTCTCTTCTGGCATCGCCGGACAACATGGTATCCGATGAACTCCGGGAGGAATTGCTGTTTCGGGTGGGTGCGCGCAGTGTCGTCCTGCATGGGGCAAACTCCCGGCTGTTGATCCTGAATGAGCAAATGCCTCACAGCATTGATGCGGAATTCAACCTCGCGGACCAGAATCCGGCGCTGCTGATCGAACATGCCTTCATGAGCCTGATGGTGGGGCCTGACCGGATCATCCGTATCATCAGTCCGATTGAGAATGAGCCGAACTCATCGCTTGAAGTGGTCATTGATGAAGCGCCTTTGATTGACGCCATGTATGACTATGCCTGGAACATTTTCTGGCTCTCCCTGATAATTTCCACGCTGACGGCATTACTCGTCTATCTGGCGCTGCATTGGTTAATGGTGCGCCCGATGCGGCGCTTGAGTGAGAGTATGATCGCCTTCCGCCGGGCGCCGGAAGACGTCAGTACCGCGCTTGTCCCGTCGCGGCGGCGCGACGAAATCGGTGTCGCCGAGCGGGAACTTGAAATTATGCAGACGCGCCTTCGTTCAGCCCTGACACAGAAGCAGCATCTGGTCGCCCTTGGAATTGCCGTCACCAAGATCAGTCACGATTTGCGTAACATTCTCTCTACTTCACAAATCGTGAGTGACAGCCTTTCCGAGATAAAAGACCCGAAGGTGCAAAAAATTGTGCCGCGGCTGATGACCAGTATCGATCGCGCGATCGACCTGTGTACACAAACGCTCAAATATGGACGGGCGGATGAGCGGGAGCCCAAAAAGGAACGCTTTCTTCTGGAGCCGCTGGTGAATGAAGTTAAGACCTCCGTCGGGTTGAGAGAGAACAATGGCATTAGCTGGCAGAATCGTATTCCGGCGGGGCTCATGCTCAATGCGGATCGTGATCAGTTCTACCGGATATTGCTGAACCTTTCCCGCAATGCCGTACAGGCAATGGAGGGGGAGGGAACAATCGAGATTCATGCCATGCGCGCTGGCACGCGGACCCTCATCCGCATTTGCGACAGCGGACCGGGGCTCCCCGTGAAAGCCAAGGAGCATCTTTTTGAACCATTTTCAGGCTCCGCGAGGGCGGAAGGGACGGGCCTCGGCTTGTCGATCTCCCGCGAGTTGATTGTCGCTCATGGGGGGCGTATCACACTCGAACGGACGGGAGCCTCGGGAACAGTCTTCTGCATAGAAATGCCCGATTAACGCTATTTAAACTGTCTATCCGTTACTTTTCATCCCGGTAATCCATCCGTTCGGGGTGACAGTAAATCAGGATGATCTGCATGCGGGAAATGCGGTGTTTGACGATGAGCCTTCTCTTTGGAGCTGCCCTTGTGATGGGCGGCTGTTCCAGTGATGTGTTCAAGAAAGTTGACCGGAAAGTCGCGGGCTTGTTCGGCGAGTCCTGCTCCTTCACCAACCTTTCAAGCGGAAATGATTTTTGCATGACTGAACAGGAAGTTCATGTGCAGCCTGAGGTCTACTGCTACAGGACGCTTGGCTCTGTTAATTGCTATGCAGAGGAAAACCCCTACAACACGGGACGTTCCGTGCGCGTCAGGAAGGTGCCGGCCCTGGCTTCGTCAATCGGGAATCCCGACGCGACGATTGGTGAGGTTCCTGTTCAATCTGTTAATACTGACCCGATGATTAAGGAATAACCCGCCCGTATCCGGGTTTCTCAAAATGGTCTGTTTATTTACCGGATAAAGTTGCTACCTTGTCATAATAACCCGGTAAGGAGGCACGGCTGGCGATGACATGGAACCCTGAACAATATTCTCTTTTTACCGATCACCGGCTGCGTCCGGCCATCGACCTTCTGTCTCAGGTCCCATTGCATGCGCCATCTGTGATTTATGATTTGGGATGTGGGACCGGCAATGTGACCGCAATCTTGTCGCAGCATTGGAATGAGGCAGTTGTCACCGGTATTGACAATTCAGAGGATATGCTCGCCAAGGCAAAACGGGATCACCCGTCCATTGAGTGGAAGATTGGGGATATAGCTGATTTCTCTCCCACGAGCAAGGGAAACCTGATTTTCAGCAACGCGGCGCTGCATTGGCTGGATGATCATGAAAAGCTGTTTCCAAAGCTTCTTAAGCAGCTCCGTCCGGGCGGCATTATGGCGGTCCAGATGCCGAATAATTTTTCTGCCCCGTCCCATGAAACACTATACGACCTTGCGCAGTCCGCGGAATGGATTGACCGTTTGGGCTCGCTCGTCCGGCCCGCACCGGTTCATAATATCAACTGGTATTTTGATTTGCTCTCGCCATTGGTTGAAAAAATCAATATCTGGGAAACAACCTATTTTCAGGTGCTCAATGGCAAGGACGCAGTTCTTGAATGGACACGGGGCACGGCTCTTAGGCCATTTTTTGCCGCGCTTGACGGGGACGATGTTGATGCCTTCGAAAGTCAGTATGCCGAGCGTCTGCTGGAGGCATATCCGGTCCGCCGGGATGGATCGACCCTGTATCCCTTTTCCCGGCTTTTCATTGTCGTGCAATTGGCTGAGGATTAAGGCTGCTGATCAGGCCCTTATTGTGAGAGGACGACACCTTCCCGCCTGGGGTCTGCGCCTCCCTCCAAACCTTCCGGTGTCAACAGGACGCCATGCAGGCCGCTGTTAAGGTTGCGGACATTTACCTTGTATCCCATTTCCTCCAGTGTTTCTTGATGATCCGCAATGGCTGTATCCACTTCAAGATCAACGGCTCCGTTCCGGTTGACGAAATGCGGAAAATCAATGGCCTCCTGCATTCCCATTTGCCAGTCAAGCGCGGCGATCACCGTCTTTAGAACATAGCCGATGATCCGGCTGCCACCAGGCGAGCCGATCGCCATCTTTAAATTACCCTCTCCATCGAACACCATTGTTGGCGACATGGAACTGCGGGGGCGCTTGTTCGGCTGAACACGATTGGCAATCGGGCCGTCCTCTGTTTCCGGGGTAAAGGAAAAATCTGTCAGCTGGTTGTTGAGGATAAAGCCGCCGACCATCAACCGGGACCCGAATACATTTTCAACCGATGCCGTCATCGATACCGCATTTCCGGCACTGTCCAGAATGCTGAAATGGCTGGTGGACGGAAGCTCGATGGCATTATCAAGTCCGAGCGATCCCTGCTTCTGCTGCGGCGTGCCGGGCTTGAATGGCAACTGTGATTCGCGCAGTGTGATCAGATTCGACCGGCTCTTTGTATATTCAGGACTTAATAAGTCATTGATTGGAATATCAATAAAGTCCCCATCCGCGAGATATTTCTCCCGGTCTGCAAAGGCAAGCGCACTTGCCTGCGCGATGAGGTCGATCGCCTTGGCACTTCCCGGTTTAAGTGTAGGAACATCCCAGTTCTCAAGTATTCGCAGTGTCTGTAATAACGTAATACCGCCTGAGGTGGGCGGACCCATCCCGCACACTTTATGCGCCCGATATGGGGCGCATACCGGTTCCCGCTTGACCGCCTTATAATTTGCCATATCGGTCATAGACATGACGCCGGGATTGCCGTTGTCGCTGCGTACCGTTTGGACTATGTCCTCGGCAAGTGCTCCTTTATAGAAAGCGTCTGGTCCTTCATTCGCAATATGCATCAATGTTTTTGCCAAAGCCGGACTTTTAAGCCGGGTCCCGGCTGCTTTTGCCGATCCGTCGGCTTCGTAAAAGTAAGCTGCGGCGGTAGATTTGGTTTTCAAATATTTGTCGCGGTCCAGAAGATAGTGGAGGCGCGGCGAAATCAGGAATCCCTCTGTCGCATGCGTAATGGCAGGCGTAAAAAGATCCTTCCACGGCAGGATACCATGATCTTTATGGGCTTTTGCCATCATTGCAATGACGCCCGGGACACCTACCGATCCGCCGCCGACAACAGCCTCATAGAAATCTTTCTTGCTGCCATCCGTCTTCAGGAAATGAGTTTCCTCTATCGCGGCAGGGGCCGTTTCCCGGCCATCATAGGTTTCGAGTTGCTTCGTCTCGTTGTCAAAATACAGCAGGAATGCCCCGCCGCCGATGCCGGAGGATTGCGGCTCGACCAAGGTCAGCACCATCTGCGTTGCAATGGCTGCGTCAATCGCGCTGCCACCCCGGGCAAGCATGTCGCGCCCTGCTTCCGCAGCCAGCGGGTTTGCTGCGGAAATCATGAACTTTGCGTCTTGCTGCGCTTGGGCCGGTCCGCCGTGGGACAGGAATGTCAGGATCATCAGCAGAACGGGAAGGCAATATCGGTTCAGGAAGGGCAGGGCAGTGAACATGTTTCAGGCTTTCTTTATTGACGCCGCGTGGGGCACGAAGATCAGTTGACCCTCGCCATGGCCAAGGCTAACGTTGCGTAAGTAAAAACAAAAGTTGGTACCCATGAACAAACCCGGCGCCAGAAATCTTATCACAGATGTCGACGGTATAAAAATAGGCAATGCCGAAGATGTAGAGGCCATGACCGGTGTAACGGCGATTGTTCCCGATCTGGCGGCGGTTGCCGGGGTTGATGTTCGCGGTGGTGGCCCGGGTACACGGGAGACCGAAGTACTAAATCCCGACTGCCTGGTCGAAAGGGTGGATGCAGTAGTCCTGAGCGGAGGATCAGTCTTCGGGCTGGAGGCAGCCTCTGGCGCTATTATGGCGCTTGCAAAGCAGGGGCGCGGTTTTAATGTCAGGGGAACACATGTCCCTATCATTCCATCGGCTATTCTTTTTGATCTTGCGAATGCGGGTGACAAGAACTGGGGAGATATGCCGCCCTATCGCAACCTTGGAATGGCGGCGGCCGAAAATGTGCGGGAAGACTTTCCTCTTGGAAATATCGGGGCTGGTTATGGCGCAGCGGCCGGTCGTATGAAAGGCGGCCTTGGAAGTGCGTCACTGGTAAGCGACGATGGCATACAGGTGGGCGCCATCTTTGCCGTCAATCCGGTTGGCAGCGTTGTTATTCCGGGAACGCGTCATTTCTGGGCGTGGGTCCTTGAACAGCAAGGAGAATTTGGGGGGCTTGGCGCTCCTGAATTGACCGCCGACATCCCTCTCGATATGCCGATGGAGTCCCGCCTTGCGGAAAATACTACCATTGGTGTTGTCGCAACGAACGTCGCGCTTACTAAATCGGAAGCCCGGCGGGTCGCCATTATGGCGCATGATGGTCTGGCACGTGCAATTAGGCCTGTACATACCCCATTCGACGGCGATAGTATTTTTGCATTATCGACGGAGAAGAAAGAGCTGTCGGGCGCAAGGCCAATGGGTGTTGCTATGATAGGTGCGATGGCTTCGGATTGTGTCGCAAGGTCCATTGCCCGGGCCGTCTATAACGCTACAAGTTTGGGCGGGATACCGGGATATTTGTCGTAGTATTAAGCTTTTTACTAGGGAGCAAATCAAATGAAGAAATTAATTATTGCTACAGCCCTTGTTGGCGCCATCTTGGCCCCGACAATGGCTTTGGCGGCGAAAGATAGCGTAACTTTCGCCCAGCGGCTGGAACCCCCGGGGCTCGATCCGAGAACGGGCGCTGCGGCGGCCATTTCGCTCACCACACTGTATAATGTATATGAAGGCCTCACCCGCATTGATGAAACTGGCGCTGTGCAGCCAGCTCTTGCGGAGAGCTGGACAATCAGTGATGACGGTCTGACATATACGTTCAAACTGCTGGAAGGCGTTAAATTCCATGATGGCGCCGACTTTGACAGCTCGGATGTCAAATATACTTTCGAGGCCAATGCCGCGGAAAACAGCCAGAACAAGCGCAAAGACCGATTTGAGGTCATGGAAAGCATCGAAACGCCGGATGCCAGTACCGTCGTTATCAAGCTCAAGGAACGGCGCCCTGATCTGTTGGAACAACTTGGCGAATCAACGGCTGTTATCGTCGATCCGGCATCGGATGCGACAAACGCCACGCAACCTATTGGGACCGGCCCCTACAAACTCGATAGCTGGACGAAAGGTGATAGCCTGAAGCTCTCTGCTGCCGATACCTATCGGGATAAAGATAGCATCGCTATCAAAAATGTTACTATCCGTTTCATCGGAGATGGAACGGCGCGTCTTGCCGCTTTGTTGTCCGGCGATGTCGATGCAACGGATATCCCGACGGAGCTTCTTTCCAGTGACTCTCTCAAAGAGGATTTCAATGTCATTGTTGGAAATACCAATGGTGAGGTTATCCTAAGCACCAATAATGCCAATGAGGCTCTTTCAAAGCTGAAAGTGCGTCAGGCGATTGCCCATGCGATCAACCGGCAGGAAATTATCGACGGCGCCATGTTCGGTTACGGTACACCGATTGGATCGCATTTCGCGCCCCATCATCCGGATTATGTCGATCTGACGAATACCTATCCTTATGATCCGGAACTATCCAAAAAGCTGCTGGCGGAAGCGGGGTATCCGGATGGGCTTGAACTGTCACTGAAATTGCCGCCGGTCGACAACTATGCGCGGCAGGGCGGTCAGATCGTCGCCTCTCAGCTTGAGAAAGCCGGCTTCAAGATCAATATCGAGAATGTCGATTGGCCAAAATGGCTGGATGAGGTTTACAAGAAGAAAAACTATGATCTCTCGATCGTAGCTCATGTAGAGCCCATGGACATCGGTATCTACGCCCGCGAAAATTATTACTTCAACTATAACAATGAGAAGTTTAACGAGGTCGTGGCGGCGGCTGAATCTGCGGCAACACCTGCGGAGCGGACGGAGCTGTTGCAGACGGCTCAAAAGATTCTCGCAGAGGACGCGGTCAATGGATATCTTTTCCAGTTTCCGCGTATTCTGGTTGTTCGTAAGGGGCTGAATGGCGTCTGGCAGGATTTGCCGCTCTTCGCGACAGACGTTGCACGGATGTCCTGGAGCGATTAATTCCCTCGCATGGCGATAGAAAAAGCAGAACCCGCTGGCTCACACCAGCGGGTTTCTTTTTTTGAAGAAGGTAAAAACCCTTCTTTGCAGTATCAGTCTAGTTACGCGGCTACCGACTGTGCGGAACCGAGATAACTTTCCAATTCGTCTGCGCCACCGATTTTCTTGCCATCAATAAAGATCTGCGGGGTCGTTAAGGCACCGGATACTGCCCGCAGGGAGAGCATGGTTGCGTCCGTTCCTAGGACAATTTCCTCATAGCCGAGACCTGCTTTGTCAAGGGCGGATTTGGCTCTTGCGCAGTGACCGCAACCGGGTTTTGTGAAGACAGTGATCGCCTGCGGTTTCTGCGCTGACGGATCGAGATACTCAAGCATTGTATCTGCGTCGGAGACCTCGAACGGATCACCTTCGACTTCCGGCTCGATAAACATTTTCTCGACGACGCCATCATCTACAATCATGGAATAGCGCCATGACCTCTTGCCAAAGCCGAGGTTTTCCTTGTCCACGAGCATGCCCATTCCTTCTGAGAAGGTGCCGCAACCGTCCGGAATAAAGGTAATATTCTCCGCGTTTTGAACCTTTTTCCATTCATTCATGACAAATGTATCGTTCACCGACAGGCAGAGCACATCATCAATACCGCATTTCGCCAACGTCGGTGCGAGTTCGTTGTAGCGCGGCAGATGTGAAGAAGAGCATGTCGGCGTAAATGCTCCCGGTAGAGCGAATAAAGCGACCTTCTTGCCCTTGAACAGCTCATCAGTTGTAACATCCTGCCAGCTATCGCCAACACGGGTCTTAAAGGTGACGTTCGGGACTTTCTGGCCTTCCATATTTTTCATCTCTATCAACTCCAATGTTTCTGTAATTCTAAAGACAACCTTCATATAATCTCTGGCCTATTATATGCAAGTAATTTTTAGAATTATTTTAATATAATGGCGAAAGGGATTGGTTTCCCGGGTTTGGCTAATATTTTCTGCCTACTTTATTGCTGTTTATGCGGTAGGTCGTTGATAAATTTATCGCCATGATGCCAAGCCCATTTTATGAAAGACTTGTTAAATAAATAAATTGAGAAAATACGATGTAATCTATGACGGGCTTTGTAACAATAGCTATTATTAGTTCCGGGAATGCGATGGAGGAATAGGGGCATGCGAAACTTTTTAGCCGTGATGACGGGGCTTGCTGTGATGTCTGGGTCAAGTTTGGCCATGGCCCATCATCCCATGGGCGGAACGACGCCCAACAATTTCATGGACGGCCTTCTCTCCGGACTGGGCCACCCCGTAATCGGGATTGACCATCTTGCCTTTATCGTACTGGTCGGCCTTGCCGCGGTCTTCCTGAAAAGAAAATATTCAGCCCCTCTCGTCTTTATTGGCGGGACGTTGGCGGGATGCCTTTTGATCGCGAGCGGCACGGTATTGCCTTATGCCGAACTGATCATTACTGGTTCCGTCATTCTGCTGGGGGCACTGGTCATGTCGGGTCGGAAAATCCCGACTGCTGTCTATCTGGTTATTTTTGCAATCGCCGGCATTTTTCATGGTGGCGCCTACGGAGAAGCGGTCATTGGCGCCGAAGCGACGCCGCTTGTGTCCTACCTCGCAGGCTTTACCTTTATTCAATATGTCATTGCCATTGGCGTCGGTCTCATGGTCGAGAGAGTATGGCACGCTTCTGAGATGGCCGCGACAAAACCGCGTATGGCGGGGGCCGTTGCTGCGGGTATCGGGGTTGCATTTTTTCTGGAAAATATCGAAAGCATGCTTTTTTGATGAGATGAGAGCCTTAGCTGCGGTGACGCTTGGAAAACAAAAAAGCGACGGATCAAACCGTCGCTTTTCTTATATCTATGTTCGATGCGCAGTCGTTTACCTCACGTAAACATGCACCTCGTTTGATGCCACATTCGCATTTGATGTGCTTGAAAGATTAACCCGGGAGGCGGGCATCCCCATATCTGTGAGGGAGCGCAAAACCCGTTCCGCATTGCGCACGGATGTCGCCTGATTACTCGCAAGATTTCCCTGCAGTGGTGCAATGGAGACGATATCGAAATTTGCTTGCGGGCGCTCCAGCATTGCCTGGCTGACGGCGTCATATAGTGCCTGCTCATAGGCGACATCTTCGCGGTCAAAACGAATGATGACCAATGCCTGACGCTCGCTACTCGCCGTATCGGCCTTGGCTGTTTCAAGATAATTCCGTGTTCCGGCGCTGGTGCCGAGGAAGCCGCCATTCTTGATGGCGATGGAGGTATTGGTGAGGTTCATCCGCTCTGTGCCGACATAGGCTGTCTGGCGATTGATATCGTTGGTCAGCTGCGACAGCAGGCGATTTGTAAGAACTGACGTCCGGCTGGTCTCATCCTCGAGCACGGTCAGCTGGCGATGATCTTCCTCAATCGCCCCGCTCAGCTCAAATGCGGATTGCACCGATTCGAGCAAAAATCCGACTTCTCCGGCATCCCCCGCGACTGAATTGGCAAGATTGTTCATGCGGGATACATCCGCCGCAATTTCTTCCAGATCACCTTGCGCTTCATTCCATTGGCTGATCAGTATGGGATTTCCCTTTGTGGTCCCAATCTGAAGGCGTGCATTAATGGCGGCCATAGTGCCGTGGTAACGCTGCGATGTCGCCGTGGTAGAATCTTCCATTTCCTCAAACTGCGCGCTGTTCTGGTTTACGCGTGTTTGCAAGGCTCTTAAATTCTCTCTGAGTGTTTCAACCCTTTGGCCAACCACTGTCCCCGTGCTCGGCGCCGAGGTTACTTCAGGGAGTGTGAAGCGGCTCGCAGGAGCAGCGGCGGGTGCCGGAGTTGCCGCAGGTTGTGCTGCCGCCTGATCAACGCCCATTGCGGCTTTATCCTCCGCGGACAACTCCGTCTTCTCTGCCTTAGCAGGTGCCGGATCTCCGGTCAGCGGGGGCAGCAGTGTTTCATCGACGAAAGAGCAGCTTGCGACGAACAAAACGGCGCTTAGTGCAATGGGGCGGGTAAGGCTGAATACCATGATTATACAACACTCTTTATTTCTGTGCGCGCAAGAACCCGGCAGCGGGAAACAAAAAGGCTTTACCATACCGAGCGGTTTTTGTAACCGGAAAACAGTGCAAGATAGTATCTAATGAAAAGCGTGGCGACAAGAACCGATTTCGAAACAACTTTTTGCAGAAATCTGGTTTAATCGCTTGCAATGCCCCCCCCTTTTGATTAATTTCCCGATCCTCAGGCGGGCGGCAGTCGTGACATTGTCCCCGAACGTCAACAGCCAAAGTTGACCAACAAGCACCGGTAGCTCAGCTGGATAGAGCACTAGACTACGAATCTAGGGGTCGGGAGTTCGAATCTTCCCCGGTGCGCCATCTCTTCATTTCCACTGCAAATATCCTCTAAGACCTTGAAAGGTAAGGACACTTTCGGTGTTCGAAAGCCGTTATCACGGTCATAAGCTAACTGGTCTGCAAAGGCAAGTTTGAGCACTGTTTGACGGTATTCAATACTTCCATTTTCCCATATTTTCCAAGGGTTTGAGAGGAAGTTCATGGAGTGTTTGAATGTCTCTTCATAGGTATGAAGTGGCTTGCCACAATTACTGATTTTCTCTTTGAGGAGGTGTTTCTTCGTATCCAGATCGCCAAGACGTTTTTCGTATGCACGAATAGCTGAATCACTCTCAGCGTTGATCAGGCGGTCCATCGTCTTCTCTGCGTCCCGTTCAATGCGAGATACTTCTGCTTTCATGGAACTGCTACGTTCTTTTTCCTTTTCTGCTCGGTGGTCCCAAAGATCACGGAACAATGACGAGGCGAAGCTATATAAATCTTCCGAAGGCTGCAGGGATTTCAGTAAATCTTCAAATTCCTGTTCGACCTGATCCCGGCGAATTGACTTACCCTTCAGTTCACAGTCCTTATTCCGGCAGAGGTAATAGGGATGACGCTTTATCTTCCCTTTGCTCCAATTGGCAGTAAGCGGCTTGCCACAGCAACCACATAAAACAAAGCCCCTTAAAGGGAAGTCTGCGTTAATGTCTTTACGTGCAGGAACACGCGCTTTGCCATTGAGGCGCAGCTGGATCGTGTTGAAGGTCTCAAAACTAATCAAGCCTTCGTGCTTTGCTGGACGAAGCGACACATCCCATTTTGGAACCTTCAAATACCCGGCATAGAGCGGTTGTGTGAGAAAGTCTTTAACCCGCTGGTTCGTCACTTCACCGCGCGGTGTTTTTGGAAATGTCGGGTGGGTTTCGAGAAAACGCTTCACTTCCGCCTGTGTTGAAAACCGTTCACAGGCATAACCTTCTAATGCTTCTTTCAAAATCGAAGCGTTAGGTTCATCGGTATGGAGAACTTTTCCTTGTCCGGAAACACTTTTATATCGATAACCGACCGGAGCCGGAAACACCCAATAGCCGTTGAGAGTGCGCGCTCTCATGCGGTTTAGGGTTTGCTCACCATTCTTTTGCCGCTGATGTTGTGAGACGCTGGCAAGCAGGTTTTCAATGAGCTGACTGTCACTGTCCTCCCCAAATTCAATCGAAGGCGATTCCAGAATGCCACCGGACGTATTGATCGCTGCGCGGAGCTCAATATGGGCGTGAAGGCCTCTGGCAAGGCGGCTGATGTCATCTATCAGGACGATATGCGGGGTTCTGCGACGTTGGCGAAGAAAGGAAAGCATTGACTGCATGCCGGGACGATTGATCAATCCACCAGATGCATCATCCTTGAAAACCTGAACGACATCGTAACCGCGAGAAGAAGCGTATTCACGGCAACGTGTTTCCTGGGAACCTAGGCCGGTTCCCCTCAGGGTCTGCTTCGTATCTGAAACGCGGCAATAAATCACAGCTTTACTTGTCGTTTTGGGGGTCTTCATAAGCTCTCTAACCTCTTGTCAAATCAGTCTCACTCACTTTTGTGGCTTGATTGGTTCGTTGGTAGTTCAATGTTAACACACTCCTTTACAGAGGCGAGGCTTTTCTTGTCATTTGCCCGCTGACTTAACTGAGCCGGATGTGTGCCCCAGGCAGCATCGATGAAGGCTGACATCATTGCTGAAACTCTGTGGATAATTTCTTCGGCTTGTTCCTCGGAATAACCAAGTTTTTTTACTTTCTCCTTATGCGCTTCAATAATCTCTTTCAAATGAGCAAACTCCACCTGTGTCGGCAATCCACTGGACGTCGATCTTCGTTATTCACTAACTTGATGGTATTGCACCGCGCCACCCTTTTTGGGTGATTAAGGCTTAATTGTTTGTATCTGCAGTGCGATCAAACCCTTATAGCTTTAGTATACATTAGAAGGCTTTGTTATAGCAAATCTATGATTGTACTAAAATAATTTTTACACCCATAGATTATGAAAATATATTGGCTGAATTTAGCTACTGAACGCGGTTATCTATATAGACAACAACAGCTTTAAAGGAATCGGCGAATGACGTGTTTTGAGCTGCCATGTCCATATAGGTATAGCGGTAGACATCGTCTAAAGTCGTGATAAAAGCTTGAAGGAGCAGATCAAGGCGAAGCCAGAAAAGCCGATCAGCCGTGACGACCTGCCTATCGCCACCTGATGAAACAAGTTCCCGCCTTTCACTAACGAGCAGGTCTTCCATTTCCCGTTCTGTCATGAAGTTGATCATAGATGCATGATACCTAATTACTCAGGTATCATGCAAATTTGACACTACCGGCTTCTTGAAAAGTCGCGCGTCAGCTTGTTTCTCTGCCGGTCGAGGCGCTTTTGAACGTAGTTAATCCTACGCTCATTTTCACTATTAATTTCGTGGTTAACGTTCTGCTGAGTCGCGCCGTCCGGTGTTAAATTATGTGTTTTAACGGGTACTTTCCGGCGTTGTAACAAAGCCTCCAGCTCCATCTTCGATACCGGAGCTTGATGGATACGGGCATCACGCTCATAAGCTTTCTTCTGCGCATCTTTATATTGTTTTGTAAGACCAGTTTCTTTCATCAGTCTCACCGTTCGCGCCCTGTGTCTTTGCTTTTGCCCTTAAAGGGCCGCATCGACAGGTAGCCTTTCGTTTGCAGTAAATCCGGCTCGATTGTGTATCCCTCACCGTCCTTTTGCGGAAAAGCGGCAGCGACACGTGTGGAATAGGATTTCCCGTCTTTGCCTTGCGTGACATGGTTGATGATATGGCTGGGCTGGTTTGAGTTTTTTGTATCGTCACTCATGCTATTCTCCTCGTGATTAGGGCGCAGACGGTATGCCTGCGCCCTGTAAGAGGAAGAATGGTGGAGTTTAACTCATGAAGCGGGGGGATAGCCGTCTTAGTATTTGGGGCGATACCCTTGTACATATTGCCATGTACCCTCCGAGTATTGAGGAAGATGTTGCAGGGCAGATGGAACAGGTTCCGTAACAACTTTGCGCCAATGCATACCGAAAAAAGTTTTGACTTGCACTCTATCTATCGGTGGATGGTAAGGGTTTGATAGATAATATCCTGCCATATGACCTTCGTGGAAATAAGGCCTTTTGTCCAGTTCCATAGGGTTGAGGTCTTTGCCAGACATGAAGACAATCATTTTATCTTCATCCATCCTCAAAATCTCGTCAGGCGTTCTTAGCCTGCGAGATTGTTTGGAGCGGTAGGTTTCAACCTGCCTATGAAACCGGTACTCGCCCGCAGCCTCAAACGGATCTTTTCCATTCAGAATGTCATGCACAGCGCGTCTTTTGTGGCGACGAGCTTCTGATTGTTTGAGCTTATCGTCATATTCGAGCGTTTCTTCGCCAAGCATGTCAGAAACCATGCGAGCCGTTTCAATGTCCCGGATCGCGAAGAAAATACGCGTTTGGCTGCTGCCCAGAAATTGCTGGACACCTTCAATGCCATAGTGACGTTTAATCTGGCCTACGTCTTGAAACAGGGCGAACGCTCTTACGCCTGCACCGCGACCATATGTATATGAACGGATTAGAAAATCGGCTCTACCCATTTGTCCGGCCTCATCAACGATTAAATTCAGTCGGGGTGCGGCTGGGGCTTGCGTTTTGTAGGTCAAAGCATTGATCCCAAAAAGACTGACAAGCATGGAGAGTTGTTCAATATATTCAGCGGGAATAACAATGAAGATTTTGCAAGTGCGGTTTGGATTGGTGATATCGTTCATAGAGAAAGTCGGTTTTGTCAGCGACTCTCTAATCTGCGGGTTGTTAAAACAGATTGTGTAAGCATAAATCTCGCCCATGAAATAACCAAAAGACTTGGGATCTTCCTGCTGACGCATAAGCATTTCAGATCCCGTCCGTCTCACATCTTCGAACTCACTGCTGAGCATAACGTCTAGAACAAGTTGCCAGTATGCGAGATCGCCTTCAATTGCATTGATGGCTCGCATGAAATTATCGACATCCACATATCCGTCTTTCAGCGTGAGAGCGATCAGGATAGATTTAATCCAGGACTGAGCAGTGAGTTCAAAATATTTCCCGTTACTGCTGCCGCTCAAGCGAATGATATTGATGGCGAGCATTTCTGCGTTGCTATGCAGCTTCGGGCAGTCGGGTTTGAGCAGGTCGAAAAGATTGACCCTGTCTTGCGGCAGGCCGTGTAATCCAAAGGGGTTAAATATATATACAGGCTGCTTATGTCGGGCGGCATTGTGAATACTGGTGGCCGCGAGTTCACCACGCATATCTACTGCTACCGTATTCTCTTCCGCGCGATCCTTGCAAAGAATATAACTCAATAGACAGGCATGCTTGCCACCACCAGCTCCGGCAATACAGATCAGCGGAGCGTCCCCATCACTATATACCGGCTTTTTCCCAAAAAAACCTATCTGTAGTCCCTTGGGCCGAAACAGACCGGTTTTCTTTACTTCTTGCTCAGTTGCCCAGCTAGCGGAACCAAAACGAAACTCCTCATTAAAGGGATGTGCCATATCAATCTCCTATCGGCACGTCGCAATGAGAAATTGAGAAAGACGGAAAGCTAATGTCAACACAAAGTGACATAAGGTAAAAATCATCAAGACGCTTAGGATTATCCAGCCAATCCGAGCAAACTCCGCGAGGTCATAGCCGTAATGCTGGATGGTAAAATTGACGACTCGGCTCTCTGTATATTCGAAGAAAAATGGGAAAAAGAAGAAGGTTGCCACGACTGCCAACACCTTGGCGACTGGTCCTGAGAAATTTTCAGAATTGGAAGAATTTTTCATGTTCTACCCTTTCATGTTGCTCCGATAAAAGTGCCTTGCGCTGCCGTTGAGCACAGGACTACCAATTTACAGGGTATGGGCTTATGGCAATAAGGCGGGGGGATAGGAGCAATAGGTGCATAATAAAAAGCCTGCCCCGTTGACCGGAGCGGGCTATTTTCTGCAGGTGTAGTTTTTACGGGTTTGGCAGTGCAGTGAAATCGGCTTTGGCGGCGGTCATATAGTTTTTCCAGGCTTTCGTCAGGTTGCGAACTTGCGGTCCAGGCCAGGAACCGTTTTCCGCTTTTCCAATCCCAAGCATCGTCACCGTGCAGCCTTCAAGGTAGCCCGGTTCCATAGGTTCAGGTAGTACGGCAGAACCATTCAGGAGCTTTTTGGGGGAAGGTACGAACCCACTCGCCTCAATGCCATCAGTCGCAATGAGAAGTTGATCTCTGGCAGCACAGTTAAAAGAGCCCCATTCGAGCTGAGCGACGATCTCGGTAGATTGCTGAGCTTGGATATCTCCAGTTGGAATGGACAAAATCAGTTGAGCAATTTTTTTGGCAACGGCCTCTGGTTTATTTCGTTTTGTCAGGCGCACCCGAACGCGGAGCTGATCATCCAGCCTTAGATTGCCAAAGGTCGTAAACGAAACGTAGTCTCCGTAGTTCATTGCCAGGATAGCCTCACTGACCCGGTAGGCGATCAACTGAGAATACGTCTCACTGCTGACTATGGGGTTGGAGGCTGAAAGATCGGCCAACACATGCAGGGTCTTGAAACGATTTTCATCTGCTATGACGGGTTGCGCCAAAATCATGGACAGAAACAGGGCTGCGAGAAGTTTTTTCATGATGTTACTCCTTAACGGGTCTCAGAATTGAAGACAGGACATTGAGCAACGATGGCAGGAATCCGCGCGATAAAAGCTTCGGTATCGTCGATATGGGCTTTGAGCGTTTCCGCCTTTGGCAGGTTCTGAGGAAGAGGATCGCTTTCCATGTCGAACACGTCCGTTTCCTCGCGACGCATATCGGTCATCTGCAGGTAAAGCTTCTTCTGCTCATGCAGCACGGGGCGCATGATCCCTTCAAGTTGCGATGCTACGCGGAAAATGTCCTGGTCTCGCTGGGAGGTATGCGCCTGCTCCAATTGACGTTGCACGCCTGCCAGTTCACGCACATCGCTCAGAAATTTCCGGCAGGTGGCAATCATCGTCCTGGCCAGATAGCGTTTATGGAGTAGGTCCGGCCCTTTTTGACGGACCAAGCCGAGGAGCACATCTGCGACGGCGAGATTAATGAAGACAAGCCCGCCCATGGCAATGGAGGCCATTAAACCCAGATAGGGCTCGATAAACTCCCGGAATGCCGTTGCCCATGACGTTCCGTCGTTATCCAACGTGAGCTCAAAACTGCCATCGCTGAAACTAAAATCACTATTGATGAAAAGCGCGGCAATCCCAACGAAGAAGAATACTGTCATCAGGCGGGAGACCTGACGCAAAACACACATGATGGTGTTATCGCCATCGCGGAGCATTTGCACATGATAGGCGGTAATGGCGGCTATACTGGCAAATGCCATTATATAGACCTTGAAAGGCGTAGGGTCGCTCGGTAGTTCTGCGCCAAAAGTTTCATCGATGATAAAGAACAGCAGCACATATTCTAGACCTGTCGTGAAGGCGACCACTCCCAATCCAAGTGCCATGAGCATTAATAGAATTTGGCACCAGACGAGGTAAGCCTGAGCCTTTACTTTTCGTCGTTTGGCAAAGGCGATAGGCTTTACGCCTACACCCATGAAGTGTTTCCTGGTCATTTACGCCTCCTTATTTTCTAGGGTGCTGGAATCTGCAAACCGCCGGTTCATATGATCGAAATAACTGCTGTCACTTTGCAGGGAGGGGTCCGGTTTTCCGGCAAGTTTGAGGATGGCGATGAAATCCTCCACAAGCGAGAGTTTGAGGTGATCTTCAGCCTGCAAAAGCTCTTTGTGTGCTTTTTGTTGAGGGGATAGTAGAGCCATTGCGTAGGACATCAGAGATGCTTCAGACGGCCTGCGCATTATGGTCAGATCAGATTGAATATCTTCGACAATACGTTTGAGTTCTGATGATGAATTGTTGTGTGACATCGATAATTCCTTTCGATGCGTATGGTTACTGGTCGAGATTTTCTGTTTGGGGGGATTGGTTAGATCCAATCCCCCCCAGCGAAGCGCTTTACCGAGTGAAATGTTTGGCGATTTAGGGTTTTGAAATGCGGAAAGCCAAATCAATCAGCCGCAGCCTATCCAGAAGGCGTGCTTGAGGATTTCTTCTTGGTTCTCTATCTGCGGATGCAATGAAATCTGAGAGCCACCGGAAGCTACCATCGTTATTGAAAGCGTCGTCGATAGCGGTATCCGAGACTATAAACTCTTGCCCGTGAGGCCATAGAATTTTACCGTCAAACCCGTAAATGGTATCCGTGATCCAGTTTGGGATTTCGCGACGGGATATACCTAAATTAGCCGTCGCAACAGCTAGTCGGCTAAAATAACTCTTACTCAGCAACTCGTTGTGAGCCTCAGTATGTATTACGTTTTTCATCCTTGCTCTCCATTGATGAATGGCAGAGCACATGTGCTCAATTTTTATAATTAGGCCGCGCTTGAATGCGCCTCGCGATGAATTCACGGTGGCTGAAAAAAATGAATTCGTAGCGTTGGAAAAGCGTTGGAAAGCTATTTTATGAGGCAAAATACACTTATAAAGAGTGCATTAATATATTATAACTATAATAAAGAGTATTTTAGTGTTTGTTGTTTAAGTGTTGGGGAAGAATGTCATTAGATGAGAATGAGTATGAAATTGAAGGTGATTTAGATGTAGATATTGATTTATTCGAAGATATTTTATCAATCTCCTATTTGCCCCTAGATGTTTTATGCGATGGCAGCTATGCGCGCCGGGTATGGAAAAAAGAGGGTTTCATCCATCGTGACGGCGATCTACCTGCCGTGGAGTATTATCACATTGAAACAAACAAGGTTGTTGCAAGAGAATGGGTGCAATATGGATTGCGCCACAGAGAGAATGATCGCCCAGCTTTTACATGGGAAGAAGGGTGGTTTAATGAAGAAAAAGGCGAATATGTCTCGGGAGACATTATTCAGGTCTACTATCAACGGGGACATATACATAGAGATGGCGACTTCCCAGCAATAACGCAAGACACAGGACAATTTTTAATATGTGAAGTGTGGCTGCAATGGGGAAAGCAACATCGACTGAACAATCCGGCAAAGATAGGTCGGCATTATGAAACAGGAATTATAGATTCTGAAGACTGGAGATTCGCGGGCTTGCCGCATCGGGAAACGGGCAAGGCAGCCTGGATACTTAGAAATGGAGAAACCGGGCAAGTTCAAAGTGAACAATACTTTGAACATGGTAGAGAGGTTGATCGCAATGGAACTCCACTAGAATATCTTAAAACCCAAACTGATCATCTGGATTTCTCTCCTTAAGATAAACACGCTTGTAGCTTGACCTGTTTTTCTATCTACTCGTAAACTGAGAATTGCAGCGACTTACGGGATGTATTGGTGAAATGCGGAATAAGGGTTTTCTTGAAGATGCCATTTTGATGGTAAGAAAAACGAGACCCGATCATCAGCATATTCGACAGAAACTGGTCGAGAAAATCAAAGAAAAATTTCCTGGAAAAAATGGAGCCAACAATAAAGAAATTTATTGGGCGATCCTGCCATTTGGGCGGCATTTTAAAATAGATAACTTTCGCCCACATCAAGAGCAAGAAGATGTCGCGAATAAAGCGAAACGTCAATTAGCTGATGTTCAACGTGGCAAAGCAGCAGATGAATTGACGGCACCATATCTTGCCTGGCTTTCCTATCATCACCCTAAGGATGCAGAAGAAGTTTATCGGCTTGCTGGATTGGAGCCTAGAAAATTTGAGGGGCCTGAACCCGCTCTGGAAGATGAAGTTGTTGATGTCGTTTCAGGGGCACGTGTTCATCAAGTGTACTTCAATAAGGAACTGGTTCTAGACATTCTTTCCCGCGTATTTGAAACGCAAAAAGGCATTGATAAAAAACAAATCCTAGATGCTTTATCCAGTGAATTTGAAACACAAAAAGAGATTCAGAAGGGCCATTTATTAGATCTTCTAAGTGAAGAATTCGAGAAACAAGAAGGCATTCAAAAAGAGCAGATATTAAATACGCTCTCATATGAGTTTTCAAAGCAGGAGAATGTTCTAGAGGAAAAAGTTAACCTTGGCTTCTCCCGTATATTTGGAAAACGAAAATATATATATGCTTTTGCTGCTTCTGTGGTTCTTGGCTTAATTACTCTTGCTGCAGCAATGTTGTTCATTGAAAAGAATGCGGAACTAAGATCAATTGATGAAATTGAGCTGGCCACGAAAGAAAGGGAAGAAAGCACTCAAACAATTATTCGCGCAATCACTATGGATCGGCAAGGTTTCTTTGAGCTAGTGGATCAAATAGTTGAACAGAGAAAAGCAGAATTTCCAAATCTCACTTTTGAAGAAATTACTGAAAAAGTAAAAACCGAGTTTGAAAAGTATTTGGAGTATCGTGAGTCAATCGGTCTTATAGCAAACGACTCTTCACAGGATGCAAGGTTGATTGCTAGGAAGGAGTTTGACTCAGGAAATTTTAAAGCAGCACATGAAACATTGCTTGATGCAGTAGAGAACTGGAAGAAAAGTCAGAATGTCCTTGGGAATCTCCATCTAAAGCAAAAGCAAGAGGTGGCGAACAATGGACTTACACTTTATGTCGAATTGGCTTCAATGGCTCGGACACAATTAGAGTTCGAAGTAGCCGCAGACTATTTTGAGAAAGCAGCAGAACTAGCGGGGGATGGCAAAGGACCCTTGTACAGATTAGCTGCGGTGGATTCACTATATGAAAAGGGCATAGGGTTTGGAGATGTAAAGTCATTAGAAAAATCTCTTAAAAAGCTCCGCAACTTGATTGTAAATATACCAGATGAAAATGAAACGGCTTTGGTCAGTAGCCAGCAATTGTTGTATGCAATTATGAATTCTTTGGCAAATTTATCTAAGGATAACAAACCTCTAGAAGAAGCTGAGGCAATGCTTCGAGATGAACTAAATAATTGTAATAATCAAAAAGTATTGAAAGAAAGTTGTTATCGTATTGGTCTTTCTTTAAGCGCTATTTTGCGCAATAGAGGAACCCGCTCAACCATTAGTGATAAAGGATGGCAAGCTCATAGAGATAGACTAAATGATTCAGTTCATTTTGGAAAAGTAGCAGTACGCCACTCAGAAATTTTGGGAGAAAATGAAAAGCTGAAAGCGACCTTGTATTTGCAAAGATCTTTAGTCGTTTTTGGTGATTTTGTTGGTGATACTGAGCTTCGAAAAACAGCTGAATATGTAATTTACGAACATTATGAGAGCTTAGCTGCAGAAATAAATGAAGGAAAACATGGGTGGCTAACGGAGCTATATATTTTGACTTGTTTAGATAACAGGTCGTTTGCAAACGAGTTTCATATTGAGAATGCAATATCATTGTTGAGAAAAGAAATTAAGGGGCACAAGGAAACAAAGCCGTATCAATGGGCATTATATAAAACAACAATTGCTTTCAATCTACGCCGACTATGGAAGTTGAAAGACAATCTCTATTTTTTGGAACAAGGTATCTCTGAGTTTGAAGAGGCATTCACAATTATTGATGAGAAGTTTCCAAAAGAGTTGGCTATGAACCAGATTAACTTTGCCATTTTAGTGTCTGATTACGGACGAGAAAAACAAGATGAAAAAAGCTTAGTAAAAGCTGCAAGGCTTTTAAAAGCGGCTGCAGACGCATTTTTAGCAATAAAACAGTTTCCCGATAGGCGATTGGCTTTGAGTAATCTTGCCATTGTGCTCCGCCGCCTCGAACAGTTAAGTCAAGCAACATGTTTAAAAGAAACTAGGGAAATAGTTGAGTCTGAAGAGAAAAATTTACTAGATTATTTTAATACGTCAGAAACTCTTTTTGCGAAAGAGAACATCGGAGACTCTGATCTTAAAAAATTTTATAAACGACACTTTGGGCTTAGTGTAATTGCACAAATTACCTCCAAAACTTTTGATAAATGTTTTGGCGATAACTTAAGCACTTTTAAAGGGCGGCTGGATTAAAAATACTAACCACTCACCCGCATTTCCTCGGCCTGCCTGGAAAGCGCCCCCGTTTGGCCGCTTCGGCTAAGCCTGCGAGTGTTCTTTCGCGGATGATTTCCCGCTCAAGCTGCGCCACTGCCCCGAGGATATGAAATACAAACTCGCCCATCGGCGTGGAGGTATCGATTTTTTCCGTCAGGGACTCCATGAACGCACCGCGTTGGTTGAGCGTATAGTTAATCTCAATCAGATGCTTGAGCGAACGACTCATCCGGTCGAGCCGCCAGATCAGCAGCGTATCGCCGGACTTCACGGCCTGTAGTGCTCTGTTGAATTCTGGTCGCTCAGCCTGGGTGCCCGAAACGCCTTTATCGCTGTAAATACGCTCGCATCCGGCGCGGTTCAAAGCTGAAATCTGAAGTTCAAGGTTCTGTTCAGCCGTGCTGACACGAGCATATCCGATTTTGTGGGGCATGGTGGCGGTCTTTCATGTTGCAAGGGCTCTTGGGGCGCGACCACCCGGCCATTTGCGCCTGCAACACACCACACTGAATAAACGACCGTTTTTATAAATCGCTACAGCGCGATTCACAACGGCTTCCGCCATCTACGCAAGTCCTGACAAGTCAAGGACTTACCTTTTGATACGCAACGTACCACAAAATGAATAATAAAATCAATAAAAACGGTCCTTTTTTACTCTGTATACGTAAGGATGCGAAGTAAAAATACAAAGCCATCTTCTGTAATTGAACATAGAAAAAGGCAGGTGCAAAATGGCACTGAGCAGTTTGAAAAAAGGATTTGCAGGACGCGCTGCTGCTATTGGGTTCGGCGCGATGGCTGCTGTGACCCCACTGTCATACAGTTTTGCTGACGATGGACGTCCGCCAATAACATCTGCTGTTGAAAGGCAGTTGCCAGTTGCAATGGTCGAAGACTCTGGGCGCGCCGCCGGGGCGTATGCTCGCCAGAATCCCGGCATAGCCGTTTCGGTATTTCTAGGAACTGAATCGAGCGTCACACCTCAGCAAATCCAGACTATCTTGACAGGTGATTTTAGGCGCGAAGGCGTCTCAGACCCTATCACGTTCTTCTTTGATCAGAACGATACAGCCGGCACAGGCGTGGCATACTACTTTGATAATTATGTAGACGGTCCTTTTAATCTCGCGGAAGCGCGTGGTCAGGCCGCTGAGACCGCCAGAGATTATGCGTGGAGAAAAGAGCGTGGGCTTTTAGCATCCGTATCGTACCAGGAATACAATCAATAGCCTAGCCGTTGAGAAATGCGTTATCGGCGCTGGCAACGTTGACTTCATTGATCTCTGCATCGCGCTCAGCATCGTATGCTTCATCTAATTTTCTAGTTGAGGCGACATGTTCCACTTTTTGCCTCATTTCCTCTCTTGCCTGAAAATCAGCGTCCTCTGATACTTCGGCGCTGCGACGTTCTCTTTCATCGTCACTAATGCCAGCTTCATTCACGTATTCTTTCTGCTGTTCCGCCTTCCGTAACTGCCATCCGTCCTGCGCCATTCTAGCCAATCGGTAGAGTTCAGGGTCATCCATGTATTCCGGTTTGATGTTGCCTTCGTCATCGATCATTTCGTCCATGAAAGCCTGATCAAGCCGCTTATAATAGTGCTCGATACTTTCGCCCTCGCGCCGCTCCAATGTCTCTGGGGCCAGAATGCGTTCACCGAATGTAATTCTCCAATCTTCACCATAGTGCTCTGAGAAGTAGTCATTTGCTTCGTCGATTTTGTTCTGCAACCATTCGATCTGGCCATTGAGCTGGTCAAGGAGGGCTTGAAACGCCATTTCGGCGGTAGATTTGCGGTCGCGTTCTTCGGCAGACTGGCGGGCTTCATCGAAAGTCGCCGCGAGCGCTGCACCGGTTGCCCCGAAACTCTCACGGCTCCTGCTTTGCTGGCCGAGCAGGCGCTCGTTGGCCGCTTCACCGCCGACAATCGAAAAAATATTCTCTCTGAATTCCACCAAACTCATTTTGGTTTCCCCATTTACGCGCCTGAAGCCTTTAGCGGCTTTCTTATCGTTTTGAAATATAAGCAAAAATATATTCCAGCCTTAGCTGGTAGCTTTATTATTCCCTATACGGATGAAAATATTATGAAAAATAGAAGCAATTTATCTCAAATTTTATGTTTTAGGCGGGCGCGGACCGCTTCTGAGACCGCACAAAGCATCGACGACATAGCGCCATTCCACCGGATCGGCTTTAACAACCCGTCCCGTGCGCCAGTTTGATACTTTATTGACGGTTAAGGATTGAAGCTCAGGAGGGCGGCGTCGTACGAGCAGAGCCGGTGTGATCCCGGTTTTTTCGAAGAGACCGTTAAGTTCCCGGCGCATGGTCGATGTTATCGTAATATGTCCAAGTTTCGAACCCTTGCTCCCGACACGTTTCGCATCTGGCAGGCTGGTAAGAATATCCCACAGTGTATCGAACAACTCCCGATCAAGTGCACAAGCATTGCCTCGTTTCAACGCGTCACGATTGGCAGGGGAGAGCGCAACGCCGTGGTGCGATGTGACGTAATTGGCAAACTGCGTGACAGACAGCCGTCTGACCTTCAATTCTGCCACGAATGCTTCAAGCTGATCTGCCGTTGGATAGCCTGTATTGCCTTGATCGAGAGTCATACCCGTATTCTAGAAACGATAAAGAAGCTCTCCAAGCAATCCGGGGGTGGTCAGGAAGGATAACTGTGGAGAAATATCAGACCGGACACGATACGAACCTCTAACATGTTAAGAGATGACGTTAGCGCTGTCCAATATTAGGCTATCTTTCTGCAACAGGATAGGTACCGGCCTCTTGCGTTGCGTTCCGGGTGAATTTTTCTGAAGAATAAACCTTCGTTGCTCTGACTAAGTATGGAAGACGAAGAGACGCCAGACTGCATTTGACAAAAGATGTGCGTCAATATTTGCCTTTATGCAACGAAATTTTGTTTGTACATCGTGACCGAAAAACGGGCAAGTCACTGAGCGGCAAACGAATTCCATACAATTATATTGCTTGACTGGATTTACAAATATCTAAACATCGCAAGATGTGCGGTGTACTACACCGCATCTTGGCAAGGGAGCCCGCTGCGCGCTCCCGTTGCATCCCTCCGGCAGTGGCTCTTTCACAGGCATTGAACCCGTCTCAGAGCCATCAGAACGTATCGCCGTTCCACCACTCGCAGGGTTTGGAGAATGACCTCTCCACCTGCACCAAACCATGTCTAAACGTATGGCCGTTTAATCACCACCAAGGCGTATGCCGCCCATGGACCCGCACCATGATTTCGCCTATGGATACGACCAAAGGGCCTTCGTGCCCCTTGGAACCCTGACCATTTCATGGAGACCAACTCTGCGCGGTTTGGATGGCTTTGGTGTATATCGTCACATTGTTTAATTGAGGAATTATCGTCGCAAATGAAATTATTTCCGGTCAAAAATTGGTTTCATTTTTATTTACCGATAAGCATCAACTAATTGCACATTGCAACAAAGTGATGCAAAGTGATTCTAGAGTTGTGATTCTCCTGTAGACAGAACATATAGAGAACATTATCATGGGTGCAGCTAAAAAAGGACATAGAATAACCGTATCGCTACCGAACTCCGATTATGCCATTCTTTCTGCCCTTGCTGAGCGGTACGATATTTCGCTGTCATGGCTTGCAAGGAAGGCCATTACGGATTTTCTTGAACGCTACGAGAACGAAGAGGTGCAGCTTCCCCTGGGCCTCGGACATGCTTTGAGGAGCGGGCTGCATGACAAATAAAAAATTTAAAACGCTTTCATTATTTTCGGGCGCAATGGGACTCGATCTTGGAATCGAGAGTACCGGGCGCTTTGATCTGCTTGCATGCGTTGAGAAAGAAACAGCATTCTGTGAAACCATCCGTCGTAATCGTGATGCTGGCCGTCTGCCGAAAAAACTTCGCGTTTACGAAGGTGATATCACGGACGTCTCTCCTGAAAAGGTCATGGAAGAATGCGGTCTGAAACCAGGAGAGCTTGATCTCTTGATTGGAGGACCCCCATGTCAATCTTACAGCACCGCTGGCAAACGGGGGACAACCCAAGACCCACGCGGTATGTTGATTTGGCAATTCTTGAGATATGTTGAGGTGATGCAACCCAAGTTTTTTGTCATGGAGAATGTCCGTGGCCTCGTATCTGCTGCCTTAAAGCATCGTCCGATAGCTGACCGTCCTGAGAAGGGAGGCCCACCTCTCTCCGAAGCGGAAGAGCGCGGCTCGGTTATCCGCCAGTTCGCGCGCGATCTTCAAAAGCGTGGCTCTGTCGCTTACCATATGGATTGCTTTGAAGTAAACGCTGTGAACTACGGTGCGCCGCAACTCCGCGAGCGTGCTGTCTTTATTGGGAATCGCTACAACAAGCGTGTTGATTTCCCTGACCCTACGCATGGACACCGCGAACCAGGGCTTTTGCCATGGCGGACGCTTCGTGACGCTATCGGCGGACTAAATGATCCAGGCCAAGTCATCATGGATTTTAGCCCACGCAAAAAGAGCTACTTGAGTCTTGTGCCAGAGGGCTCAAATTGGCGCAGCCTCCCTGAAAATGTTCAAAAAGAGTCAATGGGCCGCGCCTGGCTTGCAAAGGGGGGGCGGTCTGGCTGGTGGCGTCGGCTGAGTTTCGATTTGCCGTGTCCGACACTGGTAACGATGCCTAACCATGCCAGCACGGCCCTTTGCCATCCCAACGAAGTACGGGCGCTATCGCTCAAAGAGTACGCTCTAATCCAGGAATTCCCATCTGATTGGGAGTTCTTTGGGACACCGATGCAACAATACGCGCAGGCTGGTAACGCTGTGCCGGTGCGTCTTGGGCGGGTGACCGGTGAGGTGGTTGCACAAGCATTGGACGAACTCAGAGCTAATCGCTGGCGAAATGAAAATGGCAAGATCGAGGATTACCGCATCGTATATGTCCAGTCCCATGTCCGTACACGGCAGTGGTACAAAAACGGCAAGACGAAAGTCTGGGAAGATGGAAAAACAAATAAAACCGTTCGTTATGCTTCGCCCGTGACGCGACGAAGTGAGCGTAACATGGCGGAGGTGTAATATTGGCCGGTCATCCTGATTTACCCAAAAATGTTCCCGCCCTTCTTCTTAGCAAGAAGGAGATTTTTGATAGTTTAAAAAGGATAGACGGGGACTCCAAGGCACGCGAGAGAATTCTTGCTATGGAAAATGAATTCCATTCTAAGATAGGAACTCACATAAAAGGACTTCCGAAAGCGAGTTCAAAATTCGCAAAATTCTACACGAGCCCTTTTGTTTTGATGTTTTATTCTAAGCAGAGATCATATTCTCATGTAGCTGAAATCGAGGAAGACCTAGTTCCGGCCAAAGTGTTTTCTTCTATGGAAACATCAGCTGGAAACATGGTCGAGAAGGTGGTGCTGCCGATTTATGGTTGGGAAGTCGTCCACAGTGCTATGCACTCGCACGAATCACTACTTGATGGGCGTAAGATCGATCAAACGGGCGGTAAATTCGTTGGCGTAACGCTCAAGAGCGGGCCACGAACCCTCAATGACGATATGGCCAAGAACATAGGAAATGAACTGGTCGAACGTGCGCCATCATGGGCGGTTAACCATAGCGTCAAAGAGGTCGATTTTACCTACGGCGTGCTGTATGGAACTAAAAAACAGTCCAATAAAAAGGACTGGCATATTCTTCGGAATATTGATGAGCACAGACCTCGTCAATCTTCACTCTCTGTTTCACATAAGGGGGCTTGGTCTATTGCTTATTCGGATGGCCCGCTCATCGTTTCTGCGACCGTTCGTGTCGGTATTGAGTGGTGGGAATATCTTGGTGGAAAAGATACTTGGATTGAGTTGTGCTGCGCATTAATCCGGTCTTGTATCACACCGGCCAGTGATTCTCAGCCGCCACCTAACTATACTATTTCTGATCTGCCAGATATCCTTGATACGTCATTTTTAGATAATGGCTACAACGTGTCTGTATTGCAACGGAGTCAACTCGAATGGCTACTGTTTTTGGCGCGGCACTTTTCGGATGGTTTCAAAGAAGGATAATCGGATAGATTCACAATGCTGCTGGAAAATGAAATCGGTGCGTAACAAGGACACAAAGCTGAAAATGGCGGCCCATCGTCTCGTCTATGTCGTGGGATATCGATGCCGACTTCATCGACGCCATTAGCTTGGAATCCCGACCTTGTATTCGGGTCTCATCGGAAAGTTATATTCTTGCATCTTTGTTTCTGGTGCCACCACCAAGAGCTCGAATGACTGATTGTGCATTTACCGACGCCAAAATGTGATTACTAGCATTCCAAGCTAGAGCATAACAAGAAAGGTATGCCACAAACCAAACAGTGCTTGATGTACTTGGCTGGCATGTGTTCATGGTTTGGGAATACAATCACAGCTAAAACATCCCGATGTTCTGGTTGTGTGATTCAAAGACCTCCTCAAGCCGGCGGATGGTTTCCTTCTGCGAGACTGGTGTTAAGCCCATCATCCCCCGCAGAGATGGTCACACCATCTTGAACGTTGGCCGCCGTTGCGGCGAGAGCAATGGCAGCTTCTTTCAGTGTCTCCGGTTCATTCGCCGCCAGCGGGGCATAAGCATCCCCCATCATCATTTTGTAGTGGCCGTCATGGCCTGTTTCTTCGAAAATGCGCTGAAAGACTGCTAGATACCTGTCAACCTGTCCGGGGTCGCAGGACATAAATAGATCGTCGTTCGCGAAATGCGAGCCGTCGTTGATCCAGGAAAACAGCGAGGCGCAGATCATCTTCTCTTGCCCCTCGAATTTTTCGACAATCTCATCGGGCGCGATGCCGCCGAAAAACTTGAAGTAGTGCTCAAGGATACGACGCATAACGTTCTGGATTGCAGTTTCCGAAGGCGGCTTTTGCCTGACTTCCCGCCATAGCAGCTCATAGCTGGACTTGATGGGATTCTCGGAAGACGAAACAAGTTCGGATCGCTTGGAGGTTTTCCGAACGATCCAGAAAGTTTCGTCATGCATCGCATCGGCACCGCTGCGGTTCTTATGGAATGTGATTTCCTTATGAAAGTAGATGTTATGCGTCAGCACAAACACCTGCTTGATTGCGTTGTTTCCAGCACGCATCTCGTTGATAATGCCCTTGATCAGGTTACACACGATGAACAGGATATCAGCATCCAGGCTCGATACCGGATCATCGAAGACCACGATGCGGTCTGTGTTTGCGCCGGTTGCAGAAAACGACCCTTTGATATGGTGGTAGAAATACAGGAAGGTGATGAAGGATTTCTCGCCTTCGCTCAGTGTCCCTTTGGCGTCTTCACCGCCGGGTCGCTTGACTTCGTAAAATCCCTCATCGGTGCTTTCCACGAGGTGGAAGTTTACAAAGC
>TARA_R110000782_G_scaffold150098_2_pt1 | contig 31110 bp, 33 predicted proteins | sample TARA_R110000782 | Tara Oceans TARA_R110000782 (sample SAMEA4397859) | marine metagenome | biome: Polar Biome; feature: [SRF] surface water layer (ENVO:00010504); material: water (ENVO:00002006), including particulate matter (ENVO:01000060) such as... | depth 5 m | reverse complement strand
CGGCGGATGGAGCCTGGACGGTTCTTGAAGGCATAGGCCTCGATATTGAGAAAGCAATGTCGGATGCAAAGATGCCGGATGTCGTGGGCACCTTGAATTTGGACGCAGCGGATGTAAGTGCAATCGGTGTGAACAAGACACCAACGTTTTTTGTTAACGGAAAGCCGCTAACACAATTTGGCGCTCAGCAATTGCAAAGTATGGTCAAGGCGGTGGTGGCAGAAAATTGAAAACAGTACATCTTATCCTTTGGGGAGCCATCGCAGCTGGTTTGGTCCTCTTTCTTTGGCTAAACATTTTTCAGGATGCTAGCCACCTTATAGAGGATAACTCATCGCAGAACACGGCGGTCGCCTTTACACCGACCTTCTCTCTGACCGATCAAAGCGGAAATGCTGTTACGGAGCAAACTTACCGAGGCAAATGGCTTCTGGTCTTTTTTGGATTCACTAATTGCCCGGACATCTGCCCGACGACGCTTGCCGATCTTGCCAGTGTGATGGAACAACTCGGGGCGGACGCCAAAGCAATAAAGCCATTGTTCATTTCCGTCGACCCTGATCGCGACCAGTTGGAAACCATGGCGGAATATGTCTCCGCCTTTCATCCAGCTATTGTTGGATTGACGGGTACGGGCCCGCAGATAGCTGAAACAGCAGGATCATTCAAGGCCTACTTCGAAAAACAGCCGCATGAATCCGCTCCAGACGGCTACACTATGGGGCACACCTCTGCAGTGTATCTTGTTTCTCCCGATGGCGCATTCGTTCGCACATACAGTTATGGAACGCCGCCGGAGGAAATCGTCACGGACCTTCGACAGAAATTGTGAGATTTAAAATATGTCAAAAGCTTTATATTCATTTTTCTTAGCCTTTTTCTTCCTTGCTTCTGCATTTCCGGCATTCGCTGAACCGACTCAGCTCGGAGATCTAATTATCGAAACACCGTGGGCGCGCGCATCGATCGGCATGTCACGGCCGGCCGCTGCTTACGTAACTATCAGGAACGAAGGACAGACAACCGACATCCTTACAGGAATTGAAACAACCGTCTCCGCCATGCCGGAAGTTCACAGGATGGAGATGAAAAACGGCGTTGCCAGCATGGGACCGGCCGGCCCCGTGGAAATACCGGCGAATGGTTCCGTCAAACTGGCCCCCGGGGGTCTGCACGTCATGCTCATGAAACTGCAGCAGCCACTGAGAAAAGGTGATCAGTTCTCGATGACCTTGATCTTCAAGGACGCCGGACGAGTCGACATATCCGTTCCCATCTACAGCGTGGGCGCCTCCGGACCCGAGGAATGAAGCACCATCAAATGTATGGGCTTATCGGCCTTGGGGTTGCGGGTGTCGGGACGGCTATAATGCTTTCAGTCGGGTCACTCTTAGGAAGTTCCGACACCAAGTCATTGGTCGAGGTAGTATCCGCACCAGTGATATTTGATGCTGGCGATTACGAGCGGAAAAGCACGCGCGCCAACTTGTCTATCCGGCGAGAAAAGAGCGAGCAGACAATTGAACTGTTTCTTAAGCCGGGAGACACGCTGCTGAGCGCCCTCGTTAGGGCTGGCGTCTCCGGCAGTGAAGCCCGTGCGGCCAGCGAGAGCTTGAAATCGATGATCGATCTCCGCGCGCTCAAGGTGGGCCAGGAATTGAAATTGAGTCTCCGGGCAGACGACAAAACTGCTACAGAACGCCGTCTTGGAAGTTTGGCGCTAGTCCCGGAGATTGATCGGCTTATCGTTATCGAACGCTCCGCCGACAATAGCTTTGACGCTCAAGCTCGAATGATCGAGCACAATATTGGTCTGATCTCGGTGTCAGGCAGGATCACGGCAAGTCTTTATGAGGCCGCGCGCGATCAAGGTACACCGATGCCCGTTCTGTTGCAAACATACAGCCTTCTGGATAAAGCCATTGATTTTCAGCGCGATATCCGCGAAGGAAATCGCTTCATTTTGGGCTATGAAAAGTTCGACGATGGAGATTTTGGGGAAGAACATACGGGAAAACTCGTTTATGTCTCGCTTACCTTGGCCAACCGTACGCTTAGCTACTTCCGCTATAAGGCCAGTGACGGTTTTACCGGATACTTCGACGCCGATGGCAATAGCGTTCAGACCAGACTGACAAAGACTCCGGTTGATGAGGGGCAACTCTCTTCGCTCTTTGGTAACCGCGAACATCCGGTCCTTGGCTACGCACGAATGCACAAGGGTTTTGATTTTGCCGCCCCGCGGGGCACGCCGGTGTTCGCAGCCGGCGATGGTGTCGTTACCCGTCGGACACGCAACGGCAGCTTTGGAAAATACATCAGCATCCGCCATGACAACCAATATGCTTCGGGTTACGCTCACCTCAGCAAATATGCCGACAACCTTGAAAAAGGGGATCGCGTCCAGCAAGGCGACATTATTGGATATGTAGGCGCTACCGGCCTGACGACCGGTCCTAACTTGCATTACGAGGTCCTGCAGGATGGCAAGCAGGTAAACCCTATGACAATCAACTTACCTCCACAGCGAGTGTTGACTGGCAACGAGCTTGTGCGATTTAGGAAGGCAACAGCCAAGCTGTTATCGGCACTGGAACTCAACGGCTCGAAAAACGAAGCGCTAAGTAAGCCCGATCTCCCGAAAACGGGGCCAAGAAATGGATAGATATTGCAAAAGGAGGAAACCTATCCGTAATTTCACCTGTGCCTTGACAGCCGCCAGTCTTTTGTCAATTACTGATTTAGCGGTGAAGTGGGTAGTGACAACAATCGTCATGAACCCGCCGCGTCGAATCCCTATCCTGCCATTCTTCGATCTCGTACTTGTTTTTAATAGCGGCATGAGCTTCGGTCTGTTTAGTGAACCGGGAGTCTGGGGCCCTAAAATCTTGTCAGGGGTGGCCATCAGCATCGTTGGATTACTCATTGTGTGGCTGTGGCATGTTCAACGCATGAACGAGGTTATTGGGATCGCCTTAGTCATCGGAGGGGCCATAGGAAACGTCATTGACCGCGTTCGAAACGAAGCCGTGACGGATTTTCTTAGTTTGTATATCGACCCATACTATTGGCCTGTTTTCAACAGCGCGGATGTATTTATTACAATCGGCGTAATATGTTTTCTCCTACCCAAATTTGGAAGTGAGCTAGGTGTTGCACATAGTGACAAAATAGCTCGAAAAACAAGATCACATAATATTTCTATAGGGGATGAATGAAGATATGACCGTCTCGCGACGCAATGTGGCGCTAGCTATCGGGGGCACTACCAGTGCACTTGCCGCCACATTGCTGTTCGGCTGGTGGCATACGGACGGACCCGGAGCTCCTCAGCGACCGGTTCGTTCCGATGTCTTGCCTCTTCCTCTTTATGAGATGGATTTCCAACTGACTGATCATTCGGGATTAAAGATCGGGCCGGAGGACTGGATTGGCCGCCCGACACTCGTGTTCTTCGGGTTCACATATTGTCCCGATGTATGCCCGACGACCCTCACCGACATTACAGGATGGTTGCAAGGTCTTGGCGACGATGTCTCCCCGTTGCAAGTAGCGTTCATTACAGTTGACCCCGAACGGGACACGGTTCAGGCAATGGCTGACTACGTGAGCAATTTCCACCCCGCCATCGTTGGTTACACGGGCTCGCGTGATGAGATTGCCAAAGCGGCCGAAGGATTTCGGGTGAAATACGAACGAGTATCAACCGAGTATGGTTATACCATGAACCACACCGCCGGCGTATTCGTCTTTGATGCTCGCGGAGAGTTTGTCAGCATCATTGATTTCCACGAGCCTAGAGAGAATGCTATTCCAAAAATACGAAGAGCATTGCAATAAACGGGTTTGTTGTCATGTCTGGATGGCGCTTCTATGGCAAGGTAAAAATGTGATGTTTTCCGGCGGCTGGTTGCGGCCATGTCTCCGGCCTTTAAATGCGGCTTTTATCCGACAACCGCGGGCCCTGATGTTTTTCGCTGGAGCTGATCCCTCTCAGACTATCGTGCTTGAGAGACGCAAGACAGCACCTCGGGTTTTTCAGTCCTGACGACTTCCATTTCGCCTTGGGTTCACATCATCACTTTCTCACTCCGCCAATTGTGAATGCCCACAGGGCAATTTCTATTCATGACTTTCAATTATGCCATTTTCGAAGCAATCCCCTTGGGCGTCGGCTGGTATATTGTGTTTTGCATCATAACCGCCCTGCGATACATGCCATTTTGTTAGCCAGAGCAACGGCAACGAGCTAGAAAGGCATTTTTGCTAAATGCAATAAAACCTATACGGCAAGTGGAGTATCAGTTTTGCCCGACTTGATGCTGTAGAGGGCTGAATGGGCGCCGATAACAAGCAACTTTCGCAAACGCCGGTTACTCATCTTTGTGATGCGGCCCAGAGGGGTTGGCGTGATCACCGCGACGGCCCTGGTAGCGACGATCGGTGACGGCAGCAAGAACAAGCTGGGACGAATATCGAAGCGGGGAGATGGGTACATTCGGCGTCTGCTTGTGCACGGCGCCCGAACTGTGCTGCGTTGGCACCGCGCGAGACCAGAAGCAGATACCGGGTGGGCCGATCAACTTCTCGCCCGTCGACCAACCAATGTCGTCCTCGTCGCTATGGCCAACAAGACAGCGCGGGAGATGATCCGGCTGGGGCACGAGGTGAAACTGATTCCGCCACGCTATGTCAAACCGTTCGTGAAGCGGCAGAAGAACGATGCGGCCGATGCCGAGGCAATCGTGATTGCGGCGCAGAGACCCGAGATGCGCTTCACCGCGCCTAAATCGGAGGAGCAACAGGCGCGAGCCGTGCTGTTCCGGAGTCGGGAGAGGCTGGTTCACCAGCGAACGGAACTGGTGAAGGCGTTGCGATCGCATCTCTACGAGTTTGGATACACGATCCCGCAGGGAATTGGACACCTCAACCGTGTGAAGGCGATCCTTGATGATCCCGGTTGCGACTTGCTGGATCTGGTTGGTGAGGAATGCCACGACCTTCTTGACCAGATCTCGGAGATGACGGTGCGGATCGGCGCAAAGACGAAACGGGTCCAGCTATTGGCGGCGGAGGCAGATGTGGCGCGACGGTTGCAGACTATGCCCGGGATCGGCCCGATCAGCGCGCTGGCAGTCGAAGCTTTCGCACCTGACATGGCGCGCTTCAAACGCGGCAGGGACTTCGCGGCCTGGCTGGGTCTTGTTCCCCGATAATATTCCTCTGCGGGCAAGGAGCGATTGGGCCGCATCTCCAGAGCCGGGCAAGCCGATATCCGCAGATTGTTGATTATCGGGGCGATGTCCCGGCTGAACTGGCTGGGTCGCAAATCGATCCCGGAAGGCTCGTGGCTGGCGCGGCTACTCGAAAGGAAACCGAAGATGCTCGTCGCGATTGCCCTGGCCAACAAGATGGCGCGGATGATCTGGGCCCTGCTGACAAAGGATGAGGACTACCGGGATCCGGCAAAGGCTGTCGTTGCCTGACAATGATACAACGCACGACAAGCCAAAGCCGGTGAAAGGGAGGGTGAGAAGTCGACGACCTGCAGGGGCGAAATGATTGAATAGATCTGGAGCAGGAAAACCAGTGCTGGCCCACGAGCCAATCCGAGCTCGTTCATCAGATTTGGACCTGATCCGCGGATCACCATACCGGCCCGTGGCTTCTGAAATGGCCGCAATTCAAGGCCTCACAGAAGACTGCACTCAATCACTTTTCAAATGCTTCAAAATACTTCTTGCATAATCTGCGGCAACCACAGAAGGGCCAGAGGTCAAAGCACCGCAACAAAAGGCCGGATACATGACTGCAAACCCGTCCCGCCACCAAATCAGAAATCTCTTGCATTTCAGGAGGCGTCCATACATGACAAAGCCATCTGACGCAGTAAGGTTTTTCCACCATCATAGGTATATCGTTTCTTGGCCATCTCCGTTACCTCCACAAGTTCCTAGAAAATCACAAACTTTTTGTATCAGATGCAGGGTGGGCAGAACACAGAGTTGGAATTTATTTATCTGAACCAGATTGCGCTAGAAAGCAATCCCTTACGATAACCCTCGTGGATACGTCAAATTGCACGAGGATTGCCTTGTTGAGCAATTCCGTTATCAGAGCGATGAACGAACCGGACACAAGAAGGACAGTCTCGATTGTCGTTTAATCCGAAAGAATAGAAAGCGGTGTCATTATCAGAAATCCCGGCAATTCTTGGCGTATAGCTTGCTCATTCCAGAATGCGGCCCACAATCCCGGCTTCGAAGCCCTTAGGGTGGCATGCCATCTCACCGTGTTATTTTTTGCGCTTGAGCCCTCGATTTTCCTGCGATTGTCCAATAATTAAATAATGAGCGGCGACGACAATAATCCAAGCGAGAAGCATAGTAACGATCGTATGAGAGAGAAAATGCCGACCGTTCAACATTTGAAATCCACCCATAACCCAACCGGCGATGAGAGCGAAGATGAGAGCCGTATTACGTTGCTTTCCCGGTTTCGCGAGAGGCACCAGGAACAACAGCGCAAAGCCACCTGATGCATGACCTGCAGGAAAACAGGCAGCGCTCTTAGCGCTAATGAAATCGAAAATCGGGCCCTCTTTAAAGGATCCGCCAAATTCCTCGAGCTGATAAGGGCAATAAATATTAGTTAGTTTTTTACCCGCACCCACAATCAGAGGAACAAGAGCTGCGCAGAGGACAATGAATAATTGCCGTCTTGAGCGAAACCGGCGCAAACCCTTTACACAGAAAGATAACGCCAATAGGATAAGCATGCAGCTGGCGAAAGTAACCAACAGCCATTTCGGAAGAATATAAAATAGAAAACGAAGTATAGGCTGCCGCGCTTCGATCAGCCAGCTTTGTCCATCATAAAATGCATGCGCTACTGAATAATCTAGTCCACTTATTCTGACGAGGTAAGGAATAAGCAAAATAGCCGCAATTGTTAGTAGAATGTGACGGCCCCACCTAATGTCATAGTAAGTTTCTTGTGATTGCGGTTTCATAGCGAGGTACTTTCGTAATTCTTGAGAATGCCCGTCAGTGATTTTAGTGTTGTAGGGGCGTTTCCTGCACATTCCGATCTGCGATCACGACGTTAGATTTCAAAACTACGAGTTTTTTTTGCGACTAGCTTCGTGGCGGACACTTAGAAAAAAAACCACAATATTACCTAACAACAGGAACACTCCACCTACAAGCGAAGGCATGTTGGTTTCAAATATCAATGCTGCGGCAATCAGAACTATTGCAATGATGGCGACAGTCAGACGAGCGTCACTGACAAACATACTGAACAATTCCACAAAAACATCTTTAAGCACATTCATCGCGTTCCCTCCAGGTTTGGGTGCCTGACCATTCGGGCGGCAACCAAGCCTGCGATAAGAAAGAAACCGCCAAAAGCGAATAACGCCAGATCATGTCCGGGCCAGTCCACACCCAGCCCCTCACCCGTCCAAAACACGCCGAATGCAGACAACATGACGCCGACACCGAATTTGAGTGTGTTTTCCGGAACCCGGGAGAGTGGACGATGCGCTATGGCTCCAATCGACAGCACCAGCACGCAGGCCACAAGTGCGCCGAGGCTGGCGGGCCAGAGGAGGCCGCGTCCTGACCCGACTGCGATGACGATGAATATAACTTCAAGCCCTTCCAGCAAAACCGCCTTGAATGCCGCGATCCCGGCAATCCAGTCCAGCGACGTTTTCTGCCGGTTGACTTCGGCGTTCAACTCCGTCGTTTTTTCGGCAAAGATTGCATCTTCGTTATGCAACGGGATAACTCCTCCCGCCCTAAGTGAAGCCTTGCGCAGCCAGCCGATGCCAAAAAGCAGCAACAGCACACCGATCACGAGCTGCAGAACATTGAGAGGCACTCTGTTTAACAATGGGCCAAGCGTCAGAACAATTGTGCCGAGCACAAGTAGCGCCGCCCCCGTCCCTATCATGGCGGGCTTCCAGCCGCGTAAGGTGGCGACAACCAACACGATCGTGAAGGCTTCCACAACTTCGACAACTGATGCCAGAAATGCGGCGCTGATGGCAGGGGCTGCTGTTGACCATTCAAGCATTGCAGGTGGCTCCGCAATAGTTATGTTGTCTCAGGACCACCGCTGAGCCTCCCTAACAGCTTCAAGTCGGCTCTTACCAATGTCGTTCAGCAATCGAGTATCCAACTCGGACAGGCGAACACGCTGCCGTTGCCGATCAAGCCATGCGAAAAGCGTATTTAAGAAGGAGTCGTCAGGTGTAAGCGGCGCAAATTGGCTGATAATGCTAGGAAAGTATGAAGTATATGCTTTCATTTTCTAATCCTCACTTGTTTTCATCATGGGCATCGAAGACCATACGCGCGTAGTCATCGAGAACCGCGACGCATCCCTTCAACCGTCCTTGCGCTTCGGTCGCCCGTTCAGCGCCATAGAAGTCAAGCTTCTGTATTTTCGCAAGCCAGTTCTGAAGTTTCTTCAGATCGACGTCATTTTCTTCAAGTTCAGCATACGTGTAATGGTTGGCTGTCACTTCCTTGGCAACCTCACGTTCGAAATCATCGCATTTATCAATGAACTCCTCATAGGCATCGTCCCTCTCGGCTTTAAAGCGAGTTAGAACTTTAGTCTCCTGTGTCGGATCGAGAGCGACAGTTTCGAGGATCACCGATTCACCGTTTGCCTCGAAAATATCATTCTCCAGCATCTTGAGGCGGCGGACATGATCATCTGTTTTGGGCAGAAGGCAGACACCATTCTGTATATAGACAGCGCCCATACCTTTAAGTTTACGCCAAAGAGAAACACGTTTAGCAGCAGGTTCCGGCGGGACTTTATAGGTGAGCAAAAGCCATGATATGTTTTTCATGACTCTTTTATATTGTTACGATCGTTACATGTCAATTAATTAATTCAGCACAAATATCTTGATAGAAATTGAACTAATTTCTAATTGCCGCCGTTATTTATTTGATTTTTTTATTCAAACTTTGCGACAGTTGTCTTAGCTCTTCTATTGTTCAGTTTGTTTTTGAATAATAGCTTCCATCAGATGTTGACGGAGTTCATCGATTTTTTCGTGCAGACTCATGATCTCAAGTTCTGCCTTGAGGTTTATTTCATAATCGTGATTTACTTCCACGCGATCCTTGGCGGCTTGCCGATTCTGCGACATCATGATGATTGGAGCTTGAATTGCGGCCAGCATTGATAAGATCAAGTTAAGAAAAATAAAGGGGTAGGGATCAAAAGCATCAACACGCGGAAGGAGCCACACATTCATTGATACCCATGCAATTAGAATAACGGCAAACAATATAATAAATGACCAGGACCCACCGAAAGCAGCGACACTATCCGCCATGCGTCGCCCAAACGTTAGGTTAGCATGAAACCGCGTGTTGATATTTACCGAGATTGCAATTCGCTTGGCAATCCGCTTTAGCACTTTTTGCTCATGAGGCAATAAGTCGTCATAACCAGTGTTAAGTAGCCTTCTTGCCATCTCCTTAATCGTATCGTCCATCATACTCTCCAAAAGAAATCGGCGTTTAGATGTTCGCCTGTTTATTCTTCATGCGAATGGTGGGCATGAAAACCAATAGCGCCGAAAACGCCCCCGCTCACAATCATATTGACATCTGCCGCCACCAGCAGCGGGTCAACGCCCCCCCATGTCGCCATGTAACGCGGACGCCACTCTGGCCCAAATTTGTTTTTATAGGCACGCAACCCTTCAAAATTATAGAAATGCTCACCAAGGTGATAGATTGTGATGCCAAGACGATCCCAAAGCCGTTTGTGCCTCGTTTGTTCCAAGCCTGACAACGGCGCCATACCGAGCGAAAATTCCCGATATCCTTCCTCTTTCAATTGCAACATCAGACGGATGAACAAATAATCCATTGTCACGGCCGGGGCATCAGAGGAATGACGCATTAAATCAATGGTTGCGTTGCCGCCTGCTTTTGTTTGCATAATGTTTGCAAACGCGACGATCTCACTTCCTTTTTTTACCAACGCCAGCGGGAAATACTGAAGGTAAGACTCATCGAAGCGACCGAGAGAAAAAGATTTTTCCTGAGCATTCTTTAATGACAGCCATTCATTAGAAATAAAGTTCAATTGGCGCAACAAACCTTCACTATGCGGTGGCCCAGAAATGTCAAAATTTAGCCCTTCTCGTTCCGCCCGGTTATTAGCTTGCCTCGCATCTCTGTTCTTTGACCCTTCCAACCCAAATTCCGCAAGTAAAATAATTGCCTCTTCACCAAGTTTATTCATTGTGAAGCCAATATCGATGTAAACGGGAAGGAGTTTGGACCCCGCCTGGTAAAACGCGGCGCGGCAATTTTCGCGATCTGCGAGATCAACAAAGTCGTCTATCAAGGCTGCAAAGGATGAATGATTGCCGATAGGATCGCCGAGCGAGATAAAGCTGCGACCCTGCTTCGCGTACATGATAAAGGCATCTTTATCTTCAGATAGCAGGACCTCCTTATCGTCGGTAAAAACAAATTTAGCGTCTGGATTTTCTTGTTGATCAATAACAGTCTCAATGAGAGTAAAGTCTATCTCGCCCCTCTGCCCTCTCGCACCTTTAGCCGGACGTAGCGCCATTGCCAGCAAGATCAACAAGCTGCCAATTGCTGCCGCACCAAATACCCGTATGGCACGGGGTGTATTGCGATCAAAAGCGAAGTCCCACCAATTATGGTGCTGATATCGCATGTCACCATGCGCGAACAAAAAAAGTAAGAATGCTGAAAAAAACAAGCCCCCGACTAACACCAGCCATTGGTTCGAAAATGTTTCTGTCGTCAGCCTCGATCTACGGTAAAAACTATGACGCGAAACCCACATAAGTGCTGCGATGAAGAGCAAGAAGGCTGCTAGATCATAATCTAGACGCTGTGCAAGTAATGAAAGTATTGCTACCAAAAGCGATGCCAAGGTAAGCCATAAAGCGGCTCGAACCTTACGCCGCAAGGCATTGGCAAGGATGACGAGTACTCCACCTATTACACCAACGATGACATTTGAGACCTCAAAAAACGAAGTTGAAACAATAGGTTGAACTTCTAAGAGAATTTCTTTCGGTATTGGCATAATGCCATTGAGTATAAGAATAGCGCCGCCAATAAATATCAGAGCCGACAAGCCTATAACCATGACTGGCTGCATTGACTGGATTAGGCTTCCCAGTGCATTGTCGGAAAGAAATTTTGCAGTGATTATACGGCTATTTTGAACGGCCTCTAGCACGGCCAAAATCATCAAAGATAATATAAAAGGAAGAAAGTAATATATTGCTCTATACGCAAGCAGAGCAGCAGCAACCCCTGGAACCAATTCCGGTGACGTTGACAAACCTGCAATCATAACCCCTTCAAAAACACCGATACCGCCGGGAATATGGCTCAAAACACCTGCCACTGATGCCGCCGCGAACAAAGCGACAAATATTGAAAATGGGATAGCCAATGCATCTGGCAGTAAGATATAGAGTGTCGTTGCTGCCAGCAGGATATCGGCGAGAGAAAATAAAACCTGGGCGCCCAAGCTAATCGGTTCCGGAAGACCTATTCTAAATCGTCCAAGCATAAAAGAATGTTTTGAAATCGAGCTCCACAGCCCAACGCCAATTATCAATAATAATAAAGCTAAGCTCGCCCAACGGATCACTTCCTGTGAAATAGGGAGTATGGGACTTAGTGCCGCAGGGTGATAAATTAATGCAGAAAAACCTACAAGAGTAACTCCTATGCCAAACGACATTGCACAAAACGTTGAGACAACAGCTACATCCGAGGTATCAAGGCCAAGCCCCCGGTAAAATCGATAACGAACCGCCCCGCCGGAGAATACCGACAATCCGACTGTATTCCCCATTGCATAAGCGGTAAAAGATCCGAAAATAAGAGTAGGTAGCGGCGCCGACTTGCCGATGAAGCGAAGAGCTGACCAGTCGTACCCGACAAGCGCCAAGTACCCGGCTAAAGTCGTGAACACTGCCAGAGCGATGGCAGATGGTGCAATTTGATGAAGCTGTGCAACAACGTCATGAATATTGACTGAGGTCAATATTTTATATATGGCAAAAGCACCCAATCCAAAAAGTAAAAATGAAACTACTATTGAACCATGCATTCCTAAAAATGCAAAAAGAGGAAACTCTTTTAATGGTTTCTTGGGTGATCTATTAGAACCCATTCTCACTCACCATTTCCTATAAATATATATCTTGAGAACGAATTTTAGACTGCCTTACAACCACTTTAATTTCAAGGAAGACGCTTAATACGAAACTAATCAAAATCACTAAATCGAGACCATTGTATTTAGCTCGAAAATTTACAAACGAATTCGCTCGGTGATATTTTTCACCGAGCGATTTTTTTCGCTAACTAGAATAACTGATGAAACTACGTTTAAAAACTAGTCATCGTCTTCATCACCGTCATTGTCTTCGCCATCCTTGTCGTTGGCAGCTCCAATTTTAATGATGTCGCCGGACATCGCATCAATCTTTACTTCATGCTCAGAACCATCAGAGGAAACGACTGTTACTTCATAAGCAGACAGCCCTTTTTCAATATCAAATGATACTTCTGATGCAGTGCCCTTTTGCGCTGCGGTCGCTACATTAATAGCGTCGATGATTGATAGCTTTGCAGATTGTTGGGCCTGTAACTCGGCAATATCCTTATCGTTCGTTCCACTGGAAGCCAAGGCTGTTCCAATTGTTCCGGCACCAAGCCCGGTGGCAACAATCGCAGCTGCTATGATCATATGTTTTTTCATGTCTCGTTCCTTTAATTTGCGGAAACACATTTTGTGTCCCTCTACAATGAATATGGGAACAGGATATTGCGGAAGTTTTTCGTCGAATTTACAATTTTGTATGATTTAAAAACTGACATTTGTGACGTCCGAATTTGAATAATTTTAGCCCATTTCCTAAGCCAGACCAACATACTCAAGGAATGCCCATTATTCGTCGCGATTTTTTGTAAATGAATGCCTAATAACCCATACTATATGAGAGTTAATCTGCTCTAACGGCTGAAATAAGAAGCTATCAAATTTCCCAGCCAACGCTCGTGCCAGTACTGCAGATAGAACAGAAATTAAAAATGAAGCAGCCATATCCAACGGAAAATGCACTCCTACATAAATTCGCGCCCAGGCTGTCGCTAATCCAAGCATGGAGATTACAATTCCGAGAACGCGTAACTGCCTCGTAACCAATAAACCAAAACCCAGAGCCCATAAAAACGTAGCATGATCACTTGGAAATGACGTTTCCGCCGCATGAATTAATAATATTTGTCCAACGCCGAGCTCGAAAGGACGCGGCGCATACGTCAAAGTTGCGAAAAGAAAATTTGCAGCCAGACCCGAGCTGAGCGAAATGCCTGCAATCATTAAGGATCGCCGCTGACCAGACGTTCCGAATAACCAGTAAAAGGTTGCTAATGACATCGCTACCCACGGAGAAAGAATGGCGAAGCCTTTTGCAATGACAACGGTGAGGGCGATCGGTGTTTCAGAAGCGTTAATAAAATGAAACAAAGTCATATTCATCGGGAAGTAAGTTTCCATCTTTATCTTTTCAGCAAAAGCTCTTGGATACAAAATTAAACGGTTTGATTGCCAGAATCAGCGCAGCCAACGCAATCTATTATTCTGGATTAATCTTGGGAAATTTCACGGCTACAGCCAGGCCCGGCTGGTGGTCTTCAAGAGACAATTCTGCGTCATGGAGATCGACGATTGCTTTGACCATGCTAAGTCCCAAGCCAGAACCCGCTGTCGTGCGACTCTTCTCAAGGCGATACAGACGCCGTAAAACAACCTTTCGTTCTGGCTCTGGTATGCCAGGTCCATCATCCATAATGCTGACGGTTACAGTGTTCTGACCAAGAACCATGAAATATTCTATTTGCGTATTCACAGGACAATGTCGTATGGCGTTTTCGAATAGGTTTGCAAATAGTTGGGTCAACAGCTCCCGATCTCCAAATATCTCAGCCTTTTCCAATTGAGTTGAAACACATTTTAATTTCATGCCCGCATCACTTGCTACATCTACATAGATGTCTGCCGTTTTCTCTAAAACTTCCGTAACGTCAACCAGAGAGAACCTGGATTTTCTTGCGCCAGATTCAATTTGAGCAATGCGGAGCAAAGCAGAAAAGGTTTCATTGATCTGGTCGCTTTCGCGAGCAGCAGCCTCTAATTCACCCTCAACATTTATTCCCTTTTCACTTTTGTCGAGGGCTGCCTCTATTATTATTTTTAGACGATTGAGTGGCGTTTTAAGGTCATGAGCAATATCAGAACTGACTTGTCTAAGGCCCTCGACTGCAACTGAAAGATGCTCAAGAGCAGCATTCACCTTTGCAGAAATCAGATCAATATCATCATTATTTCCGAGCAGAGGAATTCTGGCAGTTAAGTCACCCGCAGAAACCTGTTCCATCGTTTCGTTAAGTGCGTTTAACCTTCGTTTCGCTCGTATTGCAACCGAGATCGCGCCGGTTGCCGCAAGTGCGGCTGCAACAAATAATGCCCAACCAAAACTATTTAATAACACTTCGCCCAGTTCATCAATTTCAGCATTGCTCACACCGACAACCAGTCGGTTACCATTTACAATTCCTTCTAGCAGGCGATACTGATAATCTTGATTAAAACCGAGTTCATCACCAGTGATAACGGACACACCCGTTTTACTGCGAATTACAGGCATATTACCGACAATAAATTTCCCGTCCTGAGTAGCCAATAAAAGTATAGTATCACGGCTTCTATCAACCGCGATCCGCTGAGTTATACTCTTAATCAAATCTTGTTCGTTATTACCTGAGAGAACCTGAAATAGTTGAGCTACACGATGGTCATAAATTTCAGCGATTTCTCGCTTTGATGAATCATAAACGATAAAACCTGCGATAAAATACGTTACAGATGATAGAGCTACAAAGGAAAGAGCCAGCCTGAAAGGAGTGCTTAAATTAAAATTAGCGCGGAGCATGAAGAGAGTATCCAACGCTGCGAACCGTGTGCAGCAAATTTACATCAAAAGGCCTATCAATTTTTGCCCGCAAGCGGCTAATGTGGGTTTCGACCACACTTGTCTTTGGATCGAAATGAAAATCCCATACTTGCTCCAACATCATTGTTCGTGTAACGACCCGGTCAGCATTTCTCATGAGAAATTCTAGAAGGCTGAATTCCTTGGGCTGTAAATCTAATTCCACCCCAGCCCGTGATACCCGTCTGTTGATCAAATTCATTTCCAAATCATGGACACGTAAACTTGTTACCTGGCTTTGTACGGGTGGTCGTCTAGAGATAGCATTTACTCGGGCAAGAAGCTCAGAGAATGAATATGGTTTTACCAGATAATCATCACCTCCTGCCTCTAAGCCTTCAACACGGTCATCCACTCCACCTACCGAAGTTAAGAATATCACGGGCGTCTTTATACCTGCTGCACGTGCGGCTTTTACAAGGGACAAACCATCTAGTCCTGGCAACATGCGGTCAACCACAATTACATCATAGGTTTCTCGAGTAGCCTGAAAGAGACCGTCGTGACCGTTATCCAACGCATCACAAATATGACCATTTTCCTGGAATCCCTTACTTGCATAATCTGCAGTTTTTTGATCATCTTCAACTAATAGAATACGCATATTTTATACTACGCTTTCGAAGAAAAATTGAGAGATACCTATGTATCGTAGCACTCGAAGCCACCTTTTTTATAAAGAAAGCTAACCAGCTTCCCAAGTTTTTGGGCTATTCTAGCTTCTGCCCCCAACTTTTTCCAATCCCTTATGGGTCAATGTCATATACCCAATGATAACTACTATAGCCGTTAGAAACAGGGCACTAGTCACTACCGTACCAAATCCGAGCCCGCCGTTCGCTTTTGCCTGTGACAATAAATCACCGAATGAAGCACCCATCGGTCTGGTAAGAATATAGGCTAACCAAAAGGCAAGAATGCCATTCATCCTAAGGATATAATATACAGCAGTAATGACGGCAATTATGGCTCCGTACATCAAACCCGCTGTAAGATAACCAAGCCCTAACCCCTCAGCAGCCAGGTCTCCCGCAGCAGTTCCAAGCGCAAAAGTAAAAAGGATTGCAAGCCAATAGAAAGCCTCGCGCTTGGCCGTAAAAATAGTATGTATTGAAAGCGTTCTTTCTGAAGCAAACCAGACGGAGAATGTTGCTGCTAACGCTATTGAAAAAGCGATTGTAGTTGATTGCAGGCTAAAGCCAAGATTATCAACTAAATTATCGGTGACCAAAGTTCCAACAACGCTTATCAATACAACAGCCAGCCAGTATATCGAGGGGACATATCTTTTCTGGGAAAACTGCAGAATTAACGCCGCGATTAAAAGGCCACTCATAATCCATGAGGTTGTGGAAAGCCCCAACCCCAAGTTCTGATTAAGGAAATCTGCTGCCGTTTCACCGACAGTGACAGCCATTAGTTTGATCAGCCAGAATTCGACTGTAACTTGCGGTACGCGGTTATATTCTGGGGTAGCCGAGTCTAGTGCGGATGAGGTCATTATAATTCTCCAATATTGACCCATGCGAAATTCGCACTGTCAATCGGTGTTGCGGTATTTTGAGTCTACTATGAAAATACAGTCACTTGTGGCCCGTAGCCTTACAAACTCTCATGGAGTCAATACTCATGTCTAATACTAAAAAATCACGCAAATATTTCGCTAAATATACAAATACGTAAGGTTCCGATTTTTCACGTATTTCATTTTTCAGAAAACAAATAGGCACATACAGAATTATTTTCATATCACCCTTTACGCAGTATTCAGCTGATAAATTTGAAATATTAAGCAAGTAATAAGACATTTCCACAAGCGCAGTATTTTCAAAATTTTCTATTTAGATTAAAAGAAAAAAATCAAAATCCATACTATTAAACAATAACATAATGATAGCAGAACAGCAGCGCTCGCAACGTCTTTACTTGCCTTGGATAAGTCGTGATAGTCTTCGGAAATTCGGTTTATTGCGCATTCTATGGCGGTATTCAGCAACTCAGTTATCAAAACCGCAAACAAGCCAGATAGTAACAGCGCTATATCCAGAGGATGCTTACCTGAGAATAAGGCGACCGGGACTAGCAATATGGCTATTAATACTTCCTGCCGAAACGCTTCCTCGCTTTTTAAGGCAAATCGGAAACCATCCGTGGAATTTTCCAAGGCTGCAATGAGGCGCTTTACACCCTTATTTTTTACGCGGCCCAAAGGTTACTTCCTCTGCTCTTGATTAAACATAAATTTATCGGATATCACTTGTCGCCTGAGCGCGTTCTGCCAATGTCGATGAGAGTTTTCTGTGATTTGTTTTCCAAAGTGATGCTCTCTCGTAATTTGTCACGACTGATAGTAGTGCCTCCGAAGCCACTTTTTGTTTATCCTCCAATGTGCCCAGTTCATTTTCCAGACCATAGGCTTTGACTGGTTCGACAAATGTAACCGTGCCATTTTGATAGATGCCCAGCTTTTGAAAAGTTGCAATAAAGGCTCGCTCGACAAACGCATTTTTCATTATATCTCGACCAACAAATCTACTTTTATAGTCAAACCCTAGAACTGAGAGGAGCGTAACGGGCAGATCAATTTGGCTGGCAAGTTTGTTAATCTCCTGAGGCTTAATTAACCCAGGTGCGTAGAGCATAGCTGGAATATGGTATCGGCTTGGCGGTAATGAGGTTTTCCCCGCAGCCCCGGCGGTATGATCTGCAACGATAACAAAAATCGTATCGTTGAACCAAGATTCATTCTTTGCGTCTTCAAGAAAACGGCCAATCGCATAATCTGCATATCTGACGCCGGCCATTCTACCACCTCCCTCAACAGGAATATTGGCAGTATTTTTTGGGAAGGTATACGGTCGATGGTTAGACGTTGTCATAACCATATACATGAATGGTTTACCCTTTCCGTAATCTCTTTGCGCTTCTTTTATTGTTTTTTTGAATAGATCCTCATCGGCAACTCCCCAAGCATTGGAAAAGGTCACTTCTTCATCAGAAAGATCCGTGCGATCGACAATTTCAAAACCATTATTCTCGTAAAAGTAATTCATATTATCGAAGTATCCATAACCCCCATAAATAAACTTAGTTCTGTAACCACGATCTTTGAATATATATCCCAATGAAAAAAGGTTTTCGTTATTAGGACGCTTAACAATTGATCGGCCTGGAGAAGGTGGAATAGATAATGTTAGTGCTTCAAGGCCACGAACCGTTCTTGTACCGGTTGCGTATAGATTGCTAAAATTAAGGGAGCTTTTTGCAAGCACATCCAGATTGGGCGTAAAATTTCCTTTGGCACCATAGCGTCCCATAAACTCTGCACTCATAGATTCCATCATTATAAAAACGACATTTTTAAACTGCCGAGGCTTATCTGAGCGAACGTCCATCACTCCAATCAGCGGCAACGGTCGTTTCTCAATATCTTCGTAAGTGATGTAAAAATCTTGGTATGAAAGTTCATTGTTTTTAAACGCGGAAAACAAGCTATAAATTCCGTTCGCCGTTATCTCATTCGTGTAGTTATTTTCGGAAATGGCCTTATCTCTGAGAGATAATGCTTGATATCCAATAATTGTGAGTAGAATAAATCCTCCAGCGAACGCGATTCTAGATGTAATGCTAACTGAGTCTAAAGTACTCGGAATCAATTTTTTCCGCATAACAGCATACACGCCACCAACGATGATAATTATTCCCATAAAAATTGGGACTACCGGATAAGATTCCCAAATATTACCGAGTACTTCCCTCGCATAGACCAGGTAATCCACTGCAATAAAATTATATCGGACCGAAAACTCCTGCCAAAACGCATATTCGGAAGCGACATCAAAAATAACTAGGCTTGAAAAAATAACAAATGCACTATGGGTGGCGATCCGATCAAACTTCGTATTATGCCAACTTGCAGGAAGTAACAGCAGGTAGAAAATATATGGCAAAATAAACAATGAGTAGGTTGCAAGATCGAAGACTATCCCTACCGAGAGTGATTTCAGGATATCGTAAGGTTCCAAGGCATGAAACATCCATGCCGTGAAAATAATACGTACACTTAACTGAACAATCATGAACAGCGCAAAGCTCGGCGCTAGCCGCTTCATAAAATACAATAAGGACATTAGTTTTCTCACTGACAGTAAATTTTATACCGTGAGATTTACGTCCTCTTATTTGCATCTACTATTCTGAAATTATACAGTTTCGTAAGGTGCTGTCAGACGAATGCGGCCTCGTCTCTGTTTGGCGTAAATTGGCACAAACGTGCCGCTATTATGCCGCACTAAGTTGCTGCCACTCGACCAGTGCGGCGTTTCTTTGAAGCTTGAATGTTTCTCGGTTGGTTAGGCGGCGTTGATGATTGAAGTGGTTGTGGACTGATGAGTGAATTGAAACGAATTTCTGCAAACCTCGGAGATGCCTGAATTTCAGCATCGCCTGCTCTCTTCGTCGAAATGGTAGGTGGGAGTTTTCACAGCGATTGTTCAACCAACGTCCAATTTCCTGAACCTCAGCATTTCCAATTGTCTTCATCGCGGCACGGTACGAACGTAATCTATCTGTGACAATGATACGAGGTTTCCCATACCGTTTCATTATTTTCTTAAGAAAAACCATTGCTGCCTTACGATCGCGCCGTTTAGAAACAAAGGCTTCCAGAACTTCTCCTTCGTGGTCGACGGTACGCCACAGGTAATGTGTTTCGCCATTGATTTTGACAAAGACCTCATCAATATGCCATTTCCAGTTTGAATAATTTTGAGACGGACGGATCCGTTTCTTACGGATTTCACCGGAGAACATTGGACCAAATCTGTTCCACCAATAGCGAACGGTTTCGTGGCAAATATCGATGCCGCGCTCATGAAGAAGGTCTTCGACATTTCGTAGAGAAAGCGGAAATCGGACATACATCATCACCGCAAGGCGGATGACTTCCGGCGAGGTTTTGAAATAGCGAAACGGGTTCTGTTTTGTCATGCTTGGAGGCTAGTTGACGAGAAAATGACCATCAAGCAATTTTCTTCTGACGGTGCCTTCATTTACCAATAGAACGCCTGCGGTATCCCGCAGGCGCTAACTATTTTTAATATGTCTGTTTTAACTCGCTGTAGTCACCACGCAATCGCAATTTTATGGTTACGTCCTGACTGTCTCGATTGCGCCAGAACCAGCCATGATTGCCTTTAAAGGCGGCAACGATTTCACCTTCTGCCCCGGTCTTTCCTCTTCCTTTTTCATAGTTAATCGATTGACCGCCGCCATCACCGTGAAGGTCAAAATTTACCCGTCCATTTTCAGCGGTCCATTGGTATTCAGCAACAGCACCTTTCTCCATGACAAGCTTCCATTCAATGCCTTGGCCGGGCTCAAGAGAAAAGGTGATTTCATCTTTCCACGCGTCTTTTGCTTGTTGGGCATGAGCAGTACCTATAATCAGGTTGAAAATGCTGTCAAACACACTCGATTGTTCATCGGTTCCGCTGTTTGTTGATCTATCCTGTTCAGCCTCTTCCGCAAGCTGGGACTTTATTTCGCCCATCTCCGCAAGTCCGAGAAGACGGCCAACCCTTGTCGGATCGATACCGTATTCTGCGGGCAATACGACTGTAACAAGGATAACGATGGCTGCCAAAAAGGCGATTATCGTGGATTTAAGAAGCTGCTTGGAGCTTGGTAGTTCGTTTACATCAGGTTTTTGAGAATTATGCATTTGTATCTCCATTATTCCGCTATATTAGGCGGAAACAAAAAATCCGGTAATCTGGTATCCCATCAGAACAAAGCCTGCGGACATCATGACCACATTTGCGGTATAGGCATTCCGCCAGAACCCGACGGTTCGACGCCAATAACCCATGGCAATCAGAATTGCGCAGAGCGCAAGTAACTGCCCGAGTTCAACGCCCACATTAAAGGCGATCAAATTGGGTAAAAGGCCCTCAGATGAGATGTTGTAATCGAGAATCTTGGTGGCCAAACCCAGACCGTGGAAGAAGCCGAAGATGAGGGTTGCCGCTTTGGTATCAGGTTGAAATCCAAACCAACGTTGGAATGCCCCCAAGTTATCAAGAGCTTTGTACACCACTGAAAGGCCGATTATCGCATCAATGATATAGGCGTTCACATTCCATCCGAAGTAAACTCCCGCCAACATGGTCGTGGAATGGCCCAAAGCGAAAAGACTTACATAGATGGCGACATGTTTGAGGCGATACAGGAAAAACACGACGCCAAATAAAAACAGGATATGGTCATAACCTGTCACCATGTGTTTGGCACCGAGATACATAAAGGGGATGAGGTTCACTCCCCAAATCTCCTGAATATAACCGGCGTCACCTTCTGTAACGTTATGAGCCATTGCGTGAACTGTGCTCAATGACAGAATAGTTAGAACAAGGCAGGGGAAGAAAATTGCCCGGTGTACAGACAATCCACCCCAACCTGTGTTGAGCTTGATCATTAAATAATCTCCGAATTGTATAGATGAATTTGTGTTACCCGCGCTATACGCGGCAATCATCACGCCCTTGGAGGTCGTTCAATCCGGAATACATGCCATGGATTTTCGGGTGGGAATTCGAGACGTACAAGCGCGACAGGGTTTACGGTTAACCGAGCCATATCAAGGGAAGGCATTATAGCAATACTATGATCATGTTCAGCCACATCATGGCTGTGGCCATGCAAAACATGATAAAGATTCTCTTCCGGACCATGTGTATGACCGTGGTCCGCTATCATTTCTGCCTGTTGCAGTAAAGATTCCATCGTAACAGGCTGATGTAAAGGTGGAGGCGAAACGCACCAAATCGCAATTGTCAGGCACAAAAGTGCGACACATATACGTCGCATCCTTTCGACAAAGGAAATATGGGGCCTTACTTGCTTGTCGATCACTCGTTCGCCACTACACAATTACTATCTTGCCTCATCCTAGGGGGGAGGATACTGTATGTATATGTCAAAACACCACATACATGCAAGCCATGAAGCGCTGATTGTTCGATTAAGAAGGGCCGACGGCCACCTGCGCGCAGTAATAGAAATGATCGAAGCCGGTAAACCCTGTCTCGATGTCGCACAACAATTACAAGCAGTGGAGAAGGCAATTACCAATGCAAAGCGCGTCCTTATCCACGATCACATGGATCATTGTCTTGACGTGGAAGGCTCGGATACTGACCGTGCAGAGCTTAAGGCAATTGCTAAATACCTGTGATTTTTGATGATGGTGGAAATTTTAGCGGATAGAACATATCGCCATTTGTTTGGTGCGCAAGTAGTGGCGCTGATTGGGACGGGACTCGCAACAGTAGCTCTGGGGTTGTTGGCGTATGACTTGGCTGGTGATAACGCGAGCTTAGTCTTAGGAACGGCCTTCGCAATTAAGATGGTTGCCTACGTCGGGATAGCCCCGCTGGCGGCTGGCTTGGCGGAAAGAATAAACCGTCGCACTATATTGGTGGCGCTGGATGTGATACGCGTCGCCACCGCTCTCTGCCTTCCTTTCGTTACTGAAGTTTGGCAAATCTTCGTCCTGATTTTTCTGCTGCAATCGGCCTCCGCAGCCTTTACTCCCATCTTTCAGGCAACCATTCCGGACATATTACCCGAAGAAGACCGCTACACGAAGGCGCTGTCACTCTCAAGACTGGCATATGATTTGGAAAATATTGTCAGCCCAACGCTTGCGGCTCTCTGCTTGTCGATCATGAGTTACAATTCTCTTTTTATTGGTACCGCAGCTGGGTTTGTTGCGTCCGGGCTTCTTATCCTATCGATTTTGCTGCCTAGTCCAAAACCGTCTCAGTCACGCGGCATCTATGATCGCACAACGCGAGGAATTCGTATCTATCTGGCGACGCCACGTTTACGGGGATTGTTGGGGTTGAATCTTGCGGCTGCTGCGGCGGGCTCCATGGTACTCGTGAACTCTGTGGTTATGGTCCGTGGTTCGCTTGATATGCCCGATAGTGCGCTTGCTTGGACTCTGTTCGCGTTCGGTGCTGGATCAATGCTCGCCGCTCTTTTGCTACCCTATTTACTGGAGAGAATTCCGGACCGGCCCGTTATGACAGGCGGTGGATTTGTCATGATCAGTGTATTGATAGCATTGGCCGCTATTGTCATTTTGACAGGGTTGAGCTGGCCGGTCCTGCTGGTTGCGTGGTTTCTTGTCGGTTTAGGCTACTCAGCCGTATTGACGCCTACCGGACGCCTGTTGCGACGTTCAGCACATGCAGAAGATCGCCCTGCTGTCTTTGCGGCGCAATTTGCGCTGTCGCACGGATGTTGGCTGATTGCTTATCCGACGGCTGGATGGTTGATGGCAGAGGCTGGGACCACAGTTACACTTGTGATACTGGCGGTTATTGCCGCGATTGGTCTTGGAATGGCCTTTCGCCTATGGCCGAGAGATGATCCTGAGATTCTTGAGCATACACATCACAATCTGCCGTTGGATCACCCTCATTTAGGCAACAAAAGGCGTCATTCGCATCCTTTCGTTGTTGATGATATTCACTATCGCTGGACCACACATCTTTAGGCTCACAAAGTACAATCTGTTGAACTATTAAGAATAGGATGGATTAATTTCCCATCCTAAAACATCGGGAGCGATTAAAACATAGAATCCAGAGGGTACTTTACGGCATGTCTCTCATATAATTTATACGGCGACACCATAATCCGACGGTTTAACACTGCGGGAGGCATTGTCAGAGGAAAATGGCTTGGGCCGTGACGATGCTGGATTTACATTTTCTAAATGAAAAATCCATTCCGTTATTTCAAAACGTCGCCTGAAATTATTCGCTTGGCCGTCATGATGTATGTTCGATATCCACTTTCGTTGCGTCAGGTCGAAGATATTCTTCATGAGCGTGGGATCGACGTAAGCTACGATACAGTCCGGGCTTGGTGGAACCGTTTTGGGCCTTTATTTGCAGCAGAAATCAGAAAGAAAAGAGCTGTAACTCAGCGCCATTCGGCACAGTGGCAATGGCACCTAGATGAAGTATTTGTCTGGATCAACGGTGAAATGCATTACCTTTGGAGAGCGGTCGATCATGAAGGAGAGGTTCTTGAAGCTTTTGTCACAAAGCGACGTAACCGTAGTGTTGCTCTGAAGTTTCTGAAGAAAGCCATGAAGCGATATGGCAATCCGAAAATTATTGTGACGGATAAGCTTCGCTCCTATCGCGCTGCAATGAAAGAAATAGGCAATGCAGATCGCCAGGAAACCGGCCGGTGGTTGAATAATCGGGCTGAGAATTCACACCAACCCTTCCGACGACGAGAACGGGCGATGATCAAATTTAGAGCAACAAAATCATTGCAGAAATTCGTCTCAATCCATTCTTCAGTTCACAATCATTTTAACTTGGAACGCCACCTCACAAGCCGACTACGATTCAAACTTAATCGAGAAGCCGCTCTTACAGACTGGCGTCAATTCGCTGCTTGAAAAATTACGCCGCGCTTCATTTTAGTGTTTGATCATTTTACTCTGACAATGCCCGGCGAAGGGCCGCAACGTATTTTTTTCAAAAGCCCTTTCAAAAGAACTTAATTTATCCTCCCCGCCATTTTTAGGCACATTTTCTATTCGTGAATAGGACCGTTATTTCAGCTTCTGATGGATCTGCCTATTCTTGTGAGAAATTCTCTTTTTAACTGCAATTATCTTACTTAGATACTACCACTCTGAAATCGCCCTGAGTAGTAGTCTTCAAGAAAAGCTCAGTTGTTCCAAGCAATTTGAGAATGTCGGCGCTTGCATTAACCCTTGATACTCCAGGCTGCACAATCACGACTTCAAACTTTATTTTGGACCGCCTCGCCTTTTCTTTGAAATAAGAAAGCACCTTCATATCGCCTTTCAGGAATCGCGAATAACCTTCCCTGTCCCATATCTCATGGCGTCGCTTAAGGTCATGATACAGTCGCCCAATTCCAAGATGTTTGACCGTGATGCTTTTCTGTGCTTGGCCGCATACTGTATAGAAATTCCCAATATCGTTTGACACTCGAGCTCCGAGCGCGCCCTTGCAATGAACGAGGCACAACTTGATTGTCCCTTCATCGACATCCTTCAGGCAGACGAGGTCGCCCGCTTCGCCTTTTCCATCGTCGTTAAAGACCAATTCGTATTCATCCGCGATATTCATAAAACTGCGATACTGAATCGTGTCTGCGTTCCCCATTTTGCCGATGGATTCCTGGTTAAGCGGGATATCGTCCCATTCCCACATTTCGAGGCGTTCGCGTGGAAACTCTCCAGCATCGAGCGGCACCGGGATGTGGTAGCAGTTGTAGGAGTTGGTTCCGTCGGCGTACCGTACGATTATAGGATCGCTAACGAAATACTCGATCACGTCCATCTTCGGACCGTTTCTTTTACTGAAGAAGGTGTCGGGGCCTGATACTTTTTCGTATCGGTATCCGGCTTCCACCGCGCGATCAATACGGAAGCGATATTCAGATGACGTTGCGTCACTCGATAGCCGAAATTTGATGGCGCCGTCGTCTTCAATGGCAGCGATTTCAAGCTCAACAAGGTAAAGCGGAACCTCCTCTGCCGCGCCGAATACAATAAATTGTCTATCGCTAAATCCGGCTTGCGCTTGCTCGCCCCATTGCACACTTATAGGATGCACATCATAATGTTCAATCAACTTAATTGGCCGTAGGAAATCGCTTGTGATGTTGGGGCTAATCTCATCTTCCGTCGAAACTTTGGCCCATGTATGCTTAGTCCAACCAATCCATTGCGCAACCGTACCAGCTGCTTGCTGCCAAACTTTGCCGCGTTTCTGCGTACCACCCCAGAGAACTCGTTCACCGTTCTCGTAGCCGACACAGGCTATATTGTTAAGGGCGGATTCGGCACGCTCTATGCTGGCAAGGCCTTCTGTGACGTTTGGCCCGAAATATGATGTAAAACTAATCGCGCCGATGCGGGATGACCCGAGGTTTTTTACCAGCGGCAATTCGACATTGTTCAAAATGTTAAAGATGACGGAGCCTTGCAGAAGTGAAGTCTCTTCGTCCGTAATCGCTTTCGCGAGCAAAGTGCTTTTCAGCCCATCGTAATCACTCGAATAGAGGAATAGTGCTGCATTTTCTTTGTCCCATCTTGCGACAATCAGGTCGTACTGGGAGTCTAGCAGATTTTGGTACTTGCCCCATCGCACACGTGTGTTGCGATGTACGGCGGCTACTAGTACAGCATCATCGTCACTGATCGCATACCAACTCTCCGCGTCGCCTGACAGGACGCTTGTGTAATTTTGCGGTCGCCAGTCCGTGCATCGCGTTTTGAATATTTGCGTAGAAAGCGAGGGCCGAAGATTCCAGAGTGACAGGTGCGCATGAAGGTTTCCGCGTTCGCGCAAGTTGTGAACCACGTGCTGAAGCTGCAACTCTTCTTCGATTCGCTCTTCACTAAGCCGCTTGATTAAACCATCCCAATCTGCTCCTTCTGAGTACAGCATTTCAAGCTTGCCCTCGATTTCGGGGTCAGCGATGTTCGCAATCACCGTAGCTTCACCAATCTGTTCCCAATTTCCTTTTCGCGTGAAGCGGCCAATAAACTGCAGCGTGATTGCTAGCGATTTGTGAGCGTCGTGAAGCGCTGCTACTTTGAGGTTCGGCAAGTCGAACCCTTCGCCCAACATATCTACGCAAACAACAATGTGTGCACTGCCTGCCCTGCGGTTCGTCAATCTCTCCAATGCTTCCCGGTTCAGACGCTTACGCCCAGGCCCCGAAAAAACAAGTTGCGGCGACAAGTCCGGCGCGAGTTCTTTATAGAGCTCGAAGAGACCTTCCGCACGTGACTGTGATTTACACCGCGCCATTAGAATATGGTCGCGCCCTAGTACGTCCCGATCGTTCCGAAGCGCTTCAATTGCCATTTCTGCAATACTGCGATCGCGCGCCTCCTCATCCCCAAATTCCTCAATGGTCCGGAGATTAATCGGCCGGTAGTAATCGGCAGCCTGAGCATCGCCCAGCTTGAAATTGAATACAATCTTTCCGTCAATCCGACGACTGTCGCGGCGAAAGGGAGTTGCAGTGAATTGCGTGATCCGTTTGCCAGTGAATTTCTCACGCACACTCAACCACTGGGACGCAGGTATATGATGTGCCTCATCGACTATCAGATCGGAGCATTGTTCCACCAAATATTCAAGCGCTTCAGGAGCTGAAGCACTTAGTGTTTTCGGCAACGCAACAATGACATTTGCTTTTTCGATCACTGCCTCTGCGTCCTTTACCGAAGTGATTCCAGTCGTGAGTTTGGCCACTGCTGGACCTATCAGTTCATGAGGAACAACACCGGCATCGGGAAGTACGCCCAAAGAAACGAACTTATTTACTATCTGCGTGCGCAAAGCGTCACTCGGCACAATCACGAGTGTTTTCCGGAGCCGTTTGTATACCTGTAATGACAGCATGGTTTCTGTCTTACCTGTGCCAGTCGGCAGCACTATGGTCGCCGGCTCAAAAACTCTTCCGACTGAAAAATGTGCGGCAATTGAGTGCAAAGCGCCAATTTGTGGAGGCCTGAGTCCTCTCGCCCCCATTTCATTATCTTCTTCTCGGAATAAAAATTTATCTTTCCAGCTTTCTAATATTTGTCCGGGAGTAGAAAATTTTTCGACTAGAATACTTAGATTCTTCCCACTTTAATTCAATTTCAGGCCCTAAATTGACATGATTTTCTAGTTCGGGAGCGGATAAAACTAAATATCCTGTATTCGTGCGGCGAGTGCCTTTCCTTCGCAGCAACAGAATGTCAAAAGGAGGGTTTAAAGAAGTTTTGATAAGGTCGTAGCCCTTTACATCCGAGTCGAACACCTTCGCTTCGCAGCTACCACCGCGAAACGCCCGCTGATAAACTCTATTTTTCCCGACAGGACATATTTGTAGTGGGCTAGGCGGTAAATTAATTTCGCCCCGCCAAATAGGAATCAAGGTCAAACACTCTCCAATCTAAAGCAAAACCACTAGGAGAGTATACTAAAGCAACCTGTAAGTGTTATTCAATATTACATTTTATTTCTTTGCGAGAGCGACATACCTATTAATCGCTTTCCACTAGTTTACTGATATCATGCCGTCTGCTTCCATTAATGATTTGTCGGGGATGCCTGTTAACGCAAAAACTCACCTAACCTGTTGAGTTAGATGGGTTTGATTTGGTTGTGGGGGTCAGATTTGAACTGACGACCTTCAGGTTATGAGCCAGAGTTACATGCAAAGCCCTGAAAGTAGTATATTCGCGACCCCTCTTCAGGAGCGCTCGTTTACTTCAACAAAAATGTCATTCCACAAATCGTATGCTCAGAAGTAGAAAGTAAAAACCTGTTCTAATGAAACCTTCTCGCAAGAACCAATAATTCCGAGTTGTCATTTGTTGCGCAGGGGCTTAGCCGATATTTCCCCTTGCAATCCCCGCGCGTTTATCCTATGTTTAATGTGCCTTAGGAGAAGGTAAACGTCAGGCATGGCCCTGCCGGGACCCTTCTTCGGTGGAGAGAAAAGCGGGGCATGGTCCGGCGCATTCTCCTGAAGGGTCCATAGCTTTCCATGGTGTGAGCGTGGTTTTCGGAAACTTTCCGGGACTGCGCTTTTTTTATGGCTGGTTCCGGTAATTACGGAGCTTTAGCACCATGGAAAAGATTACCCTCATACAGCAGCGTCTTGATGCGCTCACGCCATATGCGCGCAATGCCCGCACCCATTCAGAAAAGCAGATCCGGCAGATTGCCGACAGCATCGAGGCCTTCGGCTTTACCAACCCGGTCCTCGTGGACAGGACGGGCGGCGTCATCGCCGGTCACGGTCGCATCGAGGCAGCCCGGCTCCTTAAGATGGAGCGCGTGCCGACCCTCTGCCTTGCGGATCTGACGGAAGAACAGGTCCGCGCCTATATCATCGCCGACAACCGCCTTGCGGAACTTGCCGGCTGGGACCGGGAAATCCTGGCCATCGAGCTGCAGGAACTGCTGTCGGTCGATCTCAATTTCGATATTACCCTCACCGGCTTCGAGACCCCCGAGATCGACATCCTGATCGGCGAGCTCAATGAGGAAACACCGGATGTTCCTGAAGAGGACATCCCGCTGCCTGATACCGGACCGGCCGTTACACAGATCGGGGATATCTGGCAGATCGGAAAGCACCGGCTGATCTGTGGCGATGCTACTAATGAGAATGTATACGCTAGTCTTCTGGACGGCGACAAGGCACAGCTGGTCTTTACCGACCCGCCCTATAATGTCCCTGTTGACGGCCATGTCTGCGGCCTCGGCAAGGTCCGCCACAGGGAATTCGCCATGGCAGCAGGAGAAATGGACGAGGAGGGCTTTACCGCTTTCCTCGGCACCGTCTTCCGGAACCTCGCTCGATTTAGCCAGGATGGCGCGGTCCAGTTTATCTGCATGGACTGGCGACATGTCGGCGAGATAACCGCGGCCGGCAAGATGGCTTACCCTTCCCTCCTGAACATCTGCGTCTGGGCCAAGACCAACGGCGGCATGGGATCGCTTTACCGCTCGCAGCATGAGCTTGTCTTTGTCTTCAAGGCCGGGACGGGCAAACATATCAACAATGTCGAACTCGGCAAACACGGGCGCAACCGCACCAATCTCTGGACCTATGCCGGGATCAACAGCTTTGGCAAAACCCGGGATAGCGATCTTGCCCTCCATCCGACAGTGAAGCCCGTTGCCCTGGTCGCCGATGCCATTCTCGACTGCTCGAAGCGGAACGGCATTGTGTTGGATGCCTTTGCCGGCAGCGGTACCACCCTGATCGCAGCAGAGAAGACCGGACGACGCGGTTATGGCATCGAGCTTGATCCCCGTTACTGCGATGTCATCGCAAGGCGGCTCATCGAGGTCACCGGCGCGTCTGCGGTCCATGGAGCAACGGGCCGGACATTTGACGACATTGCTGCCGACCGAGCGCAGGAGGCCGGCGAGAGTTCTTCCCCGGCCCCGGACGGCGCGATCACGACGGGAGGCCATCATGACGGACGGACACGCGCCTGATGGCGACTATGAGGTCGGGCATGGCCGCCCACCCAAAGAAACCCGCTGGAAGAAGGGACAGTCGGGCAATCCGAAGGGGCGGCCGAAGAGCAAAAAGACCGGGCCGGTCGATATCTCGGCCTTTCTTGATGAGCCGGTAGCAATGAAAATTAACGGCAAGGCCAGAAAGATACATCCGTTTGAAGCCATGGTCTGGCGAATGGTTCAGCAGATGATGAAGGGAGAAATCACCCCCTGATCCGGCTTGTCGAGCTTTGCGAAGATCATGGCCTTATTGATACCCCGCCCCCGGAATATGGCGGCGGGGTCATCGTTGCCCCAAAGGGAATGACTCCGGAACAATATGTGAAACAATATGGAGAGATCATCGATGACGAATAACGACCAGACAGGAGGAAAAGATTATGTCGGATAAAAATACAATACTGGCTTCAGGAAGAACCCAGAAAGACGGCGTCAATCCGGGCGGACGGCCAATGGGGTCGAAAAACCTTAAAACGATGCTGCGGGATATCATGCTGCAGGAATATGTCGTGATGGAGGATGGCAGGAAAAAGCGGCGGACGCTACTGGACATCACCCTGCTCAATCTCCGCAAGGCGGCCCTGGACGACGCCCGCCCCCGGGCAATGAAGAAATTCGGACAAGTGATGGAAAGATACCGCCCCGGCGCCATCGACGAAGATGTCGGCGTTCTGTTGGCCCCAGCAGATATGACCCCGGAAGAATGGGCGGCGGACCAAATAGAGAAAAACAAGACCCGCAAGCCGCCCCCGGGCGTCTATGACGATGATGAGCGTGACAACCCGTACTATGGCTAACATCTTTGCCACAGTTCGCCCCGTTCGGCAAAAGCCGGTCGCTGTTCAGTCTGATCCGCTTGAACTCGGCGGGCAGGCAAGCTAACGTCCGGATCGCAGGTAGCAATTT
>TARA_R110000782_G_scaffold102791_5_pt1 | contig 31182 bp, 37 predicted proteins | sample TARA_R110000782 | Tara Oceans TARA_R110000782 (sample SAMEA4397859) | marine metagenome | biome: Polar Biome; feature: [SRF] surface water layer (ENVO:00010504); material: water (ENVO:00002006), including particulate matter (ENVO:01000060) such as... | depth 5 m | reverse complement strand
CTGGGAGCTTATCCAATTGGGCTAACCCAACAGCCGCTTGCATTTCCGTAAAGCAGAAGTTGAACCCAACAGTCTCATGAATGAACACACCTTTAGATGATCGTCCATGGTTTTTTAGTTGGTAGCATTTGTCCCGTAGCTCCTTGCTGTTAGTAATAACAACCCCACCCTCACCACATGTGATAGTCTTGTTGCCGTAGAAGGATAGCACCCCTAGATCCCCAAAGGTTCCAGTGTGGTAACCATGCCTCTTGACCCCTACTCCTTGTGCTGCGTCTTCAACTACCTTCAGACCAAACTCGTTAGCCAGTCTGATTACAGGCAGTATGTCAGCACTGAATCCGTACAGGTGGACTGGCATGATGGCTTTAGTTCTAACTGTAATGCAGTCCCTCGCCTTCTCTAAGTCTAGAGACAGGTCATGAGCCTTAACATCACACAAGACAGGAGTAGCACCAGCCATAATAACTGCATTGGCAGTAGCAATGAACGTTAGGTTAGGAACTATTACCTCATCCCCATGTCCAATGCCTAAAGCTTTTAGGCAACAAAAGAGAGCCGCAGTTCCGTTACACATAGCAACAGCATACTTGGCTCCCGTTAGCTCCTTAATCCTTTCCTCAAAATCGTGCGTTAGTGTATGCTCCGTAACATACGTAGAGTCTATCGCCTCCTTAAGGTAAGCAAGCTCTTGCTCGTTAATGTAGGGTTCAATTTGCGGTATAAAGATCTTCATACGATTTTTGTTCTTTGATAGAGGAGTCGCATAATTCATTAATTTGATTCTTGATCACAAACCGTTGATCATTAATCGTGGCATCCAAAATAGCATAGTGTAAAAACTCAGGGCCATAGTCTCCCTTACCCCCAAGCTCACGTAGGATATCCTCCGCTTGCCACAGTTGCCAGTTGGCCTCCCTTAGGTTAGCCTTCAAGTGAGTGGGGATTTCAATCTCATGGTCATGCAGGTCTTGGTAAATGGAAGCTAGTTCCTTCTCAATGTACTCCAGTTTGATGGGGTCCTTGATCTGCTCTAACTTGATCTCTAGAATGGAGATCTTGTCGAAGACCTCTCCTATTGAAACTTCAATTTTCATTTCGCGTTTTTAATTAGTTGGGTGTGGTATTCAGTCGTTAAGAACCGTTGGCTGCTCGATCTATCATAGGGGGCGTTTAGCATAAGTTTAAAGTATTCCTCTGTTAACTCAGCCCAGGAGCCTAAAAACTCACCAGCTAGTCCGTAGTAGGAGAAGAGTTCTCCTATGGAGTTTCTAACATTAACAGGAATGGCCCCAACTAGTAAAGCCTCGTAGTTTCTATGTACATCAGGACCAGAACCTTCTAGACAAATTACGAACTGGTACCCATCAACCTTCTGTAAGTACTCTTCAAAGGAAAGCTTCTCAGTTAGAGCATGTACGAAGGGCAAGCTACTAAGGTGGTTAACCAAGCTTGCCCTATCAGAGTTGGTGTCCAACGTGTGGTAGGGTAGTAGAATCTTCTTCCTCTTCAGTTCAAACTTAGTCCTGTTCTTCCTAGCGTACTCAATAACCTTCTGATTTCCACCCGTTCTATCAGACTCCTCAAATCCAATAGGAAGAGGAGTTATCTTATCAATATCAGAAGGAGCATTAGTACAGTACCAGTTGAGTAGGTTAGGATCCTCAAGTATAGGACTAATAGACGCACCCTTAGATACTTGATAGGAGGAGGCTCCTGTGATCAAGGTAAATGGATTCTTAATCAAGGGAAGGTACTCGTCCTGGAACCTGCCAGTATACACGAAGTCCGTCTTAACAAAGATGGTATCCCCAGGCATGACAGTAGATGGGTCTAGAGTCTTATTATGTGGTTTACTTATACCCCAACCCTCGTACTGTTGAGGGGAGAAGTCCAGGCAGTGGTCAGCAATCGTTCCGAACCAATTGTAATTGATGTATTTATTCATAAGTAACCGTGTGCCATTTTCTAGTGGTTTGTGTGCCTAAAGGGTGTCCCCTAAAATCATGGAAGTACAAAGTAGGGCGTAGAGAGTACAGGTCAATCAAAGTCTTGAAGGAGCTTTCCATACAGTGAACCTCCTCGGCCTCTTCCAAGATTGTAAGGTAGTGGAATATGTTCTTAGAGTTGTCGTTTCTTATCTCAGTAGTACCACTACGTAGGGTATTAGGATCAATGACGAACCCCCTTTCAGGGTCATCATGAATAAAAGTAAATGGGCCACCAGTTGGGTTCAACTCCTTAAGAAGCTTCTCCTCTTCCTTATCCTCCCGGTCAACATGGAAGTAGTCTGAGCGTACGCTAAGGTCAATACCTACCTGCTCATAAAAGTACTCCCAACAGTTCTTGTCTTCCTTTATTTCATTACCAGTAGGGTAGTTCTCGAAACCAATACGAACATGGAATACCTGTGGGGTGCCTTCTAAGAAAGCAGCAACCTGCTTGTCTTCACTCTTATCTTTGTCAATCTTAACCACTACGATGTTAGGCTCATCACGGTACATGAACTCAATCATGCCGAAGTAGTTAGACTTAGAGAAGACATATACTTTGTCGGCATACCTCTCGTACACGTACCGAACAAGACCGTTCATATCAAAGTGGTCACCTAAGCCTAGGTGATGATGAATGCATATTTCCATTAGAGTACTGACTCCGTAGTTTCAAGGGACCAACGATAAATGTGAAGGAAGTTGTCCAAGTACACATCAGAATTCACCTTAGGATACAGCCTCTTAAGCCAGTCTATGTCCTCCGTGGACTGCCCCTTGTCACCATGCGAGAAGGATGCTCGGAAGGGCTCAGAGAGCGCGAGAGAGGTCTTCCAGCAGCACCAATGATAAGGGGGCCTGAGAGTATCCCTTAGCCTATTATGTTGGGGTTCTGGGATAACATCCTCATGGGGGTTCCCCATCCTAGCAAATACCCTAGCCTCCATGCCATTGAGGTAACACGTTTGATTGAAGGAGATTACATCAACGTTGGGGTTCGTCTCAATCGTTTCCGTAAGCTTATCCACATAATTGTCAGCAATATCATCATCGTCATCCAACCAAGTTAGGTGTGTGCCTCTCGCTATACCCATGAGTGCGTTTCGCTTCTCCCAAATATGCAAGGACTTGTTATCCATGAGGGAGATTACTTCTACGTCCTCACGGTCTCCAATCTGAGCTAACACCTTTTCAATCAAAGGCTTAACGATATCAAACCTACTAGGGATTGATAGGATCAGGATGCTGAGTTTAATGTTCTCTTTTAGCTTGGGCATAAGTCTCTATTCCTTTTTTAATGTCTGGTACGCAGTGCGGCTCCATACAAGGGTGCTGCATGTCTGTAAGTTGGGGGTTGGGCAAGAAGAGTAAGTCTTTCCTTGCGTAATTGGGGTTTCGCCAGAACTCATTGATACACATACGGTGTTCAAGAACAAATCCATTCTCTCTTAGGATCTCTCGGCACTTCTCATCCTTATCCTCATTATGCCCATCAAGCTCGATGCACATAATGTAGACAGGTACACTCCAGTCCATAGTGCTAAGCACTTCCAACTCTCCTCCCTCTACATCTAGAGAGAAGAAGTCCACATAGGTAAGACCGGACTCACAAAGCACATTACTTAGTGGAAGGTTATCCACTATGTAAGGCTCGGCGTTTGGGTGGTGAGCTACTTTGAAGGAGTCTGACATAGTACCACACATCCCCGCTGATGCCCAGTTCCCAACAAAGGTAACAGGCTCCTCTGAGCTACTAATAGCTAAGTTGTAGGTAAGGTCTAGTGGCCTGTTCTTGACAAGACTCTTGTAAGCCTCAGGTAAAGGCTCAACCAATACTCCTGAGTACTTAAGCTCGTCCTGGAAGAACTTAGTGTTGGAGTAGGTTAGTCCATCAAGCCCACCTATCTCTAGGTACGTACCGTCCTCCCTTGCTACGTTTATGAAGTTAAGGAATACGAATAGGTCTTCCCCTTGTTGGCTATAGAAGGTTTGCATAAGTGTCTCTCATGTAGTCTTGAAAGTAAACATCATCTAGATGCAGGACTCGGCCAGATCCAGCATAGGACTGTCCGACAAAATGGTTTTCGTCTCTCTCACCAGAGAAAGGGTTAGTATTTGGTTTCGTATCGTGAGTGTAGGCTTTCTCTTTTATAAGAGGGTAGACTACTATCTTAAGGAACTGCTGGTCTGTCTGCCAGTAGTTTCCTCCTTTATACGTACTAACCCAGTGCGACATGTTTCTTAGGAAGTCTCCCTTCACTCCCCACATTCCTCCCATGATGGCAGCAGTGTGAAATTCATGGTCTCTCATTATGTGAAACACTTTGTCACTAGCAAGCCACTCATCAACAGCAGCCTTTTCTCTGAACCACAGACGGGAATCACAATCCCTAACGAGGAGTACATCAATGTTAGGATCGGAAGCTGCTTCGAACCTCCAGAACATTCCTGTCCAGTCTCCGTCTGCTACCATCATCACAATCTCTACGTTGTCAAACTCCTTAAGCAGATCAATGATATGCTCAGGAGTACTCTGGCCCACGTAGTACCTACAGGTCCAGCCTGGGTATACGATCTTAGCTAGGCTGGCGTTCTGGATGGCACCTAAGGTATACTTTGGGTCATCTCCCCACAAACTAAAGGCTATTACTTTCATTTGGGCATGTACATGGTTCTGATACGTGTATCTTGTTCGTGTTGTTTCTTAATAGCCTCATGACTCTGAGGAGTGCTAACTCCTTTGGGGTTGTGATAGTACACTCCTAAGTCGGTCTTTAGTTTAAGGAATTTGTACCCCTTAGTACTCATCCTGCACCACATCTCGTAGTCTCCCGAAGCAGGGAAGCTTGGATCGAACCCTCCAGCAGAAAGCACAGAGGATCTCTTCAACATAGGGAAAGGCCCACAGCAGCACCCAATCTGTAGAAGGTTCATAATGTTGTTAGCGTCTGCCCACTTGTACTGTGAATCTAGCGTGCTGTGGTCAACACTATCGGAGATAAAGCAGTTGGAGTAGATCACATCCATGTCTGGGTGCCCGACCTGGGCCTCGGCAAGTATCTCTAAAGCCGAAGGGAATAGCTTATCGTCTACGTTGTAATTCATTACATAATCATACTCAGCCTCTTCGATACCCATGTTCCAAGCTTCGTAGATACCAAGCCTAGTGGAACACTCAAGGATAGTGGTCCTAATATTTGGACGTATACCAAACCTCTTAATCTTCTCCAAGCTGTCGTCAGTTGAGTTAGCGTCAATGATGATAAGCTCAAAGTTCTCTAGAGTCTGTGCATTCAAGTACCCAAGGTACCTTTCAATGTACTCAGAAGAGTTGTAGTTCGAACAGATTATGCTAATCATTTTCCTCTCCCGTTAATCCCACCACTTGGGCGAACCAAATAAATCACCTCTCCGAACCAATCAATCTTAGCTCCTGCCTGCTCACACTCTTTGATGTGCCAGTAGTCGGTCATAGGGGAATCCGCTCGTAAGTCCCTGAAAGGAATCTTAGCGAAGATGGAAGCTCTGTAGGTAGGCATTGCTACGTTCCCTACAGTTAGACCTCTCTCTGAATTTAAAGCTAACTCCTTGCCTACAAAGTTAGGTAAGTTGTTTCCTTGAAGGAAGATAGGTTCGTTGAACCTAACCCCACCGATCCAAAGATCAATCTCAGGATTCTCTTTCAACTTAGCCCTAATAATGTCCCCTGCACCTACAGCGAACTCATCATCATCATCCAAGAAGGTAATGAATTCAGTATCAACTATAGCTGCACCTACGTTGGCTGCCATTCCTCCGTAGAAGCCCCACTTCCTTCCCAAGGTAATCACATCAGTTCCAGTTAGTGGAAGGTCGCAACCGTCACTAACAACAAGTACCTTTAGGCCCTCCCTCTTAGCTGATTCTACAGCCGCATGGAGTGTCGGTCTACCAATCGTTTTTATTACTACTGTTGTGCTATCCATTGAATGTCCAGTCTACGTTGAATGAGGGTTTTTTGTCTTTAGTTCGGTCACATAATAGACCGATTGCTTGTTCGTATAGCTCAAGCCTAAGCTTAGCTACTTTGTGGAGATCAAAGAACTCTTCAGTTACTTTATGCAGGTTCTCACCCATCTCCTTAACGTGTCCAGGGTTCTTGATACACCTAGTTAGGATCTTAATCCACTCACCTTTAGGGGCGCTAGGATCAAGTAGGTATCCCGTCTTTCCGTTTACGATAGTCTCATCGTAACAACCAACATTGGATGCAACTAGAGGAATCTTGTACCTACCACATTCTGCTACCTTGATCTCAGACTTTGAATCATTGAAAGGGTTCATCTGTAGTGGTGCAATAGCTAGGTCTACCTGAGCATAGATGGCTCCATATGCATCTGGGGAGAGTGCGTTGTAGATGTTCCAGTTAGGCTGCCCTTTGAACCCGCTTGTTAACATGCCTCGATAGTTCTTCCATACAGAGTGCTGCCAGTCCTCTTCTACTCCAGGCTGTGGAGGGTTAGGCGCACCAAAGAAGCCCCAATGGACATTCTCTCGTCCCACCCTACCATTAACTAAGTTGGGGATTCCAGCGAACTCTTTCAAATCCTCCTCATGGTGGATACCTCCAGCCCAGCCAACTCTAACTAGCTTCTTTCGTCTGTGCTTAGTCTTAGGAACGTTCCAACAAGGTAGGTTGTAGTCGATTGCGTTTTTAACTACAGCCAGCACACCACCACAAAAAGGCTTAACCCTTTCAGCGAACTTCCTCTGCGTAACCGTTACTAGGTCAGCGTTGTTGTAAATGAACTTGGTGATCTCCTTAAGGTTCTTCTCCTCGTACACCTCAAAGAGCCTGTGCCCTTTGTACAGGTCAGTGAGAAGGTCATCAGTATCATAATGAACGAATTTACCAAACTCCTTTGCCTTACCCACAATACGAGCGGTGTAGGGACCTCCCCAATTAGAGATGTTATTGGTCCAAACAATGTCGGCCCACTTCATATCCTCATACTCCCAATCAGGATCCCATTGACCCGTTTGTGGTCCCTTCTCAATAATACCTAGGGGGTTAAGGTTGTATCGAACCTCTATCTGATCTGGGTACAACTCTTCTAGCTTTCGAGCAGGAGCCAGTACCCTGTAGTAAGCGCACCCGCCTTCGTTAGCAGCAGCAGCAAGTATCCGTAATTTTCTCTTTTCCTTTGCCATGAATGTTTTTGTATATGAAGATGGGGAGTGAGGCTGGTTGGCCTCACTCCCCATTATAGTAACGAGATTATAGAGATCTAAACTAAATCAGGTGTTTGTGCAGGAGCATTCTCCATAGCAAACGTAACTTCAGTCTCACTTGAAGAGTGACTAGATCCTAGGGCAGATTTGATGCTAGCAAACATACCTCCCCAATCCATAGGGCCTTCTCCAATCGGAGTAGCCTTCTTTGCAGCGTTTGAGTAGTGCTTCCTCTTGCGTTTAGAGAACATAGTAAGCACTCCTTCCCAGGCTGCTAAACCCGGAACGAAGATAGAGCCAATACCCAAGGCTGTTTTAAGGATACCATCAAGGTTACCCTCACTCTCGTCAAACCCCATGGATACATACGTAGCATCTTCCTTTAGGTTATCTCTGTCCGTAAGGACAATGATTGAGCCTTCTGGGAGAAGGGCTACTAGATCTACAGGAATCTGGTCGATGGGAATCACTTCGAACTCCGCACCTTCCTGAACCTGCTCTTGTGTGGTGATTACGAGTTGTTCGTCTCCAAACACCGCACAAGAGGCTCCAACAAACATGCCTACTACAAGAAGTAGACCAACGATAAACTTATTCATTCTTAGCTTTGCATTTTAGATAGGTACTCATCGTCATCAACATCCTCTGGGGTGCCTTGGGAAGTGTTACCTATTTGCGAAGGAGTGAGGGTCTCAGCCGCAGCTTTGAACACATCATAATCCTCTAGTTTGACCAAACCATGGATATCATGGAGTTGGTCCATCCAAGCTGCAACATCGGCTTTAGTGCCAGCAGGTTCGGATTTCGGACGAGGTTGGGACTGGTCATACTTAGGCCATTTCCCATCCATCTCCTTGTGGATCTTGTAGTCGTGCCCAAGCTTAAGATCGGTGATATCACCATAATCTTCGTCGAGCATAGCAGCGATGATCTTCTTAAAGATGATTACACCACAAGAAAGGATCTTGACCTCTCTGGTCTCACGGTCAACTACGTTCATGTAGTAGCGTGAGCGAGGCTTCACTTGACGAGCCAAATCCTCATCTAGGTAAGGTGGCTTCCACAGAGCGTAATAAGAATCACAGATAGGACAAGCCTCCCCATGAATCTTGCGGCAATGCATGTTCTTGGTCTGAGGCGACCCGTTGTCATTCATCTGTCCGTTAGGAACACGGTGAATGCTGGTTTCGGCATAGAAGAGAGTATCGTCATCTTTGCCAGGGAGAATACGAATCACGTTCGTACCAATGTTGAGAGAGAGGAACTTAGCAAGGAAGTCGGCGTTATCGCCACCTTTCTTTTCTGTGTTAAGTTCTGCGTGTTTGGCCCGTAGGGCATCAAGATCAATAGCCAAGTTAAAACCTCCTGAGGTTAGTTGTTGTTAGTGGCAGTTTCGGTAAAGTGGTTGTTTGGTAAATAGTTAGTTATTTGTACAAATTCGTCTCGGCGCGGCGGTTGGAAGATAGCTGTACCATCATATCCTTCTTTTGCTCTAACGAAGCGACCAATCCCTTGAGAAGGGTGTACTTGAACTCAGCGTTATTCACCTGTGTATTATAGTCCATGAACTCATCAGAAGACTCAACTAAATCGTCTAAATCTTTGGCAGTTATCTTAGTGCTTGAATTCTGTTTAGCCCTCTTTCTATGGGTTGCACTGAATTTCGTCAATTCAAGCTTTGTGTCGTCTAGACGGTTTTTAGCCAAAGAGAGCAGTCCTTGATAATAGGAATAAATGCTCGCTTGGTCCTTCATAGCGTCATCTAGCCTATGGATGGAAAACTGGGTAACAGCGTCTGCTACCTCTACGTAGTTATCCCAGGTTAGCTCATCTAGAGCTTCTAGGAGTGATGTTGCTTTATTCATAATAGGTCTCAAACAGTAGTTCCCATAATTTGGGGTTTAGGTTACGAAACATCAACATACAGCGAGTAGTCGCTTCCGTCAAAAGTTCGTTTGTTGTTGTAAGTTCCTCGGTCTCTTCTGGAGCCCCTAGTCCTACTGTTTCCAATAGGCAATGCATAGCCTCGTGTATAACAGTGTCTAGAGCTAAGTGCCCTTTAAGGCTAGCGTCTATCTGTATAGTGGCTGTATCAAAATCCACCTGTCCGTAAAGGGTGTTCCCTAAAGGGCATGTAAGCTTATCTACTAACTTGAAAGAAAACTTAGCCCAGCCTACATCAAAGTGCGCCGGGAGGCGGCTCAATACGTCAAATTCTTTATTCTTCAAGGTCAACCTCTTTAAATTCAAATGCCAAAACTCTCTCTAGCTCCTTTACAATAGCAATAAAGTGTGGCAGAGCGGACTTAACCCCTGCTGCGTGAAGTCTAGTCTGATCGCGTGCTAGGTCAGATAGAACTTTAATGTAAAGCGTACTTGTTCCTCTTAACCCTTCCGGCCTAACTATTCGTAAATGTTTATTCATCTAATCCCACCTGCTTTTACCTTTCTCATACACATCAACACTTTCAGAGTAGTACCCGTTTGATTCCCCAAGCCAGCGAAGGGTTACATCCCCTTTACTAGTACGGAAGCGATAGAATGTCCAAGTACGTGATTCGCAGTACTCAGGATCATCAGGCTCCTCTTCGTCATGAACTTCCTCAGCCGATACAATTGGAACCCCAACGAGGTCCCCTAAGTCGCCGCAGATATCCTCTACGTTGACCGAATTGCATCAGTCATCAACACCTTCCATGAGATATTCCTTACCGTTCTCATTAGTGAAGATGATAGTGTCAGTCTTCCCTGTGATGTGGTCTACTTTAGTGAAGGTCATGCCTTCGAATTCTTTCATTTCCATATTACTTCCTGTTGTTAGTTTTTTCCTGCTCCCATTACTGTTGCCGCTAGTGCAACAAGAGCGGGTAGGTTGTCGAAGTTCTCCTCTTCAGGGTCAGCCTCTGTCATCCTCAGTGTATGATAGTCGATGCTCATGGGGATTGTAAAACTAGCTCGTCCATTTCTGGATTTCATTACGTATGCCCTCATCCTACCGTTGTCGTACTCTTCCTGAGTTTGATTCAGGGAGATAGAAAGGTCGCAAACCCTAATTTTACCATAGGAGTCGGCTAGCTCAGTGTCGGTGATGATCTTCACTGTGCGGCCCTGTCTGTTCGTCTGCGTGGCTGTCCAGATAGTGTTGTCGTTCTCCATGGCGATACCTCTAAGCTCCTCAGAGATCTTCTGCTGGGCTTGGTCCTCACGCTGCTGGTCACGCACTGGATTCATCAACTCAAGGTAGTCCACCAGGATAATATCGGGAACGAAGTCCTCATAGTTCCTAAGCTGGACAAGGAGTGCGCGGATATGGTTGGCGTTGATAGTACCTGTTGGGAACTCCTTGATAATGAGCCTACTACCAGCAAACTTCTCTTGAAAAATACTTAGTCTCTCCTTCACTTTTAGTTGGCCGCTAGGATGCTTGATCTGCTCTTGAGGGATAAGAGTGGTCACCGAATCGAATCTCTGTGCAATCTTATCCTGTGACATTTCCATTGAGATATACAAGACCTTCTTGCCTTCCATTAGTGAGGTCACGCCTTGGTTCACCAAGAAGACGGACTTACCCACACCAGGAGGGGCTACGATCATACCAAGCTCCTTCTTACCTAAACCACCGTCCAAGGAACGGTTTACACTGTCAAGTAGAATCTTATTCTTGTAGGTTGCTACGTCAGCGTTGAATGTCCTATCCCACCGTGCATTTAGTTCATCGAAGTAAGGCTGCCCCACATCTACTGTACGACTCACCATCAAGGCTTGTCTAACTAGATCCTCTGTCTCCTCAAGTCTGTCCTCTTTGATCAGGACTATGGACTTCTTGATAGCCTCCTTCATCGCCTCTCTCTTGGCGAACTGCTCAATGATATCTAGGAAGTATTCACTAGCTTCTAGAGTTGAGGTGTCCATACGGTTGATGTACTCCAACTCATCTGAGTACTCACTTAGGGCTACCTGCTCGCTCTTTACTCCTTTTACTTGTTGCTCAATGAAATCATCGTTGGGTAGAGTTTTGTACTTCTCGTAGTACTCTTGCACCACATCAAAGATCGTGCTGTGAGTTGGGAACTCAAAGTACTCTGCTTTAACTAGGTTGATGATCTGTAGGTAGAAGTCTTGGTCGGACTTTAGGAGGTAGATGATACCTCGTTGAATATTCTCGCTGAACTGGTACATGCTTATTGTGGTTTGATTTTCTTGGTAGGATCCATTCCAGCTTTTTCATAGGTTGTCGCTGTAACCTTGCGTGAGTGTTCAAGCTTATCCTTGACCTCATTAGAGCTAAGCTTGCGGCCCTTCTTAGCTTTGATGTATCCTTCTGAAGGCTCGTACCTAGCGTACTGCTGCCACCCAGTAGCAATCCTCTCTTTACATCCGTCCTGTAGCTTAAGGTTGATCTCATCAGAGCCTCCTGCTTTATTGTAGCCAGTTGTTTGAGTCCAACCACTTCCTTTAAAGTGTACGGGAGTTACTTGAAAGTTCCTCTCACATAATACACTACACTTGGGGCATCTTCTTCTTGTAGGGGCTTTACCCATAGGGAAGTCTTTAGTAAAGAGAAGAAAGCACTCTCTACATTTCCATTCGTATGTTGTCATTGAAATAATCCGTGTTGTCGTGATAGAGCTAAGCTCTCTTCGTAAGTTCCTTGGGGGCACATAAGTCCTCGCACCTCATTAGTTGCGTACATCTTTACTCCATGGTGCCTAGCTAGCCTAGCAAAGTGGATGAATTCCATCTGCCCTCCGTTAGTAGAGTAGCTTAAGTTAGCTGCCTCGGAGCATTTAACCATGTAGCAGATATGTAACATCTGAGCCTCGATAACCCCTTTGATATCCTCCTTAAAGAAAGGATGCTCAGTCGGATGGCTAGCATGGTACCCAGTTTCTGCACAAGCAAACCAAGCACTGTTAGGTATTGATCCTGATTGGTTCATCATGACAGGGCCAATCATAGGCTTGTCTTGTTGTACCAAATGCTTGATTAGTTCTGGTGGGAAGAAATCGTCACTGTCACAGATGAAATAGTAATCACACCCTGAATTGATTGCGTTCTTCAGGCTCCTATTCCTAATCTCACCTAGCACTGACAACCTAACGCCTCCATCAGCATACCAATCCATCTCACAAGTCCTGACGGGTATACTCTCTAGCGCAGGCTCATCCTCAAGAACAAAAGTAATCCCTCTGAACTTGTCCTTGTTCTCTAGAGCCCATTGGGTTAGGATAAGGGGAGTGTGGTCTGTGTTGTTATTAGTATGGATGTAGATAGACAACAACTTTGGGTCGTAATCTATGCTGTCCACACACTGGAGGAATAAGGGAAGCTCTTTCTCCCTATCCCTAGCCAGTATTGTTATCTGTACTCTACTCTCCACAGTCTCCACCAGTTAAGGAGCAGGCATCACCAGCACTAACCGCAGTCTCCACATCCTCAGACATGTACTTGGCAATGTTCTCTGCTGTAAGAGGGATGGCCTCCAAAGGCTCGTCTCCCCTAGACCCAGCTTTGTACACTGTCATACCTTTGATGTAAGGTGCGAAGTTTAGTGCTGCCTTGGAGAAGTCCTCAGCCTCAGCAGTCTCAGGTAGGTTGATAGTCTTAGAGATGCAGGAATCAACATACTTCTGAATGGTTGCCTGCACTTGGATATGATCCTCAGGGGCAACATCGTAAGCACCAACGAAATTATTGAGAGGCTTCCTAGCATCGAAGAACTCTTTGAAGAGGGGATCTACGATCAGCTTGGTCTTCCACACATTACCTACACGGTACTTGCGTTTGTGCATCGCAGAAAACATAGTCTCGATGCCACTTGATACCCCGTGCAAAATACTAGTCGTTCCAGTAGGAGGAACTGTCAGCATGACTGCGTTCCTGATACCGAATCGTTTAATGAGCATTCTGATGCGTGCTGGGAGAGTCTTGGCGAACTCCTCCTTCAAGTACTTCTTAGCATCAAACTCAGGGAAGGCAGACTTGTCCCTAGCTAGGTAGATTGATTGCTTGTAGGACTCGTCCCTGATGGTGGTGAAGAGCCTGTCTAGAAACTCAAGACACTTCTCACTTCCGTACAGAAGGTCGAGCTTGATCAGCATGTAGTGAAGTCCCATAACCCCAAGTCCAATGCGTCGAGACTTATGTGCTACTGTCTTGCACTCCTCAATAGGAAACTGGTTAACTGTCAGCACGTTGTCCAAGAACCTGATGCCAGTACGAACAGTACGAGCAAGCTTCTTCCAGTCTACGTCTGAGTTGTCGCTGAGTAGCATGTTGCTAAGGTTAATATTACCCAAACAACAGTTGCCGTAAGAAGGAAGGGATATTTCCCCGCATGGATTAGTGCTTTCCAGATTTTCAAAGTAAGATACGTTTGTGTAGCTATTAGCTAGGTCGATGTTATAGATGCCGGGGTCACCCGTCTCTACTGAGTTTGTCCAGATGGTATCCCAAAGCTCCTTGGCCTTGATATCATTCATACCTACCACCTCAAAGGTATCTTCCCAACCTACTTTGTGGAAGGCTTCTGCTCTAGCAAGAACATCGGCTTCATCCATACCTACTACGAAGATAGTCTCTTCGTTATTACGAAGCAACTCGTAGCGGTGGTACTCACGGTTGTTGAACACGAAGAACCAATCCTCGTCATTCTCAATAGCCTCTAGGAACCTATTGGTAATGGCAACGGAGATGTTGAAGTTAGGTAGCTCTTTCTTGTCCAGCTTGACCGCTAGGAAGTGGAGCATGTCAGGGTGGGTGATGTTTAGGATACCCATTAGAGCGGTGCGCCTATTCTTACCTGCCTTTACATGCTCACCAACCCCATCAATCACCCTCAGTACGCTGACGGAGCCAGGAGCGCAATGCTTAACACTGCCAATGTCATCGCCTTGAGGACGGATCTTGGAGACGTTGAAGCCGACTCCTCCACCAGCACATGAGATCTTGTACATGTTCTTGATGGTATCTCCGATAGAATCAACCGTATCCTCTGGAACAATAACATAACAATTAAGCAGGTTATGGCGGCCAGAATTACGACCAGCCCCGTAGATAATACGACCACCTGGGATAAGATCTCCCGCACTGATAGTATCGTAGAACTGTTTCTCCACTTTCTCTTTGTCTTCATCTCTTTCCGCTGATGCAATTGACCGTGCAATTACTTTGGACCTCTCGGACCATTTAGTTTCTCCTGGGTATGCGTATCGCTGCTCGAAGATTTCCTGTCCCAGTTCATTTAGTATTGCTTTTGCCATTGTGTTTTGTTTGTATGGTGGACGTTCCCTTGTCCTTAATAATAGTGACGCGTTTGGCAGAATCCAAAAGCGTTTTCAAATGTTTATTGTGAGTTATGATGAAGACTGTCTTAGTCTTCTTTATCTCTAGTAGTAGATCGTACAGTCCTTGTATACCTTCTGGATCTATGCCCTCTGTAACCTCATCAAAGAAGATGAGACTAGCGTGGGACTTGTCGGTTAGTAGCAAAAGATCCTTCAGCCCTAACGTCACAGCTAGGTTGGTCTTTCGTTTCTCTCCACCGGATAGAGATATATACGCAACGAGGCTTCCGTTGGTTTCAATTTTCTCCCCTAATTCCTCATCAAATTGTATAGAATAGTTAGAGTTTGTTAAGTATGACAGGTAATAATTACACCTCTCGTTGAAGTACTCCAGGACGTTCTTTATGATGTACTTGATGATACCTTGCTCTGAAAAAGCCTTCTCCCAGAACCTCATCACCTCGTAGTCTAACTTGTGTCCGCTCTTTTCCTTCATCTTCTCAGTGACAGTCTCCTGTAGTTCTGATTTCAACTCAGAGAAGTTGTTACTAGTGTTACATAAGTCCCTGTACTTAAGGTACTTAGAGAACTCTGCTGATGAAAGCAGAACATCCCTCTTGCTTCCAACAGACCGTAGCAGAGTATTAGTTCTACTAATATCTGCCTTAAAGCCAGCAACAGTTCTTTTAGTGGAAGGGATATCGTAAGGAGCCCTCTGACCACACTCACCACACTCGTAATCTAGGATACCATCATCCAACTTAGCCTTGGCTTTAGCATACCTAGCCTTAGATACTTCAAGATCATTTGTGTAAGCTCTAGTCATGCTTACAACATTGCGATTATGTTTCTCTACCTCAAGAATACCCTCAAGCGTTGAGTCTTCTGGGATACCAGAGAACTCAGCGTAATCTTTCTTAAGCTCATTGAAATCGTATATCTTCCCCTCTAGGCTGATAATATGCTTCTCAGACTCTACGACTACCGCATCAATGGTCTTCATACTCTGCCAGTGTTCGGACTTGATTGCCTTGATCTTATCACGCATGTCGAACAGGTCTCCCACGTTAAGGAAGTTCCTGATGACAGTACGCTTGTCTTCCGCATTACAATCCAGGAAGTTCAGGTCATTAGACTGCCCGAAGAACATAGAGGATAGCATGACCTTGTAGTTCGTGTTAAGGAACTCGTCAATAGCTGCTTGTGTGTTGCGGACGTTGGCTTGGATCTCATTGTCACCTTCAACATGGAACTCAAGCTTGGTGGGCTTCTTCCCTCTCTTAATGATAACCTTCTGTCCTTTGTGGGTTAGGTGTATCTCCACTTCAAGCTTCTTCTTGGCTTGGTTGTTTACCATGGTGGCTTCCGTACTCTTACGAATAGTCTTACCAGTGAGCCCATAGTAAATAGCTTCAATTAAGATAGACTTACCCCCACCACTGCTCCCACCAGCATCCAAATTAATTCCTTCTAGTACAGTGAGACCAGTATAGTCTTCTAGGTTAAATACTACGTCCTTAAACGAGTAGAAATTTTTGATCAATACTTTTTCAATCTTCATCCTTAAGCTCCCTATACCCTTTCATAAGTGTCTCCTTTGGTATGATAGAGTTAGCCCCATCAACATAGTCCTCAATGATAACTTCATTGATGGAAAACAAATTCCTCTCCGGTGAAAAGGTTGATAGCTCCTCCTCATTGAAGACTGGGTTGTAGATAACGTCAACAGACGCTACGTTTAGCTTATCATAGGGGATAGGAACGTGATCAGCATCCACCTGTACTCTAAGCATGGTGAAGTAAGCTGGGTCGTTGATCTCTTCTATGTTGGCTTCTATATCCTTAGCGTTGAAGATCAAGTGTCTTGGTCCTGATTTAACGGTATGCGTTTGTAAACTCTTCCTCTCGCCCTTTTCACTGCCAAAGGTAAGGTAGTAGTTCTCTTTGCCTGCTTCTCCGAAATTGGTAGTATAAGGGGTTCCGAGGGTGACCACATCTCCACCGTTACCATTGCTATCACAATTAAAGCGATGGATATGACCAAGGATAGCAGGACTAGTAAAATCTTCCAGCCGGATAGTAGAATCGCAGTCGCCAGCAGAATTAAGGCAGCCACGGTAGCCGAAGTGACCAAAAACAAAATAACCTCTAGGGACTTGAACAAGGGCTTCCTTAATAGTCTCTTCGCTTTCATAGTGGGGAATGAATACTTGCTTATTTTCATGGTCAATCCAAGTGTGGGTTATTACTCTAGTAGTAGCTTGGTTGTAATCGAAGTTTTCGAATACACTAAGGGCAGTCACACCATCATCAGCTTTGGTTTCCGAGTCGTGATTACCCCTTAGGATAACTACTTCTTTGAACTCGCAGGCTCCTAGGATGTTCTGTAAGGCTAGTAGTACCGAAGGGGAGGGCTTCCTGTGCATGAACACATCACCTAAGAATATGACACGATAGCATTCAACCTTCCGTATAATGTCCTTGATACATTCTATCTGTGCTTTGAGTAAGCCATGCGTCTTATCATCCAGGTGGATATCTCCTATGACGAGTGTACGCATAAAGCCTCCCAACTAATAGGGTAGACACTACGCATGTGGCTAGCTATAGCATGTGCGTATTGCTGAGTCTCCTTTTGAGTGTGAGGATCTGTCCTCTGGTCAACCATAAAATGCCAACCAAGCAGAGATCCTGTTACTACAACAGTGGTAATCATACTCTGGGGTAGGATAGTTCGTGCTTGCTCAGGTGCTACCTGTAAATCCAGCATGATATTGTAGGCATCAATGGCTTTATTCTCAGCCATACTAAGAACCATCTCAGCCTGAACAGCGTTCATAGGGCTCAAAAGTTCATCCAAACTACCTTGCTTCACGTTGGGGGCAGCCTTCCTAAAGTTAGGACGGTGGAACTTAGGTGGAGTTGTGATGTACCTACGAGACACTTCGCTCCAACTGAACCCTACTTGGTGCTTGCCTAACTGTCGTAGGATATAAATAGGTAACTCCATACGCATAGTTACATGAGGATGACGGAAGGGAAGCAGGTGCTTCTCTCTAGCTAGGAAGTTAATCAACCCAACGTCCGTAACCTCATCAAACATTTCATGTTCTTTATCAAAGGAGCATCTAGCAGCATTAACTACTAGCAGATCTCCATCCTCTGTGGCTCTCATCATTCTTACTGATCCAAGACCACCCAACAACATTTTAACAGTTGGCATAACGTGCATGTAAATCTACCTCCACTCCGTTACCGAAGCTTGTTCCTACTTCCATCTCGATTTCAAGAGGCACATCCAAGTGGATGTTAAATAACTCTTTTACTTTCCTGTAGCTTGTCATCTCTTCGTAGATGATATCCATAGCAATTTCCTTCTCTTCTTGTGGACACACAACTTCAATGGAGTCGTGAACCGTAGCGACTGGGTAGCCTCTCATCTTTTCTTCAGCAAACCTCTCCTCGATGGCAATCAAAGAGCATACTAGTACATCAGATGCTGGTGACTGGACAGTGAAGTTTAGTCCTTGACGAAGGGCTCCGTTGTGAACCTTGAAGTCTGTGCTTCTTACGTTAGGAAGGTTCCTGCGGCGACCGAAGAGGGAGTAAGCGTACTCATTTTCCTTTACGTACTCATTGATGAACTCCATGTACTCAAACACACCAGGATAAACCTTACGGTAGTTCTCAATGATGGCTTCAGCCCTAGCCATGGAGATGTTCATTTGGGCACTCAAGTTGAATGCTCCACCACCATACACGATCAAGAAGGAAACAGTCTTAGCAATCTGTCGTTCCAGCTTGGTGATATCCTGCTTATTGAATAGCAACCTAGCCGTATAAGTATGCAAGTCCTCCTGGTTACGGAAGGCTCGCTGCATGTTTGTATCCTTAGAGATGTGTGCCAGGATACGAAGTTCCATCGCTGAGTAGTCAGCGGTGATGAATACCCAACCAGGGGGAGCTAGGTACATGCTCCTGATGTTGTGCGTTGTCTCTCTTGGTAGAGTGTGGAAGGATACTCCCATAGGTTTCTTGGCTGTGTAAGCAGCACAAGAGAGGCGACCTGTTACAGTACCATCAATCCTATAGTCTACATAGATCTTATCCTCACCATTGTACTCCATAGCTTTACGAGTACCATTGATGTAAGTCTTCTCAAGCTTGGTGGACTTTCGAAGCTCCATCAATGATTGAAGAAACCGATAAGCAGCCTGTAGATCTACAGTACTCTTATCGGCAATCACCATCGCACTGATGAGCTTCTCTTCGTCTCCTTTATTGGGTCGTCTCGCCACGTTTGATTAGTTCCTCTTCAATCTGCCTAGACAGGATTTTCAGTGTAGGTGCAGCAGTACTTGGTGCTAGCTTTTTGGTTCTCTCTGGTGGATAAAGGCCAAGGGCTCCTTCCCTGGTATATAATATCTCAATCAAGTCCTTAGTTGAAGACGGATTGTCAAATGATTGCACGGCAGGGTGGATGTACAGTTCATCCTCTACCTCTACGTTGAGAGCCCTTAGTTCCCTCCCTACAGATACAATCTCCTCCCTTCCAACATCAATACCCACGTACTCCATGTCAGCAAACAGAGATAGGGCTGGAGAGAATAGCTTATCCACCAGTGGCATCATGCCTAGCTCATCAAGCTTCTCTACGAGTAGATGGTACAACTTCAGAGTGAAGTAAACGTCATAGGCGTTACCCTCACAGCAGTCATTCAAAGACATGTTCGCCCAATCAAAAGTGTTGGGGTTCTTAATTGTTAGCATTGCTCTATCTCCTGCTTATTACATGTGGAACAGTGTCTGTATTGTACTGTAACTGAAATCTCTCCCCTTGAGGTGTATTTAGTTCCTTCTGTTTGAGTCCACTTATCCCAAGTATGTTTGTGTCTTGTGGATGGAGGGAGCAGCCAATTTATAAATCTTGCTATCATTACTTCTTCTTAAGGATCTTGTCAATGCTATCAATAGCTGTACTGCCAGCGAATGCGAACATAGCCATTAGAAAGAGAGCGATACAGATAAAACCACAAACAGGGACCCACAAAGGAGCAGTCACCCACCACCAAGACCAATCAATCACCTCGGTTAGCTTCAACACAAGGAATGTGATGAAGAGAAGGGTGCCACAGCCAGGACCAACAGTTACATTTACTTTTTCAGACATTACAGACTCGCTAATTCGTGAGGGAAGTAGAGCTTAACTAAATCCATTAAGCCCTTGGGTAGATTTTCATCAAACAGGTGGTGCATCAACTTGGTGTCATGCACGTTGGATACTTTTATACCCTTGTGGAGAAGGAATTTCAAATCAAACTTGGTGTTATGAAATATCTTCTTGGTGAGTGGGTGCCCTAAGATCTTTGCAAGCAAGGACCACATCTCATCTCTATGCTCAGTTCCATGACCGAAGGGACTATCCTTATGGTCACAAGGTATCACCCAATTCATATCAGGGGTGGCGATGGCTATAGTTTGTAGCTCATCAGTTAGGAAGTTGAAACCTGTGGTCTCAATATCCCCTGCTATAGTCTCACTGTACTCGCCAGTAAGCATCTCAGCTAGGTCTCTAAGCTCCTCAATCTCAAGGATGGTATGGTACTCAAACCCTCCAAGATCAATCTTCTTTAGGATGTACTTATCGTACCCATTCTTTATGTCCATCTCAAAGAGGAACCTATTCTTAGGCTCTTTGATAACAGCGAAGGGGTGGTAGATAGGAACAACTACACACTCAGTACCCGCCTCAGTTACGTAAGGGAATGCTGATCCACGCTTGTTAGAGATACCACTCCTCTTAATGAACATCCTCATAGGGAGGTTGCCACAAGCGTATACCAGTGTAGGCTTTAGCTTGTCGATGGTAGCTTCTAAGTGCTGCCTACAGATCTTAAGATCCCCAGCAGTTTGATCCTTGTCCTTTACGCTAGGACACTTTACGGATGCGGTCACCCCGAAGGCTGGTCCTGGGTACATCTCTCTGATGAGGTCCAGGTCTTTCTTACCGAAGGCTCTCATAACCCCGTTACGATACTTGAACGAATCGGAGACGAACAATACGTCTACCTCTTCCATATCCTCGTAGTCTAAGTGGCAGTGTACAGGCTTACTCTTCTTCAGAATGGAGCAGCCCTCACATAACTTGTTCGTACAGTTAGAGTTAGCTTCGGCGTAAATACTATCTAGGTCTTCCATTTGCCTCTATGATATGGTATGGGAAATAAAAAACATTACATTGACAACAAGAGGTTTGAGGAACTCATTCCTCTATACCTCGACAACCCCAGGGAGCATGAGGATGAGTTAATGGCTATGTTTGATATGCTCATCACTAACATCCTCCTAAGCTTCAAGTTTAACATCGACAAAGACGATGCCAAACAAGAATGCTTTCTCCTGGTGCTTAAGACTCTAAAGAACTTCAATAGAGACAGGGGCGCAGCGTTCAACTACTTTACTACCGTCATCGTGAACAACATGAAGTTGATGTACACAAAGAACAAGAAGTATGTGCAGAAGCTGAGCGAGTATCAGGACTTACGTGATTCCATCAACCCAAGACTCTTGTAGATCCTTGGGAGGTAATCCTCGGAGTGGGTCCTGCGCCTATTCAGCTTGACCAAATGAGGAAGCTTAGTACTACGAAAGATAACCGTTGAGTGGGGCATGTTAAAACTATCCACTAGGTATAGGGGCTTAAGGGCACAATCACCCATAAAGCGGCAGTCGATAGCATCAACAAGCTCCATAGACCACTTGTCCCACAGGGAGTAGAAGAGGATGTTCATTTCCTCTCCCGTGCGCTTCTGTCTACGCAGAAGTTTGTTTAGTTGGTTCTCTGATGTGAGAACAATAGGGTTGTACATTACTCAATAACTTCTACAGTTTCATCGGACACAGCCTCGTCTTCAGCAACACCTAGGAACTTTCCTTCAGTGTCAAAGGAGAACCCAGAGGCTTCGAATTCTCCTCGGTTAGCCTCCATGTGGGTAACAAGGTTTTCGGTAAGAGTCCGCTCCAGGGTTTGCACACCAGAGAAGAAGATAGAGCGAACGAATTCGTCTACATTGATGTGGTCAGGCTTCACACTGTTCATGAAGTTACGGAAGGCATCACCTTCCTCCTGGTTTAGCTTAACTTGAAATTTCATACGTCCTTTGGTTCGTTCCGTGGTTTTAACTTTCCAACCCTCAGGCTTGAAAGTAATGTTTTTGTTTAGTGATTCCATTTGAATGCCCTCTATTATAGGGGGAGGTGATTAGTTTATGAAGGATAATTACGATTTATCAAACCTTAGGAAGAAGCCTAAGAGAAAGAATAGTAGAGCGAAAGGTAACACTTTCGAGCTTAAGATAGCCACTGCGTTTAACGAGAGATTTAAGACCAAGGACTTCAATAGGAGCCCTGGTTCAGGAGCGTATGCTACTACCCATAGCTTGCCTGAGCATTTAAAGATCTATGGAGACTTGATCACTCCTCTCAACTTTAAGTTCTGCATTGAATGCAAGAAGGGATACCCTAAAGAAAACTTATATAGCATATTCAATCATAGCTCAGAATTCTGGGGATTTGTAGACCAATGTGAGAAAGATTCTGGGAAGGCAGGGCGTATCCCTATGGTGATCTTCAAGCAGGACCGTAGGCCAACCCTATGTATCGTACCTACAGAGGTAGACTTCGGGGTAACAGAATACTTTGAAATCCACAGGGGTCACACTTACTATAAGGTTTACCTCTTCGATGAGGCTCTTACTAGTTGGGACTCTAACTGGTTTGCTTGAGAAGCTTAGCCAGTAGCTCTTGCTGCCCTTCTAAGAGGGCTCGGAGGGCAACTGCCTCTACACTCTCCTCTTTAGCCTCCGCGCCCCCCACGGGGCTTAGAGCGTCTCCTCCAACAGAGACCACAGCCTGACCTCTTTCAAAAGAGATCTTCATCATCACAACACCATCAGACGTTCTAAGTGTGGTGGTGTTTCCGTTTTGGGTGGCTGTTCCTTTCCCTTGTGCGATCATGGCTATGGAACCATAAACACTAGAGTTGATAAGACCTGATAGCTGCTTGCCATCAGAGTATCCTTTAACATCTTTGTGGTTCTCTTTTAATGCTCCACCCTCAAGGCCAGTGCGGAAGAGTACATACCCTAGACCCTCACCGTTTAGGTTACCGTCCTTGTCGGTGTTTTGAGATAGCTTATCAGCGATCATATTCTGTTCGATCTCTAGCTCCACCTTTTTAAGTGCCTCTTTCTGAGGACCAGTAGGATCCTTCACCAGTAGGGCTTCCTTTGCTAGCTTGGCTCTCTTTTCGTTGTCTAGAGTCTTAGTTCCTTTGGTTTTTAACCAGGAGGAGATAGCTTCAGAGCCTGCACCTTCAATCTTCTTACCATCAGGACCCATGACAGGCTCCTTAGCTAGGGGTCCTCGTAAAGACTTCATCCTTGAGTCTAGATCATCGTGGAAGGACTTAGCTTGTTGCTTAACGGACACACCTTTGAAGTCCTTGTTTCCTGAGTTCTTAAAAGCGTTGTCAATACGTGTGATGGTAGCGTCAACGAACTCAAGCTCAGTTGTACTGTTACTCTTACCGTTTAATAGATCAATGACCCTAGAGTTATTACCCTCACCCATCTTAACACGGCTAGTCTTAGTTGAGGTTAAGGCTTTACTCTCAGTCCTGAGGATCATGTTGCCCTCATCATCAGCTTCACCTATACCACCTAGACCTACGTTAGGATCATCACATGACTTGGAGGCTTCTTCTAGAGCCTTCTCTAGTGATCCCATGTTCTGCTCGTACTCTTTCTTCCATACCTTAAGGCTGGGAGCGGTAACCACTCTTTCCTCGTCAGTCTTCTGACCCTTGAGAGTAGCACCGTCTCCACCTGTAATCTTAGCATCGAGAATCTCCAGACCTTTGAGGGACTTAGAGAAGCCTCTACTAGTAGCGATAAGTAAGAGCAATGCCCTGCTACCACCATCGTCAGACAAGGCAGCAGAGCTAACCAATTCGTACGCACCTGCCTCAGTCATACCTTCCTCATTTACAAGGTGGTTGACCGCATGTTCGGTAATGATAACTGAGTCAGCACCATCAGCTTCTGAAATAATCTTCCTAGCGGACAAGCTCATACCTTGTTCGAAGGTGTTCTTAATCTGCTCAGCGGTTCCTCTCCTAAGTGCGCTTGAGTATAAATTCTTTAGCCTCTTCTCTAATTCCTGTACAGGCTTACCACTAGTCCTAAGGTTTTTAATAGAGGAAGCTAGGTCACGTATAACGTCAACCTCTTCAATGAGAAGCCCTCTATCAGCGCGGTCCAGTAGCTCTCTAGCATCAGTAGATGGGGCAGCGATCTCCTGTACTGTACACTCCTTCTGAACGTCAGACCCCTTCTCAAAACCAGAACACTTCTCTTCGTTGTGCTTCTTGATCTCCTTGTTGATCTGATTAGCCATGTTGGTTAGTAGATCATTAGTGTCATCAGCCTTAGTTCTGTAGTCTATGAAGATACCGTTGACAAGTACACCTTCCTTGGTTACCTCAACTCCTTCTGACAACTCTCTTAGTTGATTAGCATTAAACACCTTACCCTCGTGTAGCTCCTCGATGCCTTTCATCATAGCATTAGCTAGCTTGAGTCCTGCCTCCGCTTTCTCTACGCTGACGTTGGTTGAGGCTAGTAACCTATCAGTTACAGTAGGATCCTGCTTAGCTGTTCCTGTAATACCTAAACCTTGCTGCTTCCCAGCAGCCTTATTTAGTGCTATCTTAGCAGCCTTCTGCTCTCTAGAGTTAACCTTATTCCGTAGTAATCCTGGGACAAGTGGGCTTTCCAAGGCTCCATCAGGGAACATGCGATCAATACCTGCTTGAAATTCTTTGGCTAGAGGGGCTAACGGTTCCAGCGGATTCGGCTTTTCTACCTCGGCAGGCTCGGCATTAGGGTCAACCTCAGCCTGCTGACCGCTAAGCCTAGCTATGATCCTGTCTATCTTCTCCTGCTTCTTAGGAGTGTCACCAGAGTTGATTTGGGACTTGCTTCCTGCTGTTAAAGTAATAGTGTCGTATCCAAGACTGCCAACGATTTCAGACTTAGTGGGGTCTTCTAAATCAGTCTCCCACAAGCCCACTCCATTATGCTCAGCCTTATCAGAAGATTTCTTTCCAGTTCCTACCTGCTTCATGATCTTCAGAACACCAGCATCATCTGAGCCCTCTATCAAGGTAAGTTTGAACTGCCTCTTCTTAAGTAAATCGTAGCTTTCTAGTAGATCGTTAAAATAGTCCATGGGTATGTTATTATAGAGAAAGCCCAACCCAGAAAACCTAGGCTGGGCTCGTTTCTACCTCTAACCTTTGCGGTTATTACTGAGGGTCTCCGTGATCCATGAAATCGTACTTGAATACCATCTCAATAGTGTGAAACTCGTTAGTCGAGTAGTTTAGTTCGGCAGTCTTCCAACTCTTAGGGTACACACCGTAGAGGTTGGTCTCACTAATCACTTCACCCCTAGGGCCAAGGTGTAGGATAGTGGCTTTGTTAGCTTTGAAGCTGTTGCCTGCTCCTTTGAATTGACCTGTGACTGGGTTGTAGATTTGTTGGAACCACTGCCATAGGTTCTGGGAGACCTTAGGATCGTAAAGATTGTCGAACGTTACCGTAAGCTCTTCGGGGGAAGCCTTACCAGGATAGAAGACCTTATCGTTTACACGATGGACTTCGATATCCTCAGTAGTGAAGCCCACAGAGGTAACTTGTTTGGCAGCTAGGATAAGACCGTTCTCTAGAGCCACGTTGTTTGGAACGTTGAACACGATCTCAAACTGATAGGCTCTGATCGAATCTAGATCTTGGGAGATCTTAGGGATCCCTTGACCAGTGACGAACCTGTTGGCCTCATTAAAGTAGTATGAATTCTTAGGCATTTATGTTTTCCTCTTAGAAGTTGGCAGACTGTGAAGTTAGGTTAAGTTCGAACACAACCATCTCTGCGGTCTTGGTTGGTTTGATAAGCACCTTACACCACATCTCGTTCCGATCAACTCGGATGGGAGTGTTAGTGGACTCGTCACAGATCACGCTGAACTGTGTGATACCTCTCCGACGAGAAATGTCATCCATGAGTGGGGCGATTAGGTTCTCAACTCTAGTCCAAGTGAATTGATCATTTGGTTCGAAGATGAGGCGTTGGGTAGAAGCAAGTATAACCTTCTTAATGTAGATCATCATCCTTCGTACATTGATACGGTCAAGAGCAGTAGGTGCCCGTTGTGCAGTACGTTGTCCGAAGATAGCGATCCCATTTTGAGGGAAGTTAACCACTGGGTTGATGACATTGCCACCAGAGTATAGGGAATCCCTATCACCTTGGTTAAGAACAACTTCAACGTCCGTAGGTTTAGTTAGGCGACCTCTGACGAAACCTGCTGGAGCGAACCAGGGGTCTGAAACAGAGTCGGTATAGGTCATTTGTCTAGCAGCGTAGATCTCAGGAGCTAACCATCTATCGTTACCATCAAAGACTTGGAAGACTTTCAACCAAGGCCAGTAGATGGATGCGTAAGAGCTATTGATAGCAGCGGTTCTAGTAGTAGCAAACCCGTTGGACCAATCAATTGCGTCTCCCGTAGTTCCAACCGCATAGGGAGGAGATACGATAGCAAGGAAATCAGTAGTCTTTTCAGCTTTGGTAATCAGAGCGTTCTGAATGCTTTGGTTGTCTCCAACTCCTGGTCCTGGGACGAGGGCGATTGAAACGTTAAGAAGGGGATCATCAAGTGCTTCGATGCCAGTCTTACCACCGTCCGTTTCCACAGCACCGATGATAGCGGTTGCAGTCCCGTCATCAGTAGTAGGGATACCACTATCTCCACCAGCAAGGTTGTAAGTACCTTGTATTAGCTTAACGAATCTTGGGTTTACGTTAGCTCCAGTGTTGGTACCTTGACCTCCAGTAAGAGTTGCACCTACACCTAATGACAACACCTGTGAGGTGAAGTCTGGTAAAGCAGTAACGTTGACGCTATCATCGTAGGTTCCAGAAGCGAAAGCTCCTTTGATTAGGTTGGAAGTCCTAGTCGTGTAGGTAGTTCCAATAGCCTCTTCAGCGAACGCTGTTCCTGAGCCAGCACCAACCTTGAATGATTCGATGTTAGCACCAAGGTCGTTAACTCCAACGAGGGTATTTGACCCACCGTTAATAGCTACCTCGAAAGAAACCCCACTAGTGTCTCCGTCGATCTTAGTACCAGCGTTGTAACCAGCACCGGGCCAGAGACTTTGTACTAGGTAGGAAGCAGCGGTGGAATCAACAGTAGTACCTGAGGCAGTTAGGTCAGCACCATTAGTAGTAGCTAGTCGCTCACCTAATAGGGATACAACATGCATACCACTCTCGAAAGGAATGTATCCATCAACTCCAGCGGCTCCAGCTAGGATGCCTGCACTAACAGCTAAGGTTGCAGTCCCACCAGCGGCTAGACCAACGATGAATGCGGAGGCGTTCAAACCTGCTCCGTCAGCAAAGGCTCCAATCTTGTCATTATCTAATGCCCCACCAAACACCTTCTTCAAGGCTAGAATAGAGGTGGCACCATTAGAGGCTGAAGTGGAGAGAGTTCCAGAGGGAACATTGTACGTCTTAGAAGAGATAAGGCTAACTCTGTTGTTGTCATAGACACTGACAATGAATCTAACGTCAGACGTAGTATTGTCAGAGCTTCCTATAGCAGACATACCCTCGTAAGGGCTAGTTGCATTTCCAGAAAGCATAAGGGCAGGGCAACCACCTACGGAAACAGCAGCGGAAGCGGATAGCCTACCCGAGTCTGCGGCTCTAATGAATCGCATACTAGTAGTAGTCTCTAGGATCTCCATAGCTCCTTCTAGACCTTGACCTTTAATGTCCTCGGAAGGCGCACCAAAGGTGTCAATCAACTGCTGTTGGCTAGTGATTAATGTAGCTTTCTCATTACTGATACCAGCAATGGGACCTCTATCAGCGAACCCAACGATTCCCACAACAGACGAGTTGAGGGATACGGGGTAATCTGATATGTCCTTCTCAATAACATATACACCTGGGCTTACAAAACTGGGCATTTAATCTGGTCTCCTATTTAATGGTAATCAACTGACGTTGTTCGAACCTTAGAACATGATCCGTGATGTAGGAATCAGGAACTTGAACTGAACTTTTGGGAGTGAGGTAATGGCTCTTAATCCCCTTGGGAGTTCTAAGGGGTAGACTCCAACTTTGCATACTTGTGTTAGTGATGATCTTCATGAGTGTTCTCTACTGTATTTAGGAGGACATACTAGGTTTTTAATTTAATTTTTCTAATATAGTCTTGCGTCGAGATTAAAGTCTTCGATCTCTCCAGTGGCTGTGACAAGGAACTTCGGACTAGGAAGGTACCCCTCTACTTGTATAGAAATTGAACGCCTAATTAGACGGTCCTCACGGTCGGAGGTTTCTATGTTTGAGTTGTCTACTTCGTCTGTGATAAACGCTTTTGAAGTAGTTGTTTGTGATGTGACCAGGGTTAGGTCAGGGTTGAATAACAACCTAATCTGTTCCAGCAGTTGATCCAAGTCGGACCTGTACTTAGACCAGATGTTTATGCTGTACTTTATAGTTACTGCCCTGGGGGCTAGGCTTAGTACTCTAAATGCTCTTTTCTTTTCATCGGACCACCACTTGTTGTTGATGATGGTCTGGGATGTGCGCCTTCTATCCTCATCGTTGTCCGTAGTCTCTTGGCTTATAGACACGATGGGAAGTATGATGTTGTTATCTTTGGTAAGCCTAGCGATTGTACGCTCAGGGTTAGCATAAATACACTTCACATCTATAGACTTGTTCTCCTCGCTAAGGTAAGCTAGGTTGCCTAGCTCAGCTATTAGGAACTGTAGAGTGTTCTTGTAGTAGAAGGAGATGTTGTTAGACTTGGTAGTCTTATCTTGGATGAACTTCCTGGCCCAACCATAAGGATCATTCCTAGACGTTGGGTTGGTAGGGTAGTCCCCTGTCTCTCCAGTACTTGTTAGATTAATGTCCACCATATTCTTCCTCCAAAGTTTCTATCCCGCCTTCGAACCCTGGTGATTCGGAGGTATCAGTTAAGGGCGTAGTCTGAACATCGTCTGAGTCTCGTAGTAGTTTAGCGGAGCATACTAAATGGTACACACCATATAACTCAAAGCTATCCTCTTGTACTTCGAACACCTCGTACCTTTGATTTTGGAACTTGGGTTGTATGATATCCCCAGCCTGTATCTCACCGTTAATCTTCTGTTCGATATAGCTCTTATTGAATACGAATAGTTGATCGTTGGTTAGCTCGATACCGAACTGACTAAGGTTCTCTTCCATTACCTTAGGCTCGTAGTGTCCGAACACGATGATGGGCTCAGTGAGGATAGTCTTATTCCTCTCCTCCATGTAGACAGGATCAAACTGACCCGTGCCTTGAGTGTATTTATAATACAACAACTCAGACCCTGAGATCTTAATCATCTCATCATCAACTAGGTTGAAGAGATTGATATCAGGATTGGTAGGGTCAAAGAAATTCAATAGCCCACCTGAGTCCTCTAGTTGGGGTAGAGGATCAGGAGTGGGTCTTACTTTGAAGTTGTCGTTGTTGTCCATTAGAAGGTGGAGAATCTAGGTGGTTCTTCGAACTCATCTAGTAGTCTCTTTAGTAGAATCTCTTTTTCTTTCTCGGCTCCTTGTAGGAGTTGGTCGCCATTTAGTTTAGCTCCACCACCAGGGGAAGGAACAGTTTGGTACTTACCTCTGATCTCTCCTAGAATCCCTTTAGCACATGCTAAGGAGAATTGCTGTAGCCAGTTCCTGTAGGCTGGGTGGAGCGTGTCGGAATTCAACCCTCGGTAGATCACAATAACCACTTGGTCTGTGACGGGCATGGGGTCTATCTGAAGGAACCTATTGTCCAACACAGTAAAACTACCGTCTTGTCCTAGGATCTTCCTGGTCATTTCTAAGTTCTGTTGTAGTAGGTAGAAGTCTCCTACTCCGAAGTCTTGAAAGAGGTGGTTGTCTTGGAAGTACTTAATGAAGAAATCAAACTCCAAAGTTCCAGCACTCTGTTGGATGGAGAGCAAGGTCTTCTTATACACAACATACTCTAGGTTATCTAGTATGTATCTTGGAAGCTCGTAGGTGCTAACTCTATTGGTGCATACGAAGGTAGCCATCTGAGTAGAGAACATTGGAGCATGGTTATACATTGTTGCAACAGCCTCATCAATGCAGGTCTTTACCTGGAATGGGGTTAGCTCAACCCTAATAACAGGGTGCCCTAACCTAGCGAAGATGTAGTCCTTCATGACCTCTTCGAAATGGGTCCACTCCAGACCGTCTACTACTGTGGTATTACTGAGCTTGTCATAATCAATCTCATTCCTACCGTGTGATCCATCGGCTGTTCCGTCTTGGATACTCTGACCACCGTACTGACTGAATGAGTTTCCCCAACTAGCTAGCTTAGGAACTACTGCCATCTAATTTTCTCCTCTTCTTTGGCCTTGTGACCGGAGCGGAGAAGACTACTTTAGGAGCCTCCTCTAATACGAACTGAGGAGAAGGAGGAGCAGCTAATTCAACCACATCACCCTTACGCACTGTTTTCAGGCTCCCCTCAATAAGAACTAGAGTAGGGATAGTTCCGTTATATCTATACTTCATACAAATATATAGGCATAAGAAGAGAGCCAGGAAGATTAATTCCTGGCTCTCTTGTTTCAGTCTCTAGTTATCCTTAGACCACTTGGTTAGTGTTCTGGATAGCAGCAGCAGCGCCAGCGTTAGTGTTACCAGCCTTACGGAAAGGAGGGAAGAGGAAACTAGCAGTAGCACCGACGAGTCGGATGATACGGTAGAACCTAGACGCAGGAGCAACAGCAGCTTTGCCGTAACGAGTCAGGATACCTTTCCTTGGTTGGAAGGTCTGGGGATCCGTGATCGTTGGAAGCTGTTGAAGGGGGATGTATGGAGAATACACAAAACCAGCATCCATTGGGCCAGTACCTTTGTAGCCGATCATGATCTCATCATCAGGGTACATGGGGTCGATGTATAGATCATACTTACCAGCGAACTTGCCTCTGTACTCAACGGAGGTTCCAGCGTTGTTGGAAGGACGATCCCCTTGAGCCACTCCACCTTCAAGCTTGGCAGCAGACTCAAGCATGGAAGCGATAATGGGTGAGGTGATTAGCCAAGTACCAGGACCCCGGTGAGTCGTACGGTAGATATCATTCGAAGCGAAGTTGATGATCGCTAGGAGGTTGGCGTAAACGTGACCAACATGCTGAGCAGCAAAGTTGGAGTTAATAAAGCTACCAGAAAGGTCTACTAGGTAAACGTTACTGTTAGTACCAGAGAGGTCGCCAGCGTTGTTGTTGGCGAAGTCGTATAGGTACGTGCCTGGGGTGAAGCCTTCGACTCCAGTTCCACCAGTAGGTGAGTGAAGGTCGCCCGTGTTTGGCATGTTGTTGGAGTTACCAAGGTCGAGTGAGTTACGGTTCCAGCCAGTAAGACCAACAGGATCGTAAGCAATCATTCGGAGGTCTTCGATAAGCTCGCGGTCGATCTCAAGGCTTAGTTCCTTAGAAAGAAGACCAGTAAGTTCGCTCTCAAGGTTAAGACCATGGTAAGCACGAAGA